>Ga0209396_1002146_pt1 | contig 20974 bp, 17 predicted proteins | sample GOMGulsemesocosm_6_FD_184638 | JGI IMG/M metagenome (GOLD analysis project Ga0209396, IMG submission 184638) | Methane-oxidizing microbial communities from mesocosms in the Gulf of Mexico - GOM8C Gulf of Mexico (SPAdes) (version 2) | ecosystem: Environmental > Aquatic > Marine > Cold seeps...
GCCGAAAATTGGCTAACCTGCCAAATTTACCAGAATTAATACTTAGGTCAATCTAAAAATGTATTCTGAGCTACTTATCACCTTTTCATGTAAATGGTCCATTTGTTTTGATATTGGATAATAAACTGGCCAAAATACTGATGATTATTTAAAAAATGGTTTTTTATTTTGACAATATGACATTGTGTGATTTTTTATCTCTGTTTTCATAGTTGTTAATCTTGTTGCTGAGTATTCGTCGTCATATTTAAACGTAATACACTGATTTATTAGGTTTATGCTACCTCGTACTAAAGTATGAAAAACAAAAGTGGGCGATAGTGGTAATTTTAATTAGAACTGCTTTACAGTGATCTGATTTTGGTGTTGTATGGTTCATCAGCGTGAGATGGATCTTAGGTGAAATATGGATTTAAATTATCAATTTTTTATAACTGAAATATTCAGTTGGTGGCAGGATATTACTGGACTTTCAACAAGTACGTCAGTCGGAATGACGTTTTGGTTGGTTGTCACAGCCTTATTGATAACTATCCTTGTTATTTTAACATTATTACGAAAACTCACGACTTACCAATCATTATTGACCTTTTCGGCAACGCCAACACTTGTTCTTGATATTAAAAAAGGCACGATACTTTATTCTAATTCTGCAATCGCGACTATCTTCGATCAAGAGAATAATACCAGTAATATTATTGCACAATGTTGCTTCGAGCGTTTATCCCATCGAGTTGATGAGACTACGGTCACTAATGATGTTTTCCATATTAAGCAGCTAAAAAAGACGTTACGCTTTAGCGCAGTACAAATTAATTATCAACGTCGCCGGGCTTGGTTGTGTCAGATTGAGCATATTGGTACGAACTCTTCCGCTATTTCACCTTGGGATATGGATGGGCAAATCATTAATAGCTTGTTTCTATCCAATTCGGCTTTTATTCATATTAAAACCTTAGATGGATTAATTCTTAATTGTTCCCCATCATGGGCAGCTCAATTCGAGCAATCGGTAGAGCAAGTAAATGGCCATTTTGAACATGATTTTTATAGCGCCTCCAAGCTGAAACAAATTCACACTTATGAAAAAACTGTCCTCACGGGAGAAGTTCAAGAATATGAAGAGTGGAGGACTGCCGATGATGATAATATGTTATTACAAACCATTAAATATCCTTTATATGACGAGCACGAAAAAGTTGTTGCTATCTTAACTGTATCTCATGATCTCACAGAAGTGATGGAACTGAATGAGCGACTACTTAATGAGAACGGTGAACACTTACGTATAGAAGCAGAACTTAGCCGTAATAATAGTTTATTAAACTCAGTCATTAATGCGACGCCAGATCCTGTTGCTTTTATGAATGAAAATGGAAAATTTGTGGGGGCGAACGAAGGGTATTGTGAAGTTGTTGGTGTTAAACATGCCGATTTGATTGGTATGGATAGAAAAAATTTGATTAGTATCGATAAGAAAACCTGGTTGCTAGAGCAAGAAAATCAATTATTACTGGATGGTAAATCTGTTCGCTATGAAGAGTTGTTGCATCTATCAGATCAAGATTCACGTTGGTATGAAATATGTAAGCAGCGCTATATAAATAATATGAATGGTGAAAGTGGTATTTTAATTATTTATCGAGACTTAACTGAACGTAAGCGTATTGAGCATGATCTTGAACAAGCAATTGAAAAATTTGATGAACTGAGTTCAACGGATGCACTGACTAAAGTGGCAAATCGACGTACCTTTGATAATAAATTAACGCATTATTGGTTGACTCATCATAATGAAGTAAAAAAAATGTCTTTACTGTTCTGTGATGTTGATTGTTTCAAGTTGTACAATGATAATTATGGTCATCCAATGGGGGATGTTGTACTGGCTAAAATAGCGCAAGTGATGAATGACCAAGTTCATCGTGGTGCTGATTTAGTCGCGCGTTATGGTGGCGAAGAATTTGCAGTTATTTTGCCTAGCACCGACGAAGAGGGGGCAATTCGCCTTGCCAGCAAGATTATTACTGCTGTTGAAGGTTTAGGTATTGAGCATGCTTATTCTAAAGCGGCAAAAGATGTCACATTGAGTATCGGTATTGCAACTATGTGTCCAGAATCAGAAAGTTCGGAAGTGCAATTACTTGAAAATGCGGATAAAGCATTATATATCGCGAAGGAAAATGGACGAAATCAGTATTCTATGTATCAAGAGCCAAGTAATGATAATACGATACTGGAATTAGACTTTGATTTATTAAAACCTTAATTTTCCTGTGGTTTGCGTATAACCTATCGTATATTATGGATGGTCTAGATAATTTTATATGGATCGATCATGATTAAAATCAGAGCTTGGGCTCAATACTATGTTGATATGCTCACTAAGCTAGGTGTTATTCGCTTTAGTATTTTGTCTGCTGCCACGGTTATTTTCTTTTCTATTACGATTCAAGCAAGTATTAATTATATCCTACGTGGAGAGGTTAAACTTGACGATTTATATGCCGCGATTTTATTTGCGAGTGTCGTGACACCTTGGGTGGTATTTTTCCTTTCGATTGTTGTGCAACAACTCGAAGACTCGCGCAAACGCCTGACTAAAATGGTGTACAAACTGCAAGAAGTACGGGCCCGAGACTTGCAGCTTCAGCAAGAATTACAAGTTAATCTAATTGAACTTAATGATGAATTTGAAGAACGTAAAAAAGCAGAAGCAGATAGAAACCAAGCCTTCAAAGACTTAGAGAATGAAGTCTTTCAGCGTGAACAAGCACAATTAGTTGTCGAAGAACGTTCGGCATTAGTGCGGTCATTCATTGATAGTTCTCCCGATCTCGTTTATTACAGTAATGAGTGTGGTCAGTTTTCGGGCTGTAATTTATCGATGGAAGCGTTAACAGGTAAAGTTGAAAAAGAGCTTATTGGTTTGACGCCGTTTGATGCTTTTGATACTGAGATTGCGGCTAAATTCGCGGCAACAGATAAAGCTGTATTGAGCACTCAATTACCAGAAACTTATGAACAATGGTTAACATATCCAGATGGTCACAAGGCCTGTTTTGAATTACGGAAAGTGCCATTTTTTGGGCAACGAAATGAATATATTGGAGTGCTGGGTTATGGCCGTGACATTACCGAACGTAAGAAGTACCAAGATGCCCTAGAGAAAGCCAGCCGAGATAAAACCACGTTTATTTCGACCATTAGCCATGAATTACGAACTCCCTTAAACGGTGTTGTTGGTTTAAGTCGAATCTTACTTGATGGTCCACTTAACGATAAACAACGTCAGCATTTAAATACGATCTATGTTAGCGCCCAAACAATGGGTAATATCTTTAATGATATTATTGATTTGGACAAGTTTGATCGTCGCAAATTTGAAATCGTAAATCAACCGATTGAATTTAGAAGTTTTCTTAATGATATAAAAACCTTAGCGCTGCTTCAAGCCGAACAAAAAGGGTTGGTTTTAGAGTTTGATGTATTTGGTGAAATCCCTGATTTTATTAATGCTGACGGCACCCGATTGCGTCAAGTATTGTGGAACTTGGTGTCTAATGCGGTGAAATTTACCGATTCAGGTGAGGTGAGCATTCGGGTGTTTACCAGTGCGGAAGCAGGTAATAAAATTGGTTTGACATTCGAAGTTGAGGATACCGGTATTGGTATCTCGGCAGAGGGCCAAGATAAAATATTTGCGATGTATTATCAGGAACAGGGAAGTAAACGGGCAACCGGAACGGGTATTGGATTGTCTGTCGCAAAAAGTCTCATGACGGCGATGGGCGGCGATATTTGGGTGAGCAGTGAGCTAGGTCAAGGAGCCTGTTTTACGATTGAATTTGATGTCGATGGGGTGGATAGTTTACAAAATAGCTCGGTTGTTGAAAGTGAGCAAACTAAACTGCAGATATTACTTGTCGAAGATATCGAGCTGAATGTCACAGTATGTACGGCTATATTAAATAAATTAGGCCATACTGTTGAAGTTGCTGTCGATGGTCGTAGTGCGATCCAAATGGCGGAAAAAAATGACTATGATTTAATTTTCCTCGATATTAATTTACCTGATATTTCTGGATTTGAAATTATTAAAATATTACGGGAAAATCCTGCGCTGGAGTTACCTCCGGTTGTCGCTCTCACTGCTAACGTGATTAATAACCGCCAAGAATACATTGAAAAAGGTATGGACGACGCGATAAGTAAACCGCTATCGATTAATGCGGTGACTGGCGTTATAACGCGTTTATTGCAGAGTGTTGATCAAGGTAAAAAACCGAAGGTTAACTATACGGCTGCCGCTCTCGCTGATGATCGAGAAATGCTCGAAGAATATCTTGATATTGAATTATTACAGCAATATCTTGAGACATTAGGTAAGGAACTGTTATTACAAAGCGTCAGTTTGTTTGAACAAACAATGCCTAATTATTTAGCAATATTGAACACGAATTTAACCGCCAAAGACCAAGATGCGATTGTTGATGAAGCGCATAAGATCAAAGGCGCAGCTGGTTCGATTGGATTAGTACGTATACAGCAGGTATCACAATTGGCGCAATCACCAGAGCAGCCTACATGGTGGGAGAATATCGATGATTGGGTTGAGCAAATCAATACCGAATACCTGCATGATGTTAAACGTTTGAAAAACTGGATTGAAAATCAAAATGTATAGCTGGGATTCATTCACCAATTTTATTACCTTGTTGCTGGTTTTTTTGCATGCAGTCATCATTATATTAGTGTCATTTCGGGTTATTACTAAACGACGTTCTGCGAGTATCTCGTTGGCGTGGTTAGCTGTGATTTACACGTTACCGTTTGCAGGCGTTATTGTGTATGTTATTTTTGGTGAGTTGTATTTAGGTAAAAAAAGAGTACAAAGAGCTGAGGCGATGTTAGGGCCTTTTACGCAACGAATTAACCAGTGCGCAGCACCCTATAGAGTTAAAAATGGCAGTAATACCAGCGTCTTGGTTACTCCGTTGCGTGAACTAATTTATAGTCGTTTTCAAATGCCGAGTGTAACCGGCAATCAGTTGACGTTATTAACGAGTCCTCACTGTATTCTTGAGCAGATAACGACAGACATTAATAGTGCCGTTAACGCCGTGTATCTAGAGTTTTATATATGGGCGGTTGGTGGTAAAGCTGATCTGGTGGCGTTAGCTTTGATTAATGCCGCAAAACGAGGTGTTGATTGTCGGGTAATGCTCGACTCTGTTGGTAGCTCAGAGTTCTTCAAAAGCCATTGGCCAAAATGCTTTAAGCAAGCTGGTATCCATCTTGTCGAGGTGTTACCTGTAGGACCAATGCGGATATTCTTTCATCGTCAAGATTTACGTATGCACCGTAAGCTCATTGCTATTGATAGTTATGTTGGCTACACCGGGAGTATGAACTTGATCGATCCCCAAGTATTTAAACAAAATGCAGGTGTGGGTGAGTGGGTTGATATTATGATCCGCATGCAAGGGCCGATTATTCCTATCACTGGTTCATTACTTGAATGGGACTGGGAAATGGAAACCGGAGAAAGTTTAGTTCATACCACTATTTCTCAGTACAAGGAAAGCGTGGTCTTTGAAGAGAACAGCCAAGTACAAGTGATACCATCTGGTCCTTATTTTGATGATGATAATATTCATCAAGTGTTGGTTTCAGCAATTTATTTAGCACAAAAATCATTAATTCTAACAACGCCTTACTTTGTGCCTGATGAAGCGCTACAGGCGGCGCTTAAAACGGCCAGTGCGCGCGGTGTTAAGGTACAAATTATTCTGCCCGCAAAAAATGACTCACGTATGGTCGATTATGCATGCAAAGGATTTTTTGATGAATTGTTAGCTTGCGGTGTTGAAATATACCAATATCAGGATGGCCTGCTGCATACCAAAAGTATTCTTGTGGATAATGAATTATGTTTGGTGGGGACGGTTAACTTAGATAAGCGTAGTTTTTGGCTTAATTTTGAAGTCACATTACTTATAGACCAATCCCCTTTTATTGCCGAACTTTATCAATTACAGCTATCCTATATAGCACACTCACATAAAGTTTGTTTAACCGAATGGCGACAACGAAGTCGAGTACAACGGTTTTTGGAAAGCCTATTTTATTTATTTAATCCACTATTGTAGATATAAATAAGCAGCAATAATAAATGATTAGCAGGTATTAAGATGAAAAAAACTATTTTGTTAGCGTTAATGGTATTTGGTTTAGCTGCGTGTAGTAATACTGAAACCACGGCTGAAACAGCAAAACCATTACCCATATTACCAAGTTACAGTCATAGTTGCCCCGATGAACGTCCACAAATGTGTACGATGGATTACCGTCCAGTGTGCGGAACTACGACGTCGGGTGAATTGAAAACATTCGGTAATGGGTGTGGTGCATGTGCGGATGCTAGTGTTAGTGGCTATTCAGAAGGTGAGTGTAAGTAGCTCGAATCTAGTGATATGAATGTAAGTCGTTTGGCTTTATATCATCAATACAAAAAAAGCCAAGTGTATGAGTTTCATCCACTTGGCTTTATTGCACTTTTAACAAGTTAATTCATCAACGCGTTAGCTATTGTATTAGTCCGCTTGTGATTCACGCGCTAATTTAGCATCCTGGCAGCCTTTAATTGCATCTTGGATTAGATCCAAAGCTGTCCCGTTATACTCAGGTAGAGCCGCTGCTGATGTTGCGATAGGCGTGATTCGTTCACCCCATTTTATCATCGTAGCCCCCCAAGTTAGACCACCACCAAATGCAGCAAGTAGCACATTATCACCAGCCTTAATGCGGCCTTCTTCTAATGCCTCACAAAGTGCAATCGGTACCGTTGCTGACGAGGTATTACCGTACTTGTGCACGTTGACCATGACTTTTTCTTTACTTGCGCCCATACGTTTCGCTAAGAAATCAATGATACGTAAGTTAGCTTGGTGAGGAATAATAAAATCAACGTCCTCTGGTGTCATTTGTGCTTTTTCAAGTGCAATTGCAGATGCTTCGCCCATGCGTGTTACGGCGCGTTTAAAGATTTCTTTACCCTCGAAATTGAAGTCAAATAGACCATCAACATTCTTGAAACGGGTTCTGTCTGTACCAAAGTTAGGGACTGAAAGGATATGGCCAGCATCGCCATCACAGCCAATTTTATTACTTAAGATACCCTGCTTCTCAGTGCTTGATTCTAGGATAACGGCACCAGCACCGTCACCGAACAGTACTGCGGTGCTACGTTCTGTCCAGTCAAGGAAATAACTGATACGTTCAGCACCAATCACTAAAACCTTGTTCATTTGACCGCTTTGGATGAACGCATTTGCCGTACTTAGGCCATAAATAAAACCAGTACACGCTGCATTCATATCAAATACAGCCGCGTTGGTTGCGCCTAATTTTGCTTGTACTTTTGATGCTGCACTTGGCAGTGTGCAATCGGCAGTACAAGTTGCAAAGAAAATACCGTCAAGTTCTGATGCATCAATGCCTGCTGCTGCAATAGCTTGGCACGCCGCAACATAGGCTAACTCTGATGTACTTACATGGGATATACGACGTTCTTGCATACCCGTTCGAGATTGGATCCACTCGTCATTAGTATCAAGAAAAGTGCTTAGGTCATCGTTTGTTAATGTCGCGGGTGGCAGGCATTTACCCCAACCGGTGATGTTTGCATAATGCATTGAAATTTACCTGTGTTTTGTGACTGGCTAATACAGACGGAGTCACGAAATGTACGTAATACGAAGTGATTAAGTACTTTATTATACGCCGTATAGCGAAATGACAGTGATTGAAATTGAAATTATTTTGTCAATTATAGAGGCTAGCCTTTGAAAGTGGTAGCTAAATTGTTATTGAAGGTTGGCAGTGGTAAAAATTAGGTACAAAAAAGGCATCGTTTAGGATGCCTATCTTTGCGTTAATATTGCCGATCACTTGTAGTGAAGATTATCCTGGATAAGGAGTTGTGCCTGATTGGTCGCAAGAAGGGTACTTCTATCACCGCATTGACCTAGGTTAAGGTGTCTGCTAATCAGCTGTGGCGTTATCTTTAACTGGGTTTAGTATAGCGAGGTTGATGGGGGATGTGGTTGCGATGTTTGCAATGATAGTGATGTTTTTAGCAATTATATTTGCAGTCATGACGATAATTAGCAATAATTAACCCTAGCTGTATTATCGTGCGCTATTTGTAGTCTCTATTTTTAATTTAGAGGTAATACGAAACAAGTAAAAAGATGAAATAGGGGTGATGAACATGAAATTAGACAGAACAGATAAGTTAATTCTTAATTTAATACAAGAAAATGGCCGGATCAGTAATTTAGAATTAGCGGATAAAATTGGCTTGTCAGCGTCGCCTTGTTCCCGACGTGTGAAGCATTTAGAAGAGTTAGGCTTAATTGATAAACATGTCACCTTGCTTAACCAAGCTAAACTTGGTTTAAAGTTGACGGCTTATATCCATATTAGTATGGATCGACATACACCTGAACGCTTTGAGAATTTTGAAACTGAGATCGCCGCTATTCCTGATGTGATGGAGTGCTGTATTATTACCGGTAGTGATGCTGATTTTCAATTAAAGGTTATTGTGCCAGATATGGAACATTACCAAGAGCTACTGTTAGGAAAACTAACGGGGATTAAAGGAGTAACGGGCGTGAGATCGAGCTTTATGTTACGTAATGTTTTAAGTCGAACGGTATTACCGCTCGACCACATTAAATAGGTGACTAGCTTGCTGCAGAAAGGTACTTGGTTTTTGCAGCTTGATAATCGGCAATGACACCATCCATTACAGATTCTTCATATTGGATCAAGCCGCTTAATAGCATTTCTTTTTGGCCAGTACCGACTTTTTCGTCACCTTCGTAGAAATCAAATTTAAAGGTGACGGTTGCACGCTTACCCTGTACGCTGATGATCGCTTCATCAAACTTCAGCGCAATACTTTTAACGTCGACACGTGTTAGGTTTATTTGCATGCATTTATACATAATTAATGCACGAGCAGGGTTAAACATGAGATTTTCGCTGCGCATGAGCGGCACCATTATGTCAGGAAAATTCTTTCCTGAAAATTGCACATACTCTTTAATGATCTTACTGATAATTTCTTCATCATAAGATGTGTTTCCGCCGAGCTCTAACTCCATAAATGCCTGTTCATCAGCATTCACTATCGCTGTTTTATTGTTTAATAGTGGTGAAAATTGCAGATCTACGTCATTTTTTACCATCCCGGTAAAATTAATCTTCATCGTTTCTGATAAGCCGAACTTAGCCAAAGAAACAGCAAAAAGTAAATCACCTGGTACACAAAAGCGCTTATTATCCACATCATGGATCTTGTTATAATCGTTAGCTACAGTTTTAGCAAATCGACTAGCTTGTTGTTGAGTAAAGCGAAAATAGCTGTCTTTTTGAGAATAGAATTCGTTTAGAAACATATTTAATTAAACTACGGTAATGAAAAATCCAGTTTACATTACTTTTGTTTATAGGCAGGTCGATCCAGTTGCAAATATGACGTTTTTAAATGCAAACTGGATCACGTGATGAGACTCTTGACTCAATGAATGACCGCATCATTCAATGATGACTGAAAATGACTACTTTTTAATATCTGGAGTGACACTTCGTAAGATGCCAATACCGGTACTGAGTAATGTCGAGCTCGTTTTGAGAATCGTTTCTGCCGGCATTGCTGCAGCTGAGCCCATCATGGTCGGAATAAACTTTTTAAAGGAATTATCGACACCATCTTCAACTTCTTTACTGAGTTGGGGTAAGAACTCATCAATAATTTGATCTAATTCTTGTTTTATATGCGCTTCTAATTCAGGTTGTATTTCTGCAATTTTGGCTTCGATAGCGTCCGCAATGTCTTTACTTATTTGGGGGGATGCTTGACTGATCGTAGCTTCTGCTTCTGTTTTTATTAAGGTGATTTGTGTGGCTAAATAGGGCTTAATTACGTTATTGAATACATATAAAAAAGCAAGTGCAGTTAAGATGCTACTGAGTAAGGCCGTAAAGATAATTGTTAACATAATGAGCCATTAAATGATGAATAAGCTATTAATATTAACAATTTAGTGATTGCTGTAAAGGGATATCTGAAAGGAGGCCGGGATGGACCCAAAATAATTTATGGATCCATCCCTAGTTTATGGAATCGAAAGTGAGCTAGAATACCACCGTTCGGTTTTCATAAATAAATACGCGCTCTTCAAGCACTAGACGTAATGCTTTACTGAGTACTGATTTTTCTACATCTTTGCCTGATCGCGCCATATCTTCGGCGCTGTATTTATGATCTACATGAATGACGTCTTGTAAAATAATCGGTCCTTCATCTAAGTTGTTTGTTACATAGTGGGCTGTTGCACCAATAATTTTCACACCACGTTCGAACGCTTGTTTGTATGGCTGTGCGCCAATAAAAGCCGGTAAAAATGAATGATGGATATTGATGATTTTGTTTTCAAATGCAGCCACAAAATTAGGCGTTAGAATACGCATGTATTTAGCTAAAATCACATAATCAGGCTGGTATTTTGATACTGTGTCAATGATACGTTGTTCATGTTCCTCTCGGGTGATATCGAGATGAGAAACTGTGTGATAAGGCACATCAAATTTTTCTGTTAATTCAGCAAGGTTATCGTAATTACCTACAACAGCAGCGATCTCAACATCCAAACCGCCGTAATAATTCTTCATTAAAATGTCGCCAAGGCAATGCGCTTCTTTGGTGACTAAAATAACGATACGTTTACGACCCGCAGAAACGAGCTTACGGCGTGACCCCGTTGGTAGTGCGCTATCTAGGTCGACAAGTAAGGTTTCATCGTTGAATATCCCTTCGAGTTCGGTACGCATAAAAAATCGATTGTGGGTGTTATCGACAAACTCGGTGTTATTGACAATATTGAGCTGATGTTTATAACATATGTTGGTGATCTTCGAGATAAGTCCTTTTTGATCGGGACAATCGGCCAGTAATATTTTCTTTTCCATAATATCTACTACTTTATTTGATGTTTAATATTATATGACTAAATGAAATACTCATTTCTAGTATGCCTGTTAGCCATATTGATTGTATTTAGCAATGACGGCTAGCCACAGCACTTCTTATATTTTTTACCACTGCCACATAAGCAAGGATCATTGCGGCCTTGTTTTAGGGGCGCTGGGTTTAATTCGCCATTGGTATAAAACCACTGCTGGTCTTGAAATACGAAGTTGGAGCGTTCATGCAAACACGCTTCTTCTTCACCTTCTTGAAACCACGCCTTGAACTCGACAATGCCTGTTTCGCTTTCTTCATCACCTTGGCTCATCATTATTTCTAACCGTAGCCACTGGGTATGTTCGGCTGTTTCTGCAATCAAGTCTTCATTTAAATCGCCAATAAAGTCAGGGTGATGCGTTGCCATTAAAAAAACGGGGATATTGTTTACATAAGCACTGTAGCGTGAACGCATCAGTTGCTCTGCGGTTGCTGGTATCGCGGTACCATAAATGTATTTACCGCAGCAATCTTTAAAGGGCATTGCTAAACCACAGCTACAAGAAGTATGCATAATGGCGCTTTATTTCGCTTGCTGGATAGGAGACCGAGTACCAATTAATACGGTACCGCTCTCTTTAAATGAAAGGGCTTCTTTACGTTTCGCCGAGATTAATAATGCACCGTCATCATAGAACAAAAAGTTTTTCCAGTTACGTTTAAATGTGCCCCAATTTGTTTCAATCATATTAAAGCGTTCATAACAAAAATAAACTTTACTGTTATCATCCCAAGTTAAATGCGCGAGCACTTCTTCAGGTAATTCATTACTATCATCATTGTCCCAAGCTTGCTGCCAGTCGACTTCTTGCAACCAAGTATTTTGGTCGTGTGGCCAGTCGCCTTTACTGAACTGATCGGTAAAGTTACATTGCGAGCTAATAAGTTGGCTCCATAATTGACCGGCCCTTGCTTTGCTAAAGGGCTTGATATTAGCTAAATCATCCGCATTAACTGGTAACGACGAATGATTAAATATCCATTTTCGAGAATAAGATTCAAGTTCTATATAATTCATTAATGACACTGGTTATAAGTAAAATTATTTCCAGTTTACAACATTATTAACCTTGGTGGTATCAATTACTAAGCGGACCCCAATTAAACGAGTGTAGTGTTATTATAAAATATCCTAGTGGTGTTATTATAAAATATCCAATAAAATGCAAGGCGTTGTTTAAACAACCAATTGGTTAACTTAAGGTACTTAAAGATGTTTCAACCGAGCCAATTTCAGCCGCAGTGGTGGATTCGTAATGCGCATTTACAAACAATGCTGCCGACGATTAGCCGCCGAAATCTGACGTTTCCGACAATTAATGAAAGATTAGAACTTGAAGATGGTGATTTTCTTGATCTTGCTTGGACTGCTCTGCCAACAGTAGAAAGTAATAAACCGATTGTTATTATTTTTCATGGTCTTGAAGGCTCTGTGGAGTCGCCTTATGTCAAAGGGATCATGCGTGCGGTCAGTGCGGCTGGCTGGATTGGTTTAGTCATGCACTTTCGTGGCTGTAGTGAAGAATCAAATCGTTTATTACGGGCTTATCATTCTGGTGATACCAGCGATGCAAGTTATGTGATTGGTTTGATTGCTAAGCGCTACCCTCATGCTCCGTTATTTGCTGTCGGGTATTCGCTCGGAGGTAGTGTGTTAACGCATTATTTGGCACAAACAGGTAAGCAATCTCAATTATTAGCAGCATCTGTTGTATCAGCACCCCTATTGTTAGCTGAAAGTGCAGAGCGGATTAAAAAAGGTTTTTCTAAAGCGTACCAACGACGATTGATTAAACGTCTGCAAGCCAGTGTAGTACGTAAATTCGAACATTTGGATATGCGCACTGCGTTGAATTTGACTACTAAGCAAGTCAAAAAATTAAATACGTTTGTCGAATTCGATGATCGTGTAACAGCGCCGCTGCATGGTTTTAAAGATGCTCTGGATTATTATCGCCAATGCAGTAGTTTGCAGTTTTTACATAAGATTCAAACGCCTACATTATTTATTCATGCGGAAGATGATCCATTTTTAACTAAAAAAGTGATCCCTGAGCTAAAAGATATGTCGGCAAATATATTATTTGAATTAAGTCGCTATGGCGGGCATGTCGGTTTTGTATATGGCTCAATTTTAAAGCCAAAATATTGGCTGGAAGAGCGAATACCCGCTTGGTTTAGTGAATTTACGAAAGATAAAAATAGTATTAAAGATAAAAAATAGTATTAAAGATAAAAACAGTAATACCAAATATTTAACTTACCTATTTTTTGAGACCTGATTGCATTTGCAATGCCATCTTAAAAAAGTGTTCTATTGTTAATGGTAGCGACTTTTGTAGCACTATTCTATATAAAACAGGGAAAGCTAAATGAATGCCAACATGGTTAAGGATATGAATGCATCGACAATATCTCTCGATGAGCTGCCAGGTCCAAAACAAACACCTGTTCTCGGTAATTTCACTCAAATATCATCAGAGTCATTTCATACTAATTTAGAATCTTGGGCTAGAGAGTACGGTTCTGCTTATCAAATAAAATTGTTAAATAAGCAATTCTTAGTCATTTCAGATCCTAAAATAGGCTTAGAAATTATCAAGCAAAGACCGAAATTGTTTAATCGTACAGAACGCCTAGAGTGGTTGTTTGAAGATTTGGGGTTTCATGGGGTATTTTCCAGTAATGGTGATAAATGGAAACGGCAACGACGATTGATTATGCCTGCATTTTCTTACAAAACATTGGCGAACTTTGTTCCTCACCTCAAGTCATTATCCATCAATTTACAAACGACTATCGACCAAAAAATAGCGACGGGAGCTGCATTTAACGTACATAAGTTATTGCAGTATTTTACGATTGATATTACCACCAGTCTGGTATTTGGTTATCAAACCAATATGCTATCAGGCAGTACCGATACCCATCTACGAGATAACATAGATCGCTTATTCCACGCATTAAACAAACGCAGTAAATATCCTTTTCCGTGGTGGCATTATATCCGTACTCCTGAGACGCGTCGTATTGATAAAGCCCGCGAAGAAGTCTATCAATTAGCGGTAACTATGATCACCAAAGCTAAAGCTGATTTGGCTGGAAATAGTGAGTTATCCGAAGAGCCTGACACAATTTTACAAGCCATGATTGTCGCCAGTGACAGCGAGGATAATAAGTTAACGGATGATGAACTTGTTGCCAACATTTTGACCTTGCTACTCGCGGGTGAAGATACAACGTCTAATATGCTGGCGTGGACTTTGTATTATTTAGCTAAAAATCCACATTTACAGCAGCAAGTGATTGATGAAGTCTCTCAGGTTTGTAATGGCGATATTGAAACGCTAGATCTGGTGGCATTAGAGCAATTTGAGTTTATTGAAGCTATATTACGTGAAGGCTTGCGACTTAAAGGGACTGCACCGCTAATTTCAGCGGAACCGACAGAGGACACGGTATTAAGTAATGGTATTCAATTACCGAAAGGGACGGCTATTTTCATACTTACGCGTCCCGGTGGTTTAGATGAAAGTGTCGTTAAATGCCCCGAACAATTTAACCCTGAACGCTGGTTAGCAACACCCGAAAAACCGGTTTGTCCGCATTTGCAAAGTAGTCATATTCCGTTTGGTGCAGGGGCAAGGCATTGTCCTGGTGAACGTTTAGCTATCATGGAAGGTAAGGCTGTTATTGCGCGTTTATGTTGGTATTACGCGATAAACCAACCAGAACAGGCGGCAGAAGTCGGAGAGGAGTTTGCATTTACGATGCGACCAACGAATCTACATCTGACATTAACACCGCGTTAATGGCATTAACCTTAAAGTGTATTGATCTTAAGTTAAGAAAACCCCATTAAATTATCTGAGTTAATGGGGCTCATCTTTATTTTATTTCACGATCAAGACAGGACAGTGAGACTGGCGAGTCACTGATTCTGCAACACTGCCAATTAGGATATGTTCCAATCCAGTACGACCATGACTTGCTATGACGATCATATCACAATCAAAATTAACCGCTGCTTGCGTAATTTCTGTTGATGGGTGTCCCTCTAATACGGCTGTATGTAATGGTATGCTTGGCTTAATATCAGTGGTTAATTCATCGAGCTTTTCTTGCGTTATTTTTAGCATGTGTTCGTGAATGTCATTTGGGGTGATTGCAAGTACTTGAAAGCTATCAAAGCCATGGATCTCATTAATCACACTGACTAAGTGTAAGGTAGCATCATATTTTAATGCCATTTCTGCCGCATAGCTTATCGCTTTATTCGCTGTATCTGAAAAGTCGGTTGGGCAAAGAATATTGTTAATGGTCATGATGAGGCTCCTAGTTAAGATGTGACTAACGAAATAGTCGTGAAATACACTATTAAATATACTCACTTGGGGCTAGCAAACTGTTACTTAGATCATAAAATATAACTTAAATATTTTGCGACGACCATTTCAGTATAGGACAATAATATTCCAGTATAAAACAAGTGTATTTAAGTTTTGAAAAGAGTAAAAGGCTAGCGAATTATCGCTAGCCTTTATTGTAAGGATAAGACTATTATTGGGCTGTTAGAATTGCATCACTATTTCATCTGCAGCGCTATCATGTAAATTGTTTTTTAGGTCATCGATAAATTCGATACTCACTTTGCGATCTCGTGGATATTGAGTAAGATCTCCTAACTTAGAACTGGCTAATTCCGCACCAAAAGAATGTACTTGGATATTACTTTCGTTTACCCCTAACGAGATAAGCTTATCATGAACTGCTGCAGCTCTTTGTTGTGCTAAATTAATGTTCAGTTCTTCTTGTCCGCTTGGATCCGCATGACCTGATAGAACGATGCTTATTGTTGGGTTTTCTATTAAGTAATCAGCTATTTGTGTTAACCGTGCTTGATTCGTTATATCAATCACGCTTTGATTGACTGCAAAGAGTAGGTCTAACTGTAATGCATCTAATACCAATTGTTGGTTTAACTCATCTGTCTCTGATATTTGCTGGATCTGTTGGTCCAAAATTAATACATCTTGCTGCAGCTGATTATTTTGCAATTCACTTGCCAATAAATTCTCTGTTATCTGTTGGTTTTCTGAAATAAGCTGATCAGATTCAATTGATTTGTCCCAAGTATTATTAATCCAATCTCCGGCGGCAACACCGAGTACTAATCCAATTGGACCACCTGCAATGGTCCCAACGATAATGGTTGATGAAAATACACCTGCTTTTTCCCATGTTGTTAGTGGTTCTTGTTCTGCTGCATTTGCTGAGATGCTCATGAATGCCATTGACGTCATAAGTAATGTTTTTGCGAAGATAGATTTTTTCATGGTCAGTTTCCTTTTGATTAAGACTGCTTAACAAGCTATGACTCTATTAAAGCAACCAATAAAGGCTTTTTACTGCCAAAAAAATGACAAGTTAGGTATCAATAATGACGAAAAGTGACAATGTTCGAAAAGGGCTATACCTAAGTCACTTTAACTATACATGTGCGAGAAGAATGAGATTAACGTCAATACAAAGTACTATTTTGATATTGGTGTGAGATTAAACGCGCATTAACTGTTTTCGATATCGCGTTATTTGTTATTTTAATGAGATTATATTTAAGGATTCAGGTAAATAAAGGGGGGGTTATGCAAGGTTATACACTGAAAGTATTTTTCAGCAGCGTTATGGCTGGGCTGCTATCTGGTTGTGCGACGTCTGTGGATGGTTTATTGCTACATGATAATTTAGCGTTTCGAAATATAAATGAACAATCGTTATTCAGTAGCGATAAAAAGCTTGATATTCAATATCTCGGCGTCGGGGGGTACTTATTTCAATATGGCGACGATAGCATTATGACGGCGCCCTCTTTTACGAACCCTGGATTGGTTAATGTTTCTTTGCCATTGCCGATTGAGACTGATACCGACTTGGTTGATAAACTATTACCTATAGAAGCAAAACAAGCTGAGTTTATTTTAGTGGGTCACGCGCATTATGATCATCTGATGGATGTGCCTTATATTATGCAACAGCATATGCCAACGACAATCGCTGTTGGCTCAACGACGATGACGAATATTGTGACTGCTGTTATCGCTGATGAGCGTTTATTTGATATTACTGATTATGCTGCAGAAGGTCAGCAACCGGGTAAGTGGATATATAACCGTCATCACACCATTCGTTTCATGCCAATAAAATCAGATCATGCGCCACATTTTATGGGTATTAAAGTGATGTCTGGAACATATCAAGAAGCATTAACTGAATTACCCAGTACAGCTTATGGTTGGAAGGAAGGGCAAACTTATGCTTATGTCATCGACTTTTTAGATAATCAACAACAACCGATTTATCGTATCCATTATCAAGATGCTGCAAGTAACTCTCCGGACGGGTTAATGCCAGTGATCAATGATACTAAAGCGGTCGATATGGCAATTTTATGTGTTGCTGCATTTCATCAAGTTGATGATTATCCCGAAGCTATTTTGCAACAGACACAGCCAAAAACAATTGTGCTAGGGCACTGGGAAGACTTCTTTGATAACAACAGTTTTAATAATCAGAATAAATCAGTTGAAGGTGTGCGGATGACCAATATCGATGATTTTATTCAGCGGGTTGATGTGGTGAAGGTGAATGATGCGAGATTGATATTACCAGTCCCTTTTTCATGGATACAAGCGTACTAGTAAGTACGTAATTTGAGTTAAGGCACTAAATTAATTGACCTAACTAAGTCAGCATCAGTGATATTAAAATAGGGCATGAGCTGGGGGCTAATACTTCTAGCTCATAAGTTTCTGAATGAAGAGATAACTCGACATACGCATGACATCTTGTATCTCAATCAAGGTATATTGCTTTCATAAAATGACAACGTGTCCACTCGGGCATGTCCAACAATTTGATTGTATTCCGTTGTTGTGGCTGGAGCCACTAGAGAATACTTATTTTAGTTTCGCTAAATGGAGTTAGCAACAATGACTAAGAAGACACTTTCTAATAATATTTCTCTACTTTCTATATCCGTGGCATTAGCATTGACTGCGGGAACTGCTCAGGCGAGTTTAGGTAACTTAGGTACAACGTTTGGTTTATCACCTGTTGATATTGCTTCTGCACAGTCTTTTTCTTTATTTAATTCACAGTCATCAGCTGCATATTACAATCCATCAGCACTTGCTGCGACGGATCAAGGTGAGATGTATTTAGGTTTGTTATCTGGCACCCCTGACATGACTGCTGGTGATCAAACATTTGATGACGCAACGCAACCGATACTTGCGGGTATGAATGTTAATGTTACCAACCTTTTTAATTTTTCTTACCCTATTTATTTTGGTCTGATTGCTGGTATCGAAAATTATGGTACCGAAATGATGGCGTTTAGTTCGGCAACGTCAGGTACAGGTCAGTTAGCCAATTATGGTGAGAAACCATTATTTGTTGCTGCATCGGGTTCAATTCAAATTATACCTGGTTTAACCATCGGTGGTGGTGCACAAGTATCATTGCATGCTGATGCTGATATGAGTCTAGAAAGTGAATTAGACGGTACAGCCTCAGGTAATGAGCGCGTTGCGGTTGCTGCGGAGCCAGTGATCACCCCCATCGCTGGTGTTACCTTAGATTTAGGGCGTATGGCATGTGGCAGTGATAAAAGTTGTGCGGGTAATGGTATTGCATTTGCTGCGGCTTTCCGTGGTGAAAGTTACGGTCAAGCAAACATTAAAGCGGCTGCAACAATTACTCAAACGGTATCCGATTTACCAATCAAGCTACTCACATATGATGCATACCAGCCAGATATTATTTCTGCAGGTGTGCGTATTAAAGCGGGAATGGTGAGTTTAGCATTCAGTGCCGAACAACAAAAATGGTCAGATTTGAATGACTTGATGTTAGGCGACACAGTGAAAGATCAAGCGAGTGTCGGTTTTGAAGACATTATTATTCCACGCGCAGGTATTGAGCTTAACTTCAACGATACAATTAGATTAATGGCGGGTGCAAGTTATGAAAAATCGCCATTAGACGCTGATAAAGCAACGCTGGATGTGAATTATTTAAGTGCAGATAAATTAGTGGTTGGTGCTGGTTTCTCTTATTTTCATAAAGGTACTGGTTTAACGGCTTATCCTTGGCAGATTGATTTTGCGTATCAACTACAAGTACTTAATCCAACAGACCACACGATCTCACATCATGATAGCGCAAACAATTATTCAGTTGAGTTAGAAGGCACTGTATCAACCATTTCACTTTCATTCGCGACTAAGTTTTAAGGGGGCTTTATGAAAACAGTTAACTCTCGTTTCAATTATTTATTTAGCTCTTTTGTTAAGAGTGGCCTCGTTGCCTCGGCTGTCATGCTTGCAGGTTGTGGGCTTGAACCACAAGATAATGAAAAAGTGGAAAAGCCAATTTTAACGGCAGAAGAAAGTCGAGATGAATTAGCAAAACGTCGCGCTAAAAGTTTATTTGATGCGCATGAATTCTATTCATTCCCATCGAATGGTCAAAGTGATGTTGCGGTTAATACCTCCGTACTATTATCATTTTCCCATCCGTTAGATAGCTTTTCAGCGCAAGATTTTAGCTTAATAGACAGTGACGGTAATATGGTTGAAGTGACGTCGGTTGAAGTTACCGAGGGGAGTTTTGCGACGGATTCTGAAAACCCAAAAACGAATGGTTTGGCATTTAAACCAACAAGCGCACTTAAAGCGGGCGAACAATATACCGTTATTTATGAAATCAGCTTGATTAATGAAGGCGGGGATAATAAAGAGTTAATCGCAGAAAGAACGGCACAAGACCCTCTGAGATTCACGACTCGATTAGGTAAACATTCAGCTAATTTTACATTGGACACAAATGGTTTTTATCCGACGGATGACTTGCCGTTTACGACGTTCACGTCATTACGTCTACGTATGACCAACGAAATTGATATTAAAACCTTGATTACTGGTGACTCATTTAAATTCCAAAAAATCGGTTCGACAGAGCAAGTTTCCGGTGATTTAATTGCCAAAGGCCATTATATCACATTCGATCCTACGGTTGACCTTGATGTTGATGCGACGTATGAATTAATCGTCAGTAGTGATGTTAAAGATAAGGTGGGGAATAGCTTTGCGGGTCTAGAAAAAACATTTACGGTATTAGATTCGGGCGACCATGCATTTAAACCAATGAATGTGACCTTGAATAATGGTTATCAGGAGTCACCTTATTCTGGAGAACTCATTAATGCGGTAACCATTAAATCAGTATTGATTGGTGCTAATGACACCACTTATGTGGATTCTGATCTGATTACCGAACTCGCTAACTTGGGTAATTTTGATAGTTCGGCTCCACTTGTTATCCGCAAAGGTTCTATTTTAAATAGTTCTAACCTGACGGTTAAAGTGGGGGGGGAATTTCCAACGGGTTTCGATACCGGTAATATTCGCATGACTAATATTTCTGATGCGACAGGTTATTTAATTAATAATACCAGTTCAGATCATAAATATGCACCGAAGCAATTACACCTGTTCATGGATGTAGCGATGACCACTGATGGTTATCTTGAAAATGGAAAAATAAATGGTAAAGCTAACGGTGGCTTAAGTCAGAACATTATGCACCTTGAATTAATGGGGACCGTCAGAACGGAAGGCCCAACGATGATCATTGATGCTATCAGTGAAATTGATTTGAAAATTTTAGGTGTTGATAATGCACATGCACAAGTCTCATTCCATATGGAGTCGTATACTGAAGTTGAGACCCCGCCCGCCGCTTTTGATGCTCTCTCTCCGGTATTTCATTCCACTTACCCTAATGTGAACACAGCTCATTTTAGTTTAGGTGACA
>Ga0209396_1002150_pt1 | contig 20950 bp, 11 predicted proteins | sample GOMGulsemesocosm_6_FD_184638 | JGI IMG/M metagenome (GOLD analysis project Ga0209396, IMG submission 184638) | Methane-oxidizing microbial communities from mesocosms in the Gulf of Mexico - GOM8C Gulf of Mexico (SPAdes) (version 2) | ecosystem: Environmental > Aquatic > Marine > Cold seeps...
CAGCACGATAATCAATGGACTGCGCAGTTGAATGGCCAACAAGATCTTCCAGCAGGATTACAAGCTAATGTCAGAGCACGGGTCAACGGTAAAAATATTACGATCGCGTTAGCGTTAAAATACATCGAATCTGTCGCTACGCTAGAAGGTTTTGAACCCGCCTTTCATCAAGATTCCGATATGGTCATACGTGGTAACATAACCACAAAATCAAAAGGACTTTACCGCGTACGCGCCAACCTTTTTGATGCTAATATGCAACCAATCGCGCACCTGGTCAGTAAGGAACGACTTGACAAAGGCAGTAATACCATTGATTTAAAGGCACATCAGTCTGTACTACAAGGCCAACAAGGATCGTTATTTTTATCATCTTTCACCATTGAACTAATGTCACCAGCACCTGGCAAGCCGACACGATACGGTGACAGCGCGATTAAACAATATGAAATTAAGAACTTTGCCTTTTCTAGTTTAAATGAAACCCCCTATCAGCCTTCACAACAAGAACAGCAACGGTTGCTATTACTACAAAATATGGCTCAGGGACTCTGAACCTTAACCAGTCAATTATTGAGTAGCGCAGATTAAAACTAATCCGCGCCACTCATAAAAGATTGGCCAATTGTTTGTCTAACCGACAGCAGATCAGTGAGTTAAACGAAGTAAATCGTGATGGCTTGAGGCCTTGACCGGTTTCATCGAGCCACAACCACCATTTAGCATTAAATACTGTTCGCCTTCCCTGCTGCTGCCTAATAATTGAACTTGCACAACTTAGGAGCTGTATATTAATACAGTACTAGTATGAAGTGCCACAAAACAGCGTGTCAGCTTACTTTCCTTTCAATACTGATTAATATTTATCCCAATTTGTTCAAGATGTAGCGATCGATGTCTTGCTACAAGATGCAAAGTTATACTTGTTTTATCCTCAAAATAATTATACTGTATGTGCATACAGTATAATTATTAAGGAGGCCGTTATGAATCGCATCCTAGCTCAGCTACACGATAATCATCAGATTTGGCATGGCAATAATCACCACGCTCTTAGCCATAATATTTCAACAGGCGATCAACAGCTTGATCATTATTTAAGTGGCGGCATACCCGACGCCAGTGTGATTGAACTACAAACCATTAATGGCATTGGTGAACTACGCCTACTCGTTTCTTTTGTCGCGAGCAAAGCACAATCTACTCGCCTAATTAGTTTTATTGCACCACCGAGCGATATTTGCAGTCAGATGCTTGCTAATCATGGTATCGACCCACAACAAGTGCTGGTGCTTTGCAGCGAGCAAGGCAGTGATAGTTTATGGAGCGCTGAACAATGTCTAAAAAGTGGCTGCGTAGGCGTCGTGATCTTGTGGCATCAACAATTTAGCACGGCACAGATCAAGCGATTTAAACTTGCTGCCGAGCAAGGACAAACCAACTTAATCATTCTGCGACAGCAGCAGAGTTTCCCCTGTTACCTTCCCGTGCCACTGAGTTTAAGCTTAAGCCCTTACCAATATGGACTAAAGGTCACAATTAATAAGCAACTGGGTCACTGGTCAAAGCCTGAATTTTTATTCGATATGCGTCAACGCTGGCCAGACTTAGTCAGCAGCAGTAAGCCGAGTAATGTAATCGAATTAAAACCGCGTAAAGTAGGTTAAGTGATGTTATGGCTATACATTCATTTTCCACAGTTGCAATTAGATACACTGTATCAAGAAGTTGCAGCGGCAACACCAGCCACTGTGATCATAGATCCCGTCACGAATTCGGTCGTGCAATGTGATATGCAAGCAACTGACAATGGTATTACTGTTGGTCAAAGCCTTGGCAGTGCAGCGGCGCTGTGCCCTAGCCTTCGGGTTATAAGCTATTGCCATGACACACAATTAACTCAACTAGAAGATATCGCCGGTGCGTGTTATCAACATATAGCTGACATTGCGCTAATGCCGCCTCAAGGCTTGTTATTCCGCCTTAGCCCAATGCTCAAACTTTATCGTGATGTCATCTGTTGCTGGCAAACGATTAAGCCATATATTGAGCAGGTTACTCCCCATTATAGCGTTGCAATTGCCCACTCTGCGATGGCAGCGCAATGCCTAGCGCGGCAACAGATGATTAACCCTAGTGAGGGCAAATCCATTGTTTCGTTGGACACTGAAAACACGGCGATCGACGAGAAATTAGAAGATGTTGAATTAAAAAACACCAACTTAGCTAAGAATGTCGTGCTAAAACTAGGACACATCGGCATCACACGCCTAGGTGATTTATTGAGTATCCCCCTTAAAGAGTTAGCGCAGCGCTTTGATATCGATGTTGTTAATACCTTAGGTAAAATTAACGGCGAGCTACGCCCAGCGCTGAGCTATTATCAGCCCAGTGAACATTTTAGTTATTACCTAGAGCTCCATTTTGAAATACAAACGACCGCCTTGCTGGCTAGGCCGGTATCACATCTATTAAAGAAACTTGAGCAGTACCTAGTCAGCCGAGAACTATTAGCAAGCCATTGCCAGTTAACGCTTTTTTTACGTGATAAAGGGACGCAAACGATTGATATCGACAGCGCTCAAGGTGAACAGAAATCTGCCGAATTGCTGGCTCTTTGTACCCTAAAGCTTGAGCGGATGAAACTAGCGGCGCCAGTGCTCGGGCTAACACTCAAATCCACTTTACTCGTTGAAAAACAAACACTGAGCGGTGATGTCTTCAGCCCAAATAATGCCAGTAGTAATCAGCTATCATCATCACAGCTGATTAGCTTATTACAAGCAAAGTTAGGCGCTCACAATGTCCAAAGGATCAGTCATCATCATGAACACGCACCAGAATACGCTAATCGCCAACAGGCATTTAAGGCCAATAAGACCATCGTCAATGCCCAACAATCAATAAGCCAATTACGACCTAGCTACTTACTGCCGGTACCCATTCCTTGGTCAGAGCCAGTGACGATTATGCATGGCCCCGAACGAATCGTAAGCCATTGGTGGCAAGAAAACCCAATTGAACGGGATTATTACATCGCTAAGAATAAGCAACAGCAATGGTGCTGGTTATTCAAAAAAAGTGATGGTCAGTGGTTCATTCATGGCTATTTTGGCTAAGGAGAAACAATGAGTTATGCCGAGCTATATTGCCAAAGCAATTTTTCATTTCTAACAGGCGCATCACATCCTCAAGAGCTGGTGATGCAAGCATGTTTTTACCATTATCAAGCGATTGCAATTACTGACGAATGCTCCGTTGCTGGCGTTGTTCGGGCTTATGCCGCTGTCAAAGAACATAACTTAGCCATTGATTTGATCGTCGGTTCTTTATTTCGCTATCAGGGGCTAGAAGTGGTATTACTGTGTCCTAGTATTGAGGCCTACGCTGAATTGTGCCGCATTATAACCAACAGTCGTCGACGCAGCGTTAAAGGTGAATATAAGCTATCGCAGTGGGATTTAATGTCGATTAAACATTGCTTATTGCTGTTCAAACCCAGTGCTGATATCGATGAAGATCAACAATGGCTGACTTGGTTAGCTAAGTATCACCACACTCGATTATACATTGCCTATCAGCGCCACCTAGGCGGTGATGATCACCATTACCTGCTCCACTGCCAACAATTAGCCAAGCAATTTGAATTAATGGTGGTGGCTTGCGGCGGTGTCTTAATGCATTGCCCAAAACGCCTCGCGTTACAGCACACATTGAGTGCGATAAAGAGTGGTACAACCGTTGAAAATCTTGGCGCTGATGCTCTGGTCAACGGCGAACGAGCGCTGCGGCCAATCCACAAGCTGGCTAAACTCTATAATCAACAATGGCTTGATAATTCCTTACACATTGCGCGCCAATGCCAGTTCGACTTAGGCCAACTGCGCTATCAATATCCCGACGAAGTATTGCCTAATGATTTGAGCGCCAGCGCCTATTTACGCCAGCTAGTCGAACATGGCATCACATTGCGTTTTAAGGATGGCGTTAGTGATGATATACGCCAAATCATCGAAAAAGAATTAGTGCTGATCCGCGAGCAACAATACGAGTACTTCTTTCTCACTATCTATGACATTGTGCAATTTGCTAAGCGTCAGGGCATTCTCTATCAAGGTCGAGGTTCTGCAGCTAATTCAATTGTCTGTTATTGCTTGGAGATAACATCGGTCGACCCACGCCAAATTTCGGTGTTGTTTGAACGCTTTATTTCCAAGGAGCGTAATGAGCCGCCAGACATTGATGTCGATTTTGAACATCAGCGCCGCGAAGAAATCTTTCAATACATTTATAATAAGTATGGCCGCGAGCGCGCAGCGCTTGCCGCTACGGTCATCAGCTTTCGATTAAAAAGCGCCATCCGTGAGGTTGGTAAGGCACTTGGCCTCAATGAGACCCAGCTTGATTTCTTTATCAAAAACCTGAACCGACGTGATAAAAGTACGCCATGGCAGCAGCAATTGACACAACTTGGCCTCGCGATTGATTCGGCAAAGGCGCGCCAGTTTATTCGACTGGTCAATGAAATATTAGGCTGTCCGCGTCATCTGTCACAACATGTTGGTGGCTTTATTATATCGCAAGGTCCCTTGTATGAGCTGGTGCCGGTTGAAAATGCGGCGATGGACAACCGCACCGTTATCCAGTGGGATAAAGATGACCTCCAAACCTTAGGCTTGTTAAAAGTGGATGTATTAGCGCTGGGCATGCTTACCGCCATTAGAAAAGCGTTTGCGATGGTCCAAACTCACTATCAACATCAATACAGCATCGCGGATATCACTAAAATGCAAGATGATCCTCAGGTATATTCCCAGATCCAAGCGGCAGACACCGTTGGCGTATTTCAAATTGAATCTCGCGCGCAAATGAGCATGCTGCCGCGCTTAAAACCGCGATGCTATTATGACTTAGTCATTCAAATCGCGATTGTAAGACCCGGGCCCATTCAGGGAGACATGGTCCATCCTTATTTGAAGCGCCGCGCTGGCATTGAAGCTGTTAGCTATCCTTCCAAAGAGGTTAAGTCGGTACTTGAGCGGACATTAGGCGTACCGATATTCCAAGAACAAGCCATTAAACTGGCGATGGTCGCTGCTGGCTTTAGCGGTGGTGAGGCCGATCAACTGCGCCGCGCGATGGCAAAGTGGCAACGTAGTGGTGAGCTTGATCAGTTTCGTGACAAGCTCATCAACGGCATGCAAAGTCGTGGTTATGATATTGATTTTTCAGAGCGGATCTACCAACAAATTTGTGGCTTTGGTGAATATGGTTTTCCAGAGTCCCATTCCGCTAGTTTTGCAGTGTTGGCCTATGTTTCAGCTTGGCTAAAGTGTTATTACCCTGCCCCTTTTTATTGCGCGCTACTTAACAGCCACCCGATGGGATTTTATTCACCATCACAATTAGTGCAAGATGCCAGGCGCCATGGTGTTGATGTGATAGCTGTTGATATTAATCGCTCTCAAATTGACCACCATTTAGTACCGCAACATCATTCACTGAGTCTGCAATTGGGCCTGCGCTTGATCAAGGGACTCTCATCCACCGCGAAACAATTAATTATCAAGCAACGCCCAACAAGCGGCTATCAACAACTAGCGCAAGTTAAAGCACTAAGTTTTAGTCACGATGGCCTCAATCGTAAAGATCTTGAAGCGCTCGCTAGCAGCGGTGCTCTGTCACAATGGGGAGACAATCGCTACACGCTGCGCTGGTTAATGATGGATAATATTAACGAGCTACCGTTATTTAGGGCTCAGCAAACATGTGTTTCAGAGCAACAGCCACCAAGTTATTTAATAACCCCTAGCGCGCAGGACAATTTGATTGAAGATTATCGCGCATTAGGGCTGAGCTTAACCAATCACCCCGTTGCGTTATTACACCAGGCTGGAAAACTGGGGCGCTACACACCTGCCGCCCAATTAACGCAAGTTAAACATAAAAGTGTGGTGACAGTTATTGGTGTTGTCAGTGGTCGCCAAAGCCCCGGAACAGCATCCGGGGTGACGTTTGTGACATTAGAAGATGACACAGGGCAAAGCAATATCATTGTATGGCAGGCTACGGCAACAGCACAAAAATCGGCATTTTTACGCGCCAAAATTCTTCAAGTCAGCGGAATTTTTGAGCGTGAAGGCGATGTATGCCATATCATCGCAGGAAAGTTAACCGACATTTCTTACTTACTCGGCGACTTTTGCCAAAAATCACGTGATTTCCATTAGCGACGATTAACTTGTGCCCGCAAGCGAGGAGATAAACTCGACCAAATCGCCACTAACGTCACTATAACGATCAATGGGATCCCAATAATGATCAAGGTGAACCAGCCTTGACCAAATAGAATGGTCCCTGCTAGTAGCGACGAAACACCTTGAATAATACAGATAGTGAAATCATTAAAAGACTGAACTTTCAGCCGTTCATGATGCTGATAAGACTTTGGTAATGTTAAGGTTCCGGTCATGTATAAAAAATTCCAGCCAATTCCAAGCAATATCATTGCCCACCAATAATGCATAACGTCTTTACCGCTTAGCGCAAAGCATATTACCGCAACATAACATCCAATACCGACCCACATTATCTTAATTAGTCCAAACCAACGAATGAGCACCGCGGCAAATAATGATGGGATATACATCGCCAAAATATGACTTTGTACCACCGACTTGGTCGTCACTAAATCATAGTGTTCCACCATATGCATACTTAAAGGCGTGGCCGTCATGATATAGCTCATTAGCGCATAGGCTATGGCACCACAGGTTAGCGCGACGATGAAAATTGGTTGTTTTATGATCTCAAATAATGGACGCGGATCGCTAACCTCTTCATCACTGTGGCTCTCATCCAACCGCAGCAATGACAATGCAGCAATAGATATCAACAATAATATCGCCAGCACCAAAAATGAACCGGCAAAGCCATGAGGTGATGGTAATAAGTCGTTACCAACAACAGCTAGCTCAGGGCCAATAATAGCGGCAAAAATCCCGCCAACCATTAGCACCGATAATGCTTTGGCGCTATCGTCTTTGTTGGTGAGACTATCAAGCGCTGCAAATCGCATTTGCACCACAAACGCCATACTACAACCGAGTATAAACGCCGCGATGATCAATAGTGTAAACGACGCAATCAGCGCTGCAAACATGGCGGTTAACGCACCAATAACGGCACCACTTAGTCCTAACATTAAGCTCAAACGCCGACCGACTCTTTTTGTTAGCCAACCGGCAGGCATCACCGCCAACGCTACACCAATGATCAATATTGATAACGGCAATGTCGCCATCTCAGATGATGGTGCCAAATGAGTCCCCAAAATACCGCCGGCAAACACCATTAACGATGTGGTCGCCATCGCTAGCGGCTGCGCTACAAATAACAACCAAATATTTCGTGGTAAATCGAAGAAACGTGCACCAATGACAGCACAACTAACCAGTAAAAAGAGCGTAATTAATAGAACATATGGCATAGCGTTCAAAACACAATAAAAAGGCAATCAACTGTACTAAAATTTCCAACAAGTGCATAGGTTTAAACTAATTTATCCGCCAGCAAAGCAATATATATCCTCCCCATTTATGGTAGTCACTAGAATGTCACGTAATTGCAACAAAAATGTCATTATTACGTTCTATCCTTGCGCCATTAGATTTAAAGAGAGAGAGAGAAAAAATGCGTGTGTCGACCTTCACTCGTTTAGTGGCGTTACTCTTAGGGATAGCAAGTATAACATTAGCGATCACCATCCTTTGGGCAAGCCAAGTATTCAATTCATTAGCACAACAACGAACAGATTATAATGATATAAAACAAGCCATAGTGGTAGATTTATCGCAGTTGGTAACTAATTACCTCACTTCAGGTAATAGCAATAACCTCAACCTAGCCGATCAACTCATTAAACAAATAAAGACCAATAAACTAGATACACTTCCAAGCAACATTAAGCACGACATTGAGCAAAAACTCACCAACCTAGCACAGGGCATTGCGACAAAATATCGTGCAACAGGGAAACTAGGCGCCAATAATAATGCCTTATTTAATAATGCAATTAGAGAAATGTCAGGCTCTGCCGCCGCTTTAATAAGCTACAGCCATCAAAGCGATGACTATAACAGCACCAGCAAGAGGTATGTTGCGTTAGCAAACAATTATCACCTCGATGTTGTTACCCTAACGCAGTTAACTCATCAGTTGAGCAGCCAATATAACCAAGCGATCGCCGATAACTTAAAACTAACTGTCGCAAGACTGCAATTATTGGCGAGTGAGATAGAAAATTTGCCAGGACTTGGCATATACGAGCTACCGGATGAAGATCAACTCTTTATTGATGACAGTGAGCCTGAGGATTTGGTCGAAGAAATTAAGTCTGAACTGATTAGCTGGCCCAATCGCTATAACCTTGATGTAACTACCTCTCTTAGGTTAGCACAAGAAAAAGAGCGCGCACTTACCCAGCTTAGACAAGAAATAACCACCCTATCGAAAAATGTGATCGCTGCCGAAGACTCCCTTAGTAAAAATCAACAGCGCACGACTAAAACGGTGGCGGTGGTACTATTTATTGCAATATCTGTCCTGATATTACTCGCCATTTTTGTATCAGTAATTCAACGAAAACAAGTTCTTGTGCCGCTCAATAGTTTATTAGCAGCATTTAAAGGGTTAATCGAAAGCAATACACTTTCACCAATTGCTCACAGTAACCCACATACTGAGGTAGGCGAAATTACCGCTTATTATAATCAACTATTACAGCGCCAAGTTAACGAAGGCCAAGCGAAGAACAACGCATTATTGGTGGTAACCACCTTTATGACGGAAATGAGCGATCACTTAACCAACATACGAACACGTTCTACCCAGACCTCAACGGATGTCGCAGAGAACCAAAGTGCGTTAAATTCCATTAAACAGATCGGCGAACAAGTTAATACTATCAACCACCAAGTCGCTAACAATGCTACAAGTACAAGCTTAGCAATGGACGATAGCCAACGCCATGTTATTTCTATGCTGAACGCTAGCGAAACCACAAAACAACGGGTGGCTGATGGCCAGAATAGTCTCGCCGATTTGTTAATGGAGATCGACGAGGTTCACAACATTGTCGATGCGATACGTAGCATCGCAGATCAGACTAACTTGCTAGCACTTAATGCCGCAATCGAAGCTGCTAGGGCCGGTGAATACGGCCGTGGCTTTAGCGTCGTCGCCGATGAAGTACGTAAATTAGCGCATCAAACCCAACACTCTTTAACTGATATTAAGCAGCGATTAGACTCTTTAAGTCAGAATTCAGGCCTGGTATCACAGCACATTGCTGACTTAGCCAATGATTCTAAATCCCAAATGTCGAGCGCCGAAACCTTACATAGCAACGCGCAAGAAGTAACGGTCAATGCTCAGCACACCAATAACGTCGCGACCAGCGCTAGCCAACTAGCGCAACAGCAGCAAGCGCTACTCGAAAATTTCGACACCACGATGCAGAAGATGAAAACGCAAGTTGAAACCACCGACCAACTTGTTGCAAATATCTACCACAGCTTACACCTTCAGATCGCCAATATTAGAGAAAATCTTAATTGGTAGTAACAACAGTATTAAGGAGATATATCGATGAAAACCGTTATAGAAGACATTATCTTGCACCAAAAAATTACTACCGTTTTCCAGCCAATTATAGACGTTACGACACACACTATTTTGGGGTATGAAGCGCTAACACGTGGCCCCAAAGGCAGCATATTTGAAGCACCAGACAAATTATTTTACCACGCGACAAAACTTGGCTTACTGTCTGACCTCGAAATACTGTGTCGCGATAAAGCAATAAGTACTTTTGCATCACTAGCATTACCGGGCAAACTATTTATTAACGTCAGCCCAATGGTGCTGTTAGACAAAAATCATCCTCAGGGAAGAACAAAACGCTTAATCGAGCAAGCTGGATTACGCTGTCAAGATGTTGTGATAGAGCTTAGTGAAAAATACCCAGTGCCAAACGTTGAGGTATTACACCGCGCCTTAGAAAAATATCAAAGCATGGGTTTTAGTGTCGCCATTGATGACTTGGGGGTTGGCTATTCAGGATTAAAACAATGGAGTCAGTTGAGACCTGACATCGTTAAAGTAGACATCTACTTCATTAAAGACTGTGACACTGATCCTTTTAAACAAAAGTTTTTGGCAGCCATATTAGATTTGGCGACAGCAACAGATTCAAAGGTCATTTTTGAAGGAATTGAGACACTTGCAGAATATCAATTTTTAGAAACTTTAGGGATGCGCTATGCGCAGGGATATTTCTTAGCTATGCCAAGCACTTGTGTCAATCAAGATATTGATCTCCTGCTCGACAACATAGGCCGAGCGGCTATCTAAGATAACAATATTAGCTAACACTCACGCTGATTTATGCTTAGTTAAGTCATTACCTTTCACAGATAATGACTTAACACAAAAACACCTAGCGACGATAACTGTTCACTAGCGTCTCGAGTCGTTCTGCCAATTGCGCTAACGAAATACTTGAGCTTGCTAGCCCTTTTGTCGCGTCAACCAACAGCGTTTCTTCTTCACGCACAACATTAAGACTTGTTGCGATCTCACTAGCTGCTTGCGATTGCTGATGCGTCGTATGTGCTACTTCAGTGTTGATATGGTGCAAGGCTTCGACATCAATACTTATTTTATCTAACGCCACTTTGGCTTCAGCAACCGCTCGTACACCTTCAACAGCTTGCTCACGACTGACTACCATCTCACTCACCGCCGCACCAGCTTCATTTTGCAACTGATTGATGGTTTCTTGGATCTGATTTGTCGAATCGCTCGTCCGTGACGCCAATGTTCTAACCTCATCTGCAACGACAGAGAAACCGCGTCCATGCTCACCGGCACGTGCCGCTTCAATGGCCGCATTGAGCGCCAATAAATTTGTTTGGTCAGAAATCGAACGAATAACATCCAAAATAGCACCAATTGAATCGGTTCTTGTCGCCAGTTTGTCAATGACATTACCGATGTTCTCGATCTGCCCTGATAAGCTTTCAATCGCTTGGTGACCAGTTTTTACGACAGCTTTGGCTGCCGAAGTCGATTCCTCTAGCGAGTCAGCCGTGTGAGAAGCCGTCTTAGCATTATCAGCAACCGCAGAGATTGAACTGCTCATTTCATCAACCGCATAAGCAATTTGCTCTGTTTGCTTTGAAAGATTATCGCCATGATAAAGACTCTGTTTCGCGCCTTGTTCTACCGTGTCGGAATTTCGGTATAGCGATTGACTCGTGGTCGCGACGTCAGAAATGGTTAAACTGATCTTATCGACAAAAGCGTTAAAGCCCAGTTGAAGTTGTCTAAGTTCCGGTAACGACTGTTGCTCTAACCTCACATTGATATCACTCTCAGCAGCGCCTAACTGAGTGAATACACTCGCTAAATGTTGAATAGGTTTTACCAATGAATTAGAGAGGATTATTGCAACGATCGAACCAATAACTACAATCAATAAAATCAACATTAGGATATTATCCAGTGAATCATCCAATTGTTGATAGACTTCATGTTCTGGCACCTGCGCGATAATATACCAATCAGCAATAGCGACATAGCTACTGGCCAAGATGGTCTTAATGCCATTGTGTTCGACCTCAACCATATTAAAATCACTTTGGTTTAGTAATTGATTAGCAACATCATGGCCATAAATCATCGCAATCGTTTGTGAGTCGACTAATGAACTATCGTTATGGATCTTCAACATGCCGCTCGCATCACTAAGAAAAACAAAGCCAGTTTGCTCAATTTTGTATTGATTCAAACGCTGCTGCATTTCTTCTAAAGTAATCGATGCACCCGCTAAGCCACGTCCACTCAGCGATTGATAGTTCACATACATCGAGGTAATACCCGCTTCGTTGTACAAACTAATTAACGACGCTGAGCGACTATTGACATAATCAAAAAACCAACCATCAATATGATCCTGGTTTAGGGTGCGGAGAAATCCTTCGTTATTCCAATATTTGGCGCTTTTTCTGTCAGCAAAAGAAATGCCCTGAAGGTTGTACATACTACGTAGCGAACGCAATCGTTCTAACAACAAAGCTTCTTCATGCTTAGGTGCACCGCGCTCTAACCAATCATTAAGGTGCGGGTCAATGGCTATTTGCTGGGTCGCTCGTTGTATAAGGCTAATTTCTTTATCCACGCTATTGCGGATAACTTTAACCAGGCTAGGTAAGCCGACAGATTGTAAGCGTTCGTGCACAATATCACGGGCAGATAATTGTGTAACAATCCCTACTGCGGTGGTGGCCAATAGAATGGTGAATATTAATGAAAAGGTAAAACGTTGTTTAATCGATAACTTCGACATCATGCTCATAACGATAACTCAATTTTTCGGAAACTACAGAGAAGTTTATTATAGGCAATGTAGTGTGATTAGAATACTAAATACGTGCTAAGCGATGGAAAAACCGCCAATTTTAACGATTTAGGATGATATTTAACGTTAGATACAAGGAGTTATAATGCAGGAATGACGTAAATAGGTATCTTTCGTTAAGCTAGGTTGTTCGCTTAAAAGATGGCGGTGAAGGAGAGATTCGAACTCTCGATACGTTACCGTATACACACTTTCCAGGCGTGCTCCTTCGGCCACTCGGACACTTCACCGCAGATTCGTTGTTGCTTTCAAGTACCTATAAAATAGGATACTTGCGACAATGGCCGAAGAAGCACGCTACGCGAGCTAATCAAACCTTAGCGTCCACTCGGACACTTCACCGCAGATTCGTTGTTGCTTTCAAGCACCTATAAAATAGGATACTTGCGACAATGGCCGAAGTAGCACGCTACGCGAGCTAATTAAACCTTAGCGTCCACTCGGACACTTCACCGCAGATTCGTTGTTGCTTTCAAGCACCTATAAAATAGGATACTTGCGACAATGGCCGAAGTAGCACGCTACGCGAGCTAATTAAACCTTAGCGTCCACTCGGACACTTCACCGCAGATTCGTTGTTGCTTTCAAGTACCTATAAAATAGGACACTTGCGACAATGGCCGAAGAAGCACGCTACGCGAGCTAATTAAACCTTAGCGTCCACTCGGACACTTCACCGCTGATTCGTTGTTGCTTTCAAGTACCTATAAAATAGGACACTTGCGACAATGGCCGAAGAAGCACGCTACGCGAGCTAATTAAACCTTAGCGTCCACTCGGACACTTCACCGTTTATCAATCAGACTGTGCTAATTGATGGCGCTAGTTTAAGTGAACCACTTAATTAAAGCAATGGGTGTTTAATCAAGTGGTTACAAATTACGCGTTGCCTTTGACTTTCAGCTTTAACTCAGCGGCAAAATCTAACATACGGCGTAATGGAATTAACGCACCTTCACGCAAAGATTCGTCGACTAAGATTTCGTGCTCTACGGGGTTTGGATTTGTCAGTGCATTTTCTATTGCTGCAAGGCCATTCATCGCCATCCAAGGGCAATTAGCACATGAACGACATGTCGCGCCCTCACCTGCCGTTGGTGCAGCGATGAACGTCTTAGTTGGCATCAGCTGCTGCATTTTATAAAAAATACCGCGATCTGTCGCTACAATAAACATCTCTTTATCACTAACTTGCGCCGCTTGGATCAATTGGCTGGTAGAACCAACAGAGTCCGCTAGCTCAACAATTTCTTGTGGTGACTCAGGATGCACTAACACTTGTGCATCAGGGTATAATCCCTTCATATCGATCAGTGCTTTGGTTTTAAATTCATCATGAACGATACAGTCACCTTGCCATAGCAACATATCCGCGCCAGTTTCACGCTGAATATAGCCACCAAGATGGCGATCCGGTCCCCAGATTATTTTCTTACCTTGCTCGTCTAGGTGCTCGACAATCTCTAACGCGATACTAGATGTTACTATCCAATCAGCTCGTTTTTTTACGGCAGCTGATGTATTGGCATAAACCACCACAGTACGGTCTGGGTGCTGATCACAAAACGCGCTGAACTCATCGATAGGGCAACCAACATCGAGTGAACAAGTCGCTTCTAGCGTCGGCATCAATACTGTTTTTTCAGGACTTAATATTTTAGAGGTTTCCCCCATAAACTTAACGCCAGCGACAATGAGTTTTTTTGCGGGATGCTCGGCGCCAAATCGTGCCATTTCGAGGGAATCGGAAACACATCCCCCTGTTTCTTCTGCGAGCGCTTGAATTTCCGGGTCGGTATAATAATGTGCAACGAGAACCGCGTTTTGCTCTTTTAGCAACCGTTTAATATTTTCACGGTGTGTGCTTGCTTGATCTAGTGATAATTTTTGTGGTTTCGCAGGGAATGGATAATCTGCCATTGGCGCTGCTGGAATATCTAACATAGGATAAGGACCCGAATAACAATAACTCATAAATTGTTGCCGATTATAAGCCAATATTATAAAAATGGTAATAAATAGCAGCGCTTATTTATAAATAAACGCACTATAGCGCTCACAAAGAATTTCTTTCTCTACCTTAGACGATTTAATAGTTTGTTTTGTTTGATATATGTTACGTACACGTTGTAAAATCAATGCACACTTTATCTCGGTAAACAGACCATGACGGAAAATTATAAAATTTTAATCGCAGACGATCACCCATTATTTCGAAATGCGTTACGTCAAGCATTAGAATCAGCTTACCCAAACACGCAGTGGCTTGAAGCTGAGTCTGCAGATTCTCTGCAGGTGGTCTTGGACCAAAATAATCAATTAGATTTGATTTTGCTTGATTTACAGATGCCTGGTTCTCATGGTTACTCAACACTGATTCATTTACGCAGTCATTACCCAACGATCCCTGTCGTGGTTATTTCAGCCCATGAAGATAATAAAACCATCGCCAAAGCGATGCATTATGGCAGCTGTGGTTTCATTCCTAAGTCAACGTCGATGGAAGTGTTAGCGCAAGCCTTAGACTTGATCTTACAAGGTGAAACGTGGGTTCCTGATTATATCGATCTGTCGTCTAAATTTGTCGACAGCGAAGGGGAATTTGCTAATCGTTTATCTGAGTTAACCCCACAGCAATACAAAGTCTTGCAGATGTTTGGTGAAGGACTTCTCAACAAACAAATCGCATATGACCTAGACGTATCAGAAGCGACTATTAAGGCTCACGCGACGGCAATATTTAGAAAGCTCAATGTCCGTAATCGTACCCAAGCGGTAATCGCACTTTCACAGTTAGAAATCCATAACCAACTACCACAATAATGGTGTTGGCTCAGTCGTGAAAAATGTTTAACAGCAATGATGCTGTTAAACATGTCACGCTAGTCTGCTAGATCAATCCAGAGATCACCGCTCTTAGTGCCGCTGGCCTAACCATTTTCGCCATATATTTATAATTCTTCCCCTCGACTTCTTCTATCAGCTCTTTACGCGTGTCTGCCGTGATTAATACGCCCGGTATTTGGTGCTGATAGTTGTCGCGCAATGCATCCATTGCATCTAACCCTGTCTTGTTATGATCCAAATGATAATCCGCTAACATAATGTCCGGTAAGCCGTCATTCGCTTCGATAAGCTCAATCGCATGCTCAAGGCTTTTCGCTAATAACACTTCACACTGCCAACGCTTAAGGAGTAAATCGAGTCCGACCAATATTTTCTCCTCGTTGTCGATGCAAAGCACGACCACACCAGCCAATTGGCTATTACCGATCCGTGTCACAGGCGTTTGCGCCGGTGCGATATAATTAGTGACGACAGGCACCTCGACGCTAAATACCGAGCCTTTATCGACTTGCGAGCGCAGGTCAAGCTTATGTCCTAACACTTTACAAATGCGGTCTGCAATCGCTAAACCTAGACCGAGGCCATTTCGATCATACACGGAGCTATGCTCTAACCGTTGAAATTCATTAAAAATTTCATTTACCTTATCCGGCGGAATACCACAGCCTTGATCCCATACCTCAATTCGAATCGCGCCTTTACTCATTCTACAACCTAATAAAACTTTACCGCCGCTGCCATACCGAAATGCATTGGTTAAAAAGTTCTGCACAATACGTCGTAAAAGATTGATATCACTGTGCACAATGACGGACGAACGCACCGAACTAAATTCTACTGAATAATCTGCTGCCATAGCACCAAACTCAGCGGAAAAATTGTTAAGTAACTGCGCAATGGGGAAATGGCTACGGTTAACTTCAATCGCATCGGATTCTAGTTTAGAGATATCAAGTAAATCAGCAAGCAACTGCCCACTCGCTTTTAACGAATCTGCAATATGACGCACCGTTTCTTGGACGTGAGGCTCTTCACTTTCGTGTTGTAGCAGTGATGCAGTAAACAAACGCGCCGCATTGAGCGGTTGCATCAAGTCGTGACCAATCGCGGCCATAAAGCGTGTCTTTGACAGATTAACTTGCTCAACCTTAGATTTTGCTTCCATTAAGCTATCATTTGCTAATGACAGCTCTTTGGTTCTTTCAATCACTCGAGCCTCAAGTTCCTCTTTTGCACGCACCAGTTCTCTCTCTACTTGTCTGTATTGCGTGATATCAGAGAATGTTGTGACAAATCCACCATAAGGCATCGGATTACCTTGCATTTTTATAACGCGGCCGTCAGGTCTCGTCCGTTCAAAGTAGTAGCTAATCCCCTGCTTAACCCGAGCCATTCGTCGGGCCACATGATCTTCAATATCACCATCGCCGCAAAAACCGCGATTAGCGTTATAACGGATGAGCTCTGCGATCGGTTTGCCAACCACTAAAAAACCGGGTGGATAGTTAAATAAATCGGCATAACGCTGATTCCAAGCCATCAAATTATGTTTTTGATCGATAACACTCATGCCTTCACTGGCATGCTCAATCGCACTTTGCATTAATTGCTGACTGCTCAGTATCTTAGAGGAAGCTTCATCGATTAGATCGACGAGATCATCGAGCGGCATATCCCGGCCTTCAAGCACTGAATGCATCACCAACGACGCCGACGATGTTCCAATCACCGACGAAAGTAGCAATTCGGTATGATCAATAAATTCGCTACCCGCTGGCTTGGTTGAATGTCGTATAAATGCGTTACCACTAAACTGATTAAAACTTTCTAACGCTTTTTCATCGCCTACGAAGCGACTCGCTAGAATGAGTAATTCTTGGTGTGAAATAGCAGCACTTTTTATCGCTTTGGCATGCGTTAGACGGTCAACGAAAACGCCGGCCTGTAAACGCTCTCGGACATTTGAACGAAACAGCAATGAGCCCCAAACATAAAACAGTATATTAGCAATTAAGCTCACCAACACTAAATTATAATTGGGCTCGATTAGTCCCAACCATTCTAGCGACGATAATGTATCGAATTTACTGATCACGGGATTAATCAAGGTATAGAACCAAATGAATAAGCCGGCGCTCAAACCAAGATAAACCCCTTTCTTATTACCATGTTTCCAATAAAGTGCGCCAATCAGGCTCGGTAGGATTTGGACAAAAACCCCAAATGATATTTGCCCCATATTAGCCAGTGAACTACTGTCCTGGGTTACGCCGTAAAACGCCCACGCCAATCCAAGCAAGAGCAATATCACTACCCGGCGCATATTAAGAATACTATGACTAAATCTCTTAAAACTGTGCTGTTCTAATGTGCCAGTTCGGAGCATTACGGGCACGATCCACTCATTAGTGATCATAATAGCGATGGTTAGCGCTGTGACAATGACCATACCAGTTGACGCTGACACCGTACCAATAAAGCCTAGATAAGATAGCCATTCATAACCAAGATTATAAGGAAGGCTAATAACATAAGTATCTGCTGCGATGGATGGATCTAACAGCAGTTTACCTGCGAGTGCTAAAGGCATTACGAGTAAGCCCGCTAGCACTAAGTAGCTTGGAAAAACCCAGCGTGCCCGTCTAATTTCAACCTCGTCGTCACATTCCACCATCATGGTATGAAATTCTCTTGGCATACATAGAAATGCCGCCATCATGACAATGGTTTGCACCAGTAAGCTCAGCCAATCAGTCATGCCACCGTGGTGGCTGATTACATCGACCTCACTCGCTTTTTGCCATATGTCAGCGATACCATCAAAATACACAAAACAAATGACCGCACCGATCAATAAAAAAGCGCCAAGCTTGACCAATGATTCAAAGGCTATCGCTAACATTAATCCAGGATGATGCTCTGTCGCATCTAGGCTTCGCGTCCCAAACAAGATAGTAAATACCCCAAGGATTAACGCGATCAAAAAACCCAATAACAACGGATCTTCAAACAGGTGGTGCTCAAAAATATAGAAACTGCTAACGACTGCCTTAAGCTGTAATGCAAAATAGGGTAATGAACCGACCACTGCGATCAAGGTAATGATCGCCGCTAAACCTTGCGATTTGCCGTACCGTGACGCCACAAAATCTGCAATCGATGTTATTTTTAGCGCTCTTGTTATCTTTAATATTCTTTCAAGCACTGGAAAAAACAACACAAACAGTAGTATTGGTGCTAAATAGACCGGCACAAAAGACCATAGGTTATCGGCGGACATACCGACCGTGCCCAAAAAACTCCACGATGAACAATAAACCGCTAACGACAATCCGTAAATGGTATGCTTGGCACCACGGCTAAACAAATTGAAATACCGATCGCCAAGCCACGCAATCAAAAAAAGACAACTAATGTAACCAACAGATACCACCGTAAGCATTACACCATTTTCCATAAAGAATCCTATGCCACCACAACTTAATTGCTAATATAGTAACGAAATAACGTGCTAAAGTCGCAGAATATCGGACTAATTTATTTCGCTTCAATATGTAAGCGATGGTATCGACTTCGAGGATATACCAATGTCTAATGGCAACACGAGAGTACAAAATTAATACTTTTAATTAGATTGTGTCGTAATAATAATAAAGGAAGAACTATGACGAATGTGGATTTATACCCGGTGACTACCGAGTTTGAAGAAAACACCCTGCTCAACAGTCACCAATACGAAACGATGTATCAAGAATCAATCAATGATCCGGATGCGTTTTGGGCCAAGCATGGCAAGCGTATCGACTGGATCCAGCTCTATTCCCAAGTTAAGCGTACTAGCTTCGCTGCGCCCAATGTCGATATCAAATGGTATAGCGACGGCACATTAAACGCTTCGGCCAATTGCCTTGACCGACACCTTGCAAACAATGGTGACGACATCGCTATTATTTGGGAAGGTGATGATGCCAATGATAAACGCCAACTAACATATAAAGAACTTCATCAACAGACCAGTCAATTTGCCAACGTCCTTAAAGCAAAAGGTGTCCAAAAAGGCGATGTTGTTTCTATTTATATGCCGATGGTGCCCGAAGCCGCCATTGCAATGCTGGCTTGTGCGCGTATTGGCGCCGTCCACTCAGTGATCTTTGGCGGATTTAGTTCAGAATCTATTTCATCTCGAGTGATTGATGCCAACGTTAAAGTCATTATTACTGCCGATGAAGGTCCGCGAGCGGGACGTTTTGTACCGCTAAAAAGCAATATAGATGAAGCCCTTAATAATCCAAAAGTAACCACTGTCGATACCGTTATCGTTCTTAAACGCACCGGTGGCAACGTCGATTGGGTAGAGGGTCGCGATCATTGGTGGCATGAATTAGCCCAAGCACAATCGACAGAATGCGCGCCTACTGAGATGAATGCCGAAGATCCGCTATTCATTTTATACACATCAGGTTCTACCGGCACCCCAAAAGGTGTATTACACACCACCGGTGGCTACATGGTTTACGCATCGATGACCCATGAATATGTCTTTGACTATAAGAAAGGCGATGTATATTGGTGTACTGCCGACGTCGGCTGGATAACCGGCCATAGTTATATGGTGTACGGGCCACTAGCCAATGGCGCAACGATTGTTATTCATGAAGGTGTGCCCAACTACCCTAGCCCTTCCCGTCTTGGCGAGATAGTCGATCGCTACCAAGTGAACCAGCTGTATACGGCGCCGACGCTGATCCGTGCGTTGATGGCCAAAGGCGAGCAGCACTTTGATGCGTTTGACGGCAGCTCACTGCGCGTTCTTGGTAGTGTTGGCGAGCCAATCAACCCAGAAGCATGGCGTTGGTATGATCAAGTGATTGGCAAAGGCAACAGTCCCATCGTTGATACATGGTGGCAAACAGAAACTGGCGGCATTCTAATTACCCCGCTACCAGGGGCAACCGCCACCAAACCCGGCTCCGCCACTAGGCCGTTCTTTGGTATTCAACCAGCACTAGTCGATGGCGCTGGTGAGATAATCGAAGGGGCTGGCGAAGGCTCGTTAGTTATCACTGACAGCTGGCCAGGTCAGATGCGCAGTGTTTATGGCGATCATCAGCGTTTTATGATGACATACTTTCAAACCTTTCATAACATGTACACCACCGGTGATGGCGCGCGTCGCGATGAAGATGGTTATTATTGGATCACTGGTCGCGTTGATGATGTTATCAATGTTGCGGGTCATCGCATGGGCACCGCTGAAGTTGAAAGTTCGCTAGTCGGTCACCCTGATGTTGCAGAAGCCGCAGTCGTTGGCTACCCCCATGATATTAAAGGACAAGCCATTTATGCTTATGTAACGTTAAATGATGATGTCGTAGAAACGGAAGAGTTAAGAAAACAGCTCATACAGTTCGTGCGTAAAGATTTGGGCGCAATCGCGGCACCTGATCTTATTCAATGGGCACCTGGTTTACCGAAAACCCGTTCGGGCAAGATCATGCGCCGGGTACTTAGAAAAATAGCCGCCAACGAAATCGATGAGCTTGGTGATTCTTCTACCCTTGCAGATCCCGCAGTATTAGATTTACTGATTTCAAACCGTCAGAATTGCTAGTGATGTAAGCG
>Ga0209396_1002154_pt1 | contig 20931 bp, 17 predicted proteins | sample GOMGulsemesocosm_6_FD_184638 | JGI IMG/M metagenome (GOLD analysis project Ga0209396, IMG submission 184638) | Methane-oxidizing microbial communities from mesocosms in the Gulf of Mexico - GOM8C Gulf of Mexico (SPAdes) (version 2) | ecosystem: Environmental > Aquatic > Marine > Cold seeps...
CGAATATTTTTCATAAAAGGCAGTCAAATAAAGGGCGTTAAAATAATATTATGGCGTGATTTTAACGAATTTACTGCCTTGGGGCTATCTTTTGTTCAGATATCTTTTGTTTCAAGCCGTAACAGGCTCAATGATTATTTATCTATATTTGTCGAAGGAATAACTTCGATTATTTTAGGTTGTAACTTTTCACTGTGCTTACCCTGTTTTTGCTGAAACTTAGCAAGTCTATAACCTAAATACCCTCCTGTAATTCCAAGGCCTAAAGCATATAATTCATGAGGAAGTATTTGCTGTTTTAACAACCACTGACCTAATGCAGAAAAAGTAATCAAGCCAAGTAATGGTAATAAATACACTTGCCCTGCACTCGATAGAATATGTTTTTCTGGTAAAGCTAAAACTACGCAGTCCCCCGGTTTTAACATTTTTCCAGAGTTTTTCTCGTAGGGTAAAGTAAGCGTAAGTTTAGCTTGTGGTAATGCTTTAGCAATTTGTCCACTGCCACAGGTATCAACTTGCGCGCAACCACTGCACGTTGATTTTATTTGACTTGTCACGGTAACCTGCCCTGCTTCAATAGCAATAACATTAGCCAATTCTTTAATCATATTACTGCTCCTTATCAGGCGCTGAACTATCTTTTAGCTTAGCGACTACTGCTGGCCCTATTGATTCAGCAATTCGCTTTGCCGTTTCTAGAGGAATATCTCCAACGACGCCAACTTCAATGCCTTGTAGTACGTGATTAAAAACAATTGTTGCGCCATCACTTGCATATTCAGCAGCTCTATAATTTGCTTCACTTGGATTAACATAAACTGAGACTTGAGCTAGACCGTCTGAAAACAACATAAACTCCACCGCTTTATCATCGCCTCGGTTATAACTGTTTAAATTATGTTGGTTTGACTTGATCACAGAAAAACCTTGCGGAAGCCAATCAACTTGCCATGAAAGATCTTTATTTGGTTGTTGATTATTCATGGTTATAACGGCAGGTAATTCGGTTAACTGAAATTTAGCTAGACTTTCTGATAGTTGCTCACTCACTTCAATATGGGTAAATTGAATTTGCTCTAATAACTGCCCCTGACGAGTTAATACTGCCATTTTTAAAAGCAAACCTGATTGCTGATCAAGCCATAGCCAGTAACTAAATCGGTATTTATCTTTTGCAACAATACGAACAAGTTGAGCTACTCGACCTAAAACACGACTACGCCCAACAGAAATAAAACGATAACTTTCTTCAAGTTCAGAAATATTACCACGAAATATACTAGGAATTGGCGATTGAGCATCAGTAGAGGTGAGCGAATAAGCTTCTTGTTCTGGTTCAATATAACTAACAAGCTCACCTTGACGTAAAACATCACGACGGGGTCCGTTAAGCCGAGTGAAAACTTCTAGTTCTTGCCCATTAGTGCCAATACCATGAAACCAATGATAAGGCTCTGCTTGATTGTTTTTAACAACGACAAAAGAAGTAGAAAAATTAAGCTGTCTTAAAGATTGGGAAAGTCGCTCTAACGAAAGTTTCGCGGATTCTGTATCTGTAGTTATAGCTGATACATTAACGCTTAACAGCAAGAAGATAAGTGCCGATAATTTCATAAGTTCTCAAAAGTGATGGCTGAAAGTATAATTATCAACTAATTCAGCCAATCAAGCTATTTTATATTGCTTCCTAACTTCACTTGTTGATTATGATCTTTTAATAGTGCTTGTAAACGACGTTGCTGTGCAACTCTTTCAACAAGTCTTTGCTCATCCATTGCTTGTTGTGTTTGCTGCTTACTGTGTTGGTTTTGAGCTGGTTGGGTCGATTGAACACTAAAACTAACAGGGTTAGCATATCCTGATAAAGGCACAGTTTGAACGACTTGGTTCGGTGTAACTGATGGGTTTTCAGCAACGTTATGCTGAACACCAACTATCATTAAAGCGGCTGCAGAAGCGGCGATGGCAACCTGCCCCATCGGCTTCACAAAAGCAGCTATTTTTGCTTTGAAACGATTTGATGCATGGATAACTTTATTAGTCTCTGTTATCAACTCTTCACTTTGATCAGTAACATTTTCAGTTACCGATGAATCACTATTTTTAGAGGCTGAATATATTGATGAATTGGGCGATAAAATTGTTGCTTCTTGAGCAATTGCAGCTGAAATAGTTTTACTTAGATCAAGCTGTAACGACTGAGGTATTTCATTACGTAATACATCACCAATTAAGTGATAGTTTTGCCAGGTACTCGATAAGTGTTCATCCTTGAGCATATTATCAAGTAAATGCGCACTGATATTATCGTCTGTTGATGGAGAGTAATTATCCACTAATGAAGATACTGACTCTGATTTAATTTCACTCATACTTTACCTTAAAAAAACTTAGTTAAATTCTACGTTGACAAATGACTTAATTATTTCTTTCTAACAAGGGCCTAATTTTCTTATCGATTGCATCACGTGCTCTGAAAATTCGTGATCTCACGGTGCCTACAGGACACTCCATTATCGTCGAAATTTCTTCGTAACTTAAACCTTCGATTTCTCGAAAATTAATGGCTAAGCGAAGATCTTCAGGGAGTGACTCCATGGTACTAAAAATAACTTTTTTAACTTCCGCTGTAAGTAATATCTTTTCAGGAGAAGCACTCTCTCGTAAAGCACCACCACCATCATAAAGCTCCGCATCATCAATTTCGACATCGTTACTTGGCGGTTTACGAGCCAATGCCACACTGTGATTTTTTGCACAATTAACCGCTATACGATAAAGCCAAGTATAAAACGCACTATCACCTCTAAAATTTGGTAATGCTCTATACGCTTTAATAAAAGCCTCTTGAACTATATCTGGTACGTCACTATGATTTTTAACATAGCGACTCACTAAACTAGCGACTTTATGCTGATATTTAGTGACTAACAGATTAAACGCATTTTTATCACCACGCTGAACCCGCTCAACTAATTGTTGATCTATATTTGGTTCGCTCTTTTGAGCCGTATCCTTTAACACTGACAATTGATTTGTACTCATATTTTTTCATTGGCTCATAACAAACGCATAAAATAAGACTAACGTTTTTAGAAAAAGTTCTTTTTATTTTTGATCTTTTTAAAAAAACTGACTTATTTTGTTATCAAGCAATAATATTATTGATACCAGAGGGTAATTAAACGCTATTATCTGGCGGCTTATACCTATGTATTATAGAATACTTGAAACTCCTTTACTTATACATTCGCTTAAACAGCAGAATTTAATCAATACAATATGACTCAACAAAATAATTGTGATGTTTTAATCATAGGAAGTGGTGCATCGGGCTTAACGTTGGCTTTACATTTAGCTAAAAGTGCCGACGTTGTTATTTTAAGCAAAGGTCCATTAAACGAAGGCTCTACCTTTTATGCTCAAGGTGGCGTTGCCGCTGTATTTGATGAAAATGATAGTGTGGCTTCTCACGTTGAAGACACCCTCATTGCGGGTGCAGGTCTTTGTGACGAAGATACGGTACGATTTACTGCTGACAATGCTAAGTCTTGTTTGGAGTGGTTAATAAACCAAGGTGTTGAGTTTGACAAAGAAAATAATAATGGTGAATCTCGATATCACCTAACCCGCGAAGGCGGTCACAGCCATCGTCGAATTTTGCATTCTGCTGATGCGACAGGTCAAGCAATTCAAACCACGTTAGCGGATCAAGTAAAACAACATTCTCGTATTCGAATATTTGAGCGGTTTAATGCAATTGACCTTATTTGTCAGTCTAGCACTATAGGTGAACAGGCCAAGCAATGTATAGGCGCCTATATTTGGAATAGAAATACTGAGAAAGTTGAAAGTATATACGCACAAAAAACTATTTTGGCTACTGGGGGCGCAAGTAAAGTTTATCAATACACCTCTAATCCTGATGTAGCCAGTGGTGATGGTATTGCCATGGCATGGCGTGCTGGTTGTCGCGTTGCTAATATGGAATTTAATCAATTTCATCCTACCTGCTTGTTTCATCCCTCCGCAGGAACTTTTTTACTGACTGAAGCGCTTCGTGGTGAAGGTGCTAAATTAAGACGTCCTGATGGTAGTCGTTTTATGCCCGCTTTTGATGAGCGCGCAGAACTCGCACCTCGTGATATTGTTGCCCGTGCTATTGATTATGAAATGAAGCGCTTAGGTGCAGACTGTATGTATCTTGATATTAGTCATAAGCCCAGTGACTTCATTAAACAACATTTTCCCACTATCTATGAAAAAACAATGTCGTTAGGCATAGATATAACCAAGCAACCTATCCCTATAGTCCCTGCTGCACATTATACCTGTGGTGGTGTGATGGTTAATAAACAGGGTAAAACAGATATAGGTCAGCTTTATGCTATTGGTGAAATGTCATATACCGGCTTACATGGTGCAAATCGCTTAGCTAGTAATTCCTTGCTAGAATGCCTTGTTTTTGCGCGTGCTGCCGCTATAGAGATCAGTGAAAGCTTAGTACAAGATAATCGCAATTTAACCCTGCCTCTTTGGGATGAAAGTCGAGTAACTGATTCAGATGAAGAAGTTGTCATCCAGCATAACTGGCATGAACTTAGGTTATTTATGTGGGATTATGTTGGTATTGTTCGGACAACAAAACGGCTTGAGCGCGCACTACATCGAGTAGAGTTACTGCAACAAGAAATTGAAGATTATTATCAAAATTTTAAAGTCAGTAACAACTTACTTGAGTTAAGAAACCTGGTGCAAGTAGCTGAGCTTATAATCAAGTGTGCTATGGAACGAAAAGAAAGCCGAGGTTTGCATTACACCTTAGATTATCCTGATTTGTTGACAACTGCTGAGCCGACAATACTTTCCCCAATCGAATAAGTATATATAAGTGATTATTCTAATTCACTTAACACTCTTCCTATACGGGAATAATCCTGCTTAGTGAAACTATCCCTAAATATGAATAACTGTTTAGGGGCTGTTTTACTGCTCATATAATCTTGGGAGTGTGTTGTATGATTAGGTATCATTACAAGCCAACAACCGATAAAACTATGCCGACTACCCGCTAAGACTTGGTAACTTATTTGCTCTTTATTAAAAAATATCTCTCCGATATTAGTTAAAACAAAAGAGTAAGTTATAGGTTTATCATTTTTAATTGATACGAATATACTAAGAGAAATAACGCTAATTATCGCGAGGCTCAGCGCTAGAATATACTGGAAAGTAAAACTAACCAAAATAACTAAGCTAGCTATTACGGCTAAAAAGCCATAAAGCGCTAGCTTATATCGAGAATCTTTTACATTAACATTATACTTTGACGCGTTTGAGTATATGCTGGACCACTGCGTTGAGTTCTTTATCTTCACAAACTTCATGTCCCATAAACCATGCAAACAATTCTGGATCTTGGCAAGTAAGTAGACGTTCAAAAGTAAACTGGTCTTTTGTTGACAACTCATCGTATGCCTCATCAACAAAAGGGATAAATAATACATCTAACTCAAGCATACCGCGACGACATGCCCACTTTAAGCGAGCTTTGTTAACTTTTAAAACATTAGTCGAGTTTTCATTGTTTGTCACTGTATTGCTTAAAGCTTCGTTACCTGACATAAGTACCCCTTTGTTCATTAACACTGATGATAAAATAAATAATTAATCCCCCACATTGTAACAATAACTCACTATACACAGCTATTAAAAACACGATTTATCAGCAATAAAACCTACTCCCTAGTTGTTTTTGTTATTTTAGCCCCTATTCTATAGATATCGTTTAATACACAAGCATAGCTAACCCCACGCTTTTCCTAGAGTTCATTATGACCATGACTATCAGTACACAATTACCTTCTTTAGCACAGCTTCCAGAGACTTATCTTATTGAACTTAGTGATTTTGGGGCAATTTCATTATCAGGTGAAGAACAAAGTAAATATTTGCAGGGGCAAGTTACCTGTGACGTTAACAGCAGCACAGAGTCAAATTTACTTGTCGGCGCACACTGCGATGCTAAAGGAAAAGTATTCTCGGTTTTCCGTCTAATTAATCGCGCTTCGGCTCATTTATTACTGCAACCTAAAGCCAGTATTGAAAGTTCACTCAAGGAATTGAAAAAATTTGGTGTTTTCGCCAAAGTAGTGATTGAAGAAAGTCAAAATTTAAGCTTTATTGCAATCGTTGGCAGCCAAGCAAGTAACATGTTACAGAAAGAATTCTCACAAATCCCAGACAGCTTAAACCCTGTTGTGCAAGTCGGTTCTACAAGCTTAGTCTATTTGCCTGGGGAGCAGCCTCGTTATATTATTATCGATGAGCACCTTGCTATTTCGTCCTTCAGCCACAAGTTTGCCCTACCAACTTATTCACAATCAGTTTGGAACTTATTAGAAATAACCCAAGGGTTTCCAATTCTTAATGCCAGTACTAGCGGCCATTACGTGCCTCAGATGCTTAATTTGCAAGCTATTAATGGCATTAGTTTCACTAAAGGTTGTTACCTGGGCCAAGAGACTGTTGCTAGAATGCAATATTTAGGAAAAAACAAACGTGCGTTATTTTGTTTAAAAACTCAACTTGAGCATGCTTTTCAACTAGACGATATTATTGAAAAGCAGCTAGGTGATAACTGGCGTAAAGCTGGTGATATAATTGCTCATTATCAAGCTGATGACGGTAGTTGTGTTATACAAGCTATTTTAGCTAATGATGGAGAGTTACCCTCAATGCGTATCGCTTCTCAAAGTAATTCCGTAGTAAAAAATCAAACATTACCTTATACCCTTGATACTTCAAAATGATAATTTCAGGATGCCTGAGTGATTCATGATCAAGACGCATCTTGTTATTAAAGGTTTTTCCTTTAAAAATTGATGCAACGATGATCATGATTCTCTCAGAAATATCCGCAGGACTGGTTTATAAACGCTTTAGGCTACGTTTTTGATTTTGACAATGAAATAACCATTCTCTTCAATCAATACCTTGCCTAAAAACGTTTCTAATTCCAGCTGAAAACTACATTTTGAGGTATCATGGGTATAAACTCTTGCAGCTGAATAAGCTCAATACATTTAATCATTAGGAAAAAACATGAAAATAGCTAAAAATAATGTCGTTGTTATGCACTATGCCGTATCAGACAGCGAAGGCACTTTAATTGATAGCTCATACGACGAAAAGCCAATGGAAATAATTCAAGGTACCGGTTACTTAATTCCTGGCTTAGATGATGCTCTTATTGATCACGAAACTGGTGATAAATTTGAAGTTACCGTCGCTTGTGAGCAAGCTTACGGCGAAAGACATGATGATTATGTACAAACAGTTCCTAGAGAAGTTCTTGCCGGTGTAGAAGATCTTGCTCTTGGCACACAGTTACGTGCCACAACCGATGACGGTGAACAAACCGTAATTGTTATTGATGTTCAAGATGATGTTATTACTGTTGACGGTAACCACCCTCTTGCTGGCTTAGACCTCAGTTTTGATGTTGAAATTATTGAAGTACGTGAAGCGACTGCTGAAGAACTTCAACACGGTCACGTGCATGCTGAAGGCGGATGTGGACACGAGCACTAATTATACAAATCAAACTAACTAAGTGATCATTTAAAATGGCTTAAATACTCAATAACATCGTTGCTTTCAATCCCAATAGCTTGCTATTGCTTAATCAAGCGCCTTGTTTTTGAAAATTTACACTCATTAGAATTTGAACCATGAAATAATATAATTGGTATTACTATTCATTGATTTTATAAAAATCAGATATAAAAAAACGTAACCTTACGTCTAAGGTTACGTTTTTTTTGCTGAGATTTTATCTGAAAAACTTACTAACGATATATCACTGCCTCCTAAGGCACGCGATTATTCTGTTAGTGCTTCTTCTGCTTTATCTTCAGTCAAAACTGCTTTTGATAAAAACATATCACGTAATTTAGTATCAACATCTTTAGCCATTTCAGGATGTTCATCTAAATATTTAGCCGCATTTGCTTTACCTTGACCAATTCTTTCGCCATTACAGCTATACCAAGCACCCGCTTTTTCTACAAAACCGTGCTTAACACCCAATTCGATTAATTCACCTAGGTTATTAATGCCTAAACCATATAGTATTTGGAATTCAGCTTGCTTAAACGGTGGAGCAATTTTATTTTTAACCACTTTCACGCGAGTTTCATTACCCACAATTTCATCACCGTTTTTCACTGCGCCAATACGACGAATATCTAAACGTACTGAAGCATAGAATTTTAATGCATTACCACCCGTAGTTGTCTCTGGGCTACCGAACATAACACCAATTTTCATACGAATTTGGTTGATGAAAATAAGCATAGTATTGGATTTTTTCAAATTACCAGTAAGCTTACGCATCGCTTGTGACAACATACGTGCTTGTAAACCCATATGTGAGTCGCCCATATCACCTTCAATTTCGGCTTTAGGAGTTAGCGCGGCTACAGAGTCAACTACGATAACGTCAATAGCGCCAGAGCGCGTTAACATGTCAACAATCTCTAATGCTTGTTCACCAGTATCAGGTTGAGAAATTAATAAATCATTAATATTAACACCTAATTTTTCAGCATAAACTGGGTCTAGAGCATGCTCAGCATCGATAAATGCACAAACTTTACCATTGCGCTGTGCTTCGGCAATTACTTCTAGCGTTAACGTTGTTTTACCACTAGATTCTGGACCATAAATTTCAACCACACGACCTAGAGGTAAACCACCAGCACCTAATGCGATATCTAAGCCTAATGAACCGGTAGAAATTGTTTCTACATCCATGGTGTTATTATCACCAAGCTTCATTATTGAGCCTTTACCGAATTGACGTTCAATTTGACTTAAGGCTGCTGATAGTGCTTTTTCTTTATCGTCTTTCATAGTTGCTCCGCGATTTTTATCGCTTATCTCGTTTTGATGAGACAAGTATACTGTATGGTCGTACAGTATCAAGCTTTTTAACAACTTTTTATTTTTCTTTTTAAAAACCTAACAACCGGTACTTTTAATCAACTGATATAAAAGAGTTTTTTTAGCCTTTATATATTTAAATTATTTTTTTATGAAAAGTTACTATTACGTGATTTATCTTTATTAAACGGCTATCATCATTATTGATCTTAACAACTTTATGAGGGTTAACGATCAGACTAACATCTCTCTATTACTAATAACGAAGTTCAAAGGTCATTGCTTTTTTTTCTTTGTCTGATTATTTAAGAAGGCTGTAACATGCTAAATGATGATATTTTCCAATAGTGATAATGAGGTAGCGATTTCACATGGAAACTACTGATATAAACGTTTCATACATCATAGAGAGTTAGACTCACCTTTGTTGTTATCTCGATAGGTCAATTCACTTTACCATTACTCTCTTCATACCAAGGTTCGGGTTTGTGTATGTGATAGCCTTGCCCATAATCAATACCAATCTCAACAAGCATTTCTTCAATTACCGCATTTTCAACGAACTCAGCAACGGTTTTTTTATTCATCGCATCGGCTGTGCGCTTAATATTCTCAACAAAAACGCGATTGATCTCATTGGTATCCATATCTTGAACAAAGGCACCGTCAATCTTTATTATCTCAACAGGTAGTTTTTGTAGATAACTAAATGATGATAAACCACTGCCAAAATCATCTAATGAAAAGTGACAGCCAAAGCTTTTCATCTTATTGATGAAATATAATGCTGAGTCTATATGACTAATCGCTGAGGTTTCTGTTATTTCAAAACATATACGGTCTGCAGATATTTGATATTGTTCAAATAATTTAATTACTTGGCTATAAATATCACGGTCAGCAATAGTAATTCCGGATAAGTTGATACTATACCGGGTCGTATCTTCAGGCGTTAAGGCAAGCATTTTAAAGGTATGCTCAATTACCCACTGGTCTACTTTTCTTATTAAGCCATATTTTTCTGCCGCGGGTATAAAGTGATTAGGAGGGACTAATATTCCTTGTCGATTTTTCATTCGAACAAGTACTTCATAATGTGACTGCAGGTTTGGTTTCAGCGACTTAATTTTTTGCCTATATAATAATAAGCGATTAACTTTTAGGGCATCAGAAACATCATGTACGGCTTCCATTTCTTTTGCATGTAAAACAAGTTGCTCGTCATCACTTTGATAAACTTGTACTCGGTTGCGACCTTTTTCTTTAGCTAAGCTAACCGCTTGCCCTAGGGACGAATAGACTTGTTGCGCGTCGAAAATAGAGTTATCTAAAATGATCACACCAATACTCGCGGTTATATTCGTATCCTGTTGATATTCAGCGATACGTACTTTTTGAACTTCTAAGCGTATTTGATGAGCAAAATCTTTAGCTTCTGTAAAAAGTAAATCAGGAAAAAGTACTGCAAACTCATCATTACCTAAACGGCTCATAATAGCGCCGGCAGGTAAGAATTCTCTTAAGTTGATGGATATTTGATGCAAGAATCTATCACCAATGGCATAACTAACACTGTTATTTATAACCTGAAATTTATCCAGATCTATGTGCATTACAACGCCTGAACTCTTGTTTATGACTGTATTTGTATTGTCCGAATGATGAGTAAGTAATTGACTGGCTTCAATATGCTCTGTTAACTGCCTATCAAAATTAACTCTATTGGCTAACCCCGTTAATTGATCGTAATTGTCCACATAAGCTAATGCTTGCTCTACTTGCAATTGCTTTTGTAAAATACGCTTTCTTTGACGATAAAAAATGTAGATAAATAAGGTTAACAGTGCCCAAATGAGTAGGGCCTTAATAAGACCTTCGCGGTATAAGTTGTTACTGTATTTTGGTGATAGTCGAATCGCCAACTGCCAACGGGTATTTGGAATTGCTTTGACCAAATTAAATGTCTTTAGCTCTTCCCCTAATATTAATTCATTATACTTACTGTCATATTTTTCCGTTGTTAGCTCAATTTCCCCTGGTAAATCTGAGCGCATTAAAAAAAGTTGCTGGTGTGGTAACTGATATTTTTTTAGTATATCGGTCAAAATGTCAGGATTAAAAGCCACAAAGAAAAAAGCCCCTTCGCCTGATGATGTCGCTAAAGGTTGTAATAAATCGAAATGAATACTGCGCTTACTTCGATGCAAAAATAATTTATTTTGCACACCTTCAGCAACCGTTGTAGCAATTTCATTTTCACAATCGGGTAAAAAGTTACCTGTGATATGTTTAAGACTACCCTGCCCTTCATGATCAATTAAGGCAAATAAGCGGGTATTATCAATATCGTTTTTCAACGATGTTAATACTTGCATATACTCTTCTTTAGAAACTTTACCGGCTTTGTTTTCTAACGCCTCAATGGCATTGAGCTGCTTTTGCTGAAAAAGATCTATTTCTAAGCGAAGCAGGGTGAAGTATTCTTGATAATCAGACAAAATACTGTCAGTGACTGAATCCATTAACGATTCTTGATAGCTATGGTGAATTTTATTCGCTGAAAATGCTTGGGATATCAATAATATTAGAATCACAAAACTCGTTAAAATAACGACCGCTGTTGACGTCTTTATCGGTTTATTTTGCTGCTGTTGTATAGGGGAGTAATTCAATAAAAGCTCAAATAAAGGTATCGTTGATTAAGAGAATATACCAATCACTTTATTTTACGCAAGTACAATAAACGCTAAACATTAGTAGGCTAGTTTTTCACGACCAATACTAACGATCTGTTCAGATATTTTTTTATTTACTCCCTTTACCAATACCCAGCTATGCCAATATAAGGTCTCTACCAATTCTTTATCCGGGCATAAACTTATTAATTGCCCCTTACGTAGCTCCTCCTCGATTTGAAGTTTAGGCAACAAACAGTATGCAACCCCTTGCTTGACTAGTGCAACAAATGCTTCTGATGAACGAACGCTATGGCAATAGTATTCACTAGCCGCCAAATTAAAGTGCTTTGCAATATAACGTACATGCATATCATCTTTGTGATCATAACTTATCGCTGGTGCCATCTTTAATGAGCTTTGATTTACGCCATCAGGGAAGTATTTTTGAGAAAACCCTTTACTCGCCACCAAACAATATTCCATTTCACCCAATTTAAATGAGCGATAACCTTTTAAGGGTTGCTCAATAATACTTACGGCTCCAATAGCTTGACCACTTCGTAATTTATCTAAGGTTCTTTCTTCATGTTCAATGATTAAATTCAATTCGACTAAGTGATTCTTTAGTACCGGGGTAATTGCATCAATAAACCAGGTAGCAATACTATCTGCGTTAATAGCTAGCGAAACTTGCATAGGTTTAATCGGGTTGTCTGGAGATAATAGTGGTACCAATTCATGTTCAAGTTGTTTAACTTTTTTAAAGTGGCTTAACAACTGCTCTCCTGCTGGGGTAGCGACTATAGGTTGATTTCGAATAAGCACAGGCTGCCCAACATGCTCTTCGAGCGACTTAATTCTCTGAGAAATAGCTGATTGGGAAATAAACAATTTTTGTGCCGCTAATTCAAAGCTTTGTTGTTCAATAACCTCAGCCAGTGCAGCTAAAAGCTTATAATCAAAATTGGCCAAAGTGCAACCCTCTCCACATAAGTTTTACTAATGATAGTTAATTATTATTAATTATAATTGATTGTATATTTAGTGCAAACTAGCGTTTATCAAATCCCCTGAATATTTATCGAGTACAAATATGAGCTTATTAATTTTAGCAAAAGGTTTTACCCTAACATTAAGCATGATCATGCCTATTGGTACACAAAACTCAATGTTAATTAATCAAGGCATTAATCAGAACCATCATAAAATGACTGCGGCTCTTTTTGTGCTTTACGATGCTTTACTCATCAGTTTAGGTGTACTAGGCGGGAGTATATTACTCTCACATAACGCGACTTTATTTAATCTGCTTACTTGGGGCGGGATCTTATTTTTAAGTGTCTATGGCTTGTTATCAATGAAGTCTGCATTTGCCCAAAGTAAAAATACAACTGACACGGTTTTGAAAAAAAAATCGGCAAAGGTTATTTTCTTAACAACCTTAGCAGTAACTTTTTTAAATCCACATGCTTACATTGATACGGTTATGGTAATTGGCAGTGTTGGTGGACAATATTCAGATGAAGCAAAAGTATTTTTTCTTATTGGCTGCGTGCTTGGCTCATTCACATGGTTTAGCTGTTTAGCACTTGGCGCAGCAAAACTGTCTAAACAGCTAAGTAGACCAAAAGTAAAAATAACTATAGATATCGTTATTGCCTTAGTAATGTGGCTAGTTGCTTGGTCACTGTTTAATACATGGATGGCTAGATAATACAATCACCTCTGTAACTATCAAAAATTAACTATCAAAAATTAAGAAATGCTAATACGGCTTATGGCATAATCTACGGAAATACCAGTTGGTATAAACTTCCCTAGAATTAAACTAGTAATTACATAAGAGTTTTAGCATTTCATGACGACTGCCACCAAAGATCTTTCATCCCACACCCCTATGATGCGTCAGTACTTAACTATTAAGGCTGAGTTTCCACACATTTTGATCTTTTATCGCATGGGCGATTTCTATGAGTTATTTTTTGATGATGCTAAGAAAGCCTCTGATTTGTTAGATATTTCACTAACTGCTCGTGGTAAAACAGGTGGTAATGCTATTCCAATGGCTGGCGTGCCTTATCATGCCGTTGAAAATTACTTAGCCAAGCTAGTCGCTTTAGGTGAATCTGTCGCTATTTGTGAGCAAATAGGCGACCCTGCTACCAGTAAAGGTCCGGTTGAACGTAAAGTTGTACGTGTTATCACTCCCGGTACCGTAAGTGATGAAGCACTACTTACCGACAGGCAAGATAATTTAATTGTGGCCATTGTTGATAACCAAGCACCACAAGCAAAACTAAGAACAAACTCTGCTCCTGCATATGGCCTTGCTTATTTAGATATGGCTAGTGGCAGATTTGTACTGACTGAGCCACAAACTAATGAGCAATTACAAGCAGAGTTACAACGCTTGTCTCCTGCCGAACTACTATACAGTGAGTCTTTACAAGATTTTAGTTTGATTGAGCAAAGAAAAGGTTTACGCCGACGACCTGAATGGGAGTTTGATTTAGAGACTGCAACTAAGTTATTAAATAATCAGTTTAATACAAAAGAGTTAGCTGGTTTTGGTGTCGCTGATAAACCTTTAGGTTTAGCTGCTGCGGGTTGTTTATTTCAATATGTAAAAGATACTCAACGTACTGCCCTACCACACATTCGATCTATTGTGTGCGAGACAGCCAATACTGGTGTGGTACTTGATGCCGCAACTCGTCGTAATTTAGAGCTCACTCACAACCTTCAGGGTGGTCTTGATAATACCCTTGCGTCAATTTTAGATAAATCATCAACGCCAATGGGCTCTCGATTATTAAAGCGCTGGTTACATTTTCCATTACGTGATTTAAAGGTACTTAACAATCGTCAAAATACCGTACGTGATATTATTGAGTTAGATCTTATCTCTCCTATTCAGCCGTTATTAAAAGGCTTGGGAGACATAGAGCGCATTGTTTCACGTATTGCTTTAAGATCTGCACGTCCGCGTGACTTTGCCCGTCTACGTAATGCTCTGCAGCAGTTGCCAGAGCTACAAGATGAATTAGAAAACAAACCGCAAGATGAGTCGACTACCTCACAGCCTAGCTACCTAAATACGCTTGCTCAGCAAAGTAAACCAATGCCAGAGTTACAGGCATTACTCGAACATGCCATAGTAGAAAACCCACCGGTATTAATACGAGATGGTGGAGTCATTGCACCAGGTTATCATAGTGAGCTTGATGTATTGCGTGACTTAAGTGATGGCGCTACCGAGTTTTTAGCTCAGCTTGAACAGCGAGAAAAAGAGCGTACAGGTATTCACTCATTAAAAGTAGGTTACAACAAAGTTCATGGCTTTTTCATTGAAATGAGCAGGACTGCCGCTGCTGATGTACCCGATGATTACATCCGCCGCCAAACGCTAAAAAATAATGAACGCTTTATAACTGAAGAATTAAAAGAGCATGAACATAAAGTTCTCAGCGCGCAAAGTAAATTCTTAGCCTTAGAAAAAGTACTCTATCAAGAACTATTCGACCAAGTATTACCTGATTTAGCTAGATTACAACAACTAAGCCAAGCGATTGCTGAGCTCGATGTATTAACCACTTTTGCAGAGCGCGCTTTAGCCTTAAATTATGTAAAGCCCACCTTAGTGACTGAGCCTGGCATCTGCATTGATGCGGGCCGACATGTTGTTGTTGAACAGATGACTAATGATGCTTTTATTGCTAACCCAGTATCGTTGACAGAGCAGCGAAAAATGTTGATTATTACCGGTCCTAACATGGGTGGTAAATCAACCTATATGCGTCAAACTGCGTTAATCGTTTTATTAGCTCATATCGGCTGTTATGTACCCGCAACCAGCGCAACAATAGGGTTAGTTGATAGAATATTTACCCGAATTGGTGCTTCCGATGATTTAGCCAGTGGCCGATCAACCTTCATGGTCGAAATGACGGAAACCGCTAATATATTACATAACGCAACGGATAAAAGTTTAGTTTTACTTGATGAAATTGGTCGTGGTACTAGTACTTACGATGGCTTATCACTGGCTTGGGCTTGTGCAGAAATGTTAGCGCTTAAGACTAAGGCTTTTACCCTATTCGCCACACATTATTTTGAACTGACTATGTTAGCTGAGCAGATCCCTACCTTAGCCAATGTTCACTTAGATGCCATGGAGCATGACGATAACATAGTCTTTATGCATGCAGTACAAGAAGGCGCTGCCAGCAAAAGTTTTGGGTTACAAGTCGCTCAGTTAGCCGGTGTACCAAAAATGGTAATAAAGCGTGCTAAGCAAAGATTAACTGAACTAGAGCAACAACAATCGCCAACTTTACTTAACGCAAGTCCGATACAAAGTGATGCCTTTGAGCAACTCAGTTTAACAGCAGATGAACACCCTGCGTTGACCACTCTCATCGATACTGATGTTAATGAGTTAAGCCCAAGACAAGCATTAGATTTATTATTCGCTTTAAAAGAGCAATTATAATAATTCATTCCTATGTCAGTTGAGATATAAAAACTCTACTGACAGTAGTTTCAATGAATTATCTTGCGGTAATGAGGATAAATTAAAACATTTAGAAACGAAAAAAGCCTCTGCATAACTATTTATATTAGTAATGCAGAGGCTTTGTTACTTCATAGAGAAGTTATATGGTGCCCCGACCCGGATTTGAACCAGGGACACGAGGATTTTCAATCCTCTGCTCTACCAACTGAGCTATCGGGGCAATCTTTAAGGAGAGAAACTCTCTAAAGAGCGCGTATAGTATAGTTAAAAATTATCTCTAGCAACCGTTTTATAATAAAAAACACTTTAAAAGTTAATTTAACCCGCTAATAATACTTGAGAACTAAATCATCTTTTTATTAGTGCACACGCTTTTGAACAGAAAGGGTTGAAATAATATAGCTTCTCCTGCTTAAACCATGCGATGTAAACTACATTAATTATTGCTGATAAGTCGCAGGACTAATATCTTTTAAAATAAACATGCTATCCCAATAGGCTGGCCATTCACTCGCCTTGAGAGTATCTTGATAGTCATTAGCAAAAACTTTCAAATCACTCCTTTGTACCATTAAACCTTTATTTTCAATGTAATTAATTTCTGAAGAGCTGGTTTGGCTTAAAAGGTGTTCTACGGAGTTTTTCACAGGTGTAGTTACCTCTTTATTTTGCAAATCAATATAGCTTAAATACTGCCCTTTCTCCGCACTAAAATGTACCATATGGTATGCATCACCAAAGGCATCACTCACGACTTTTCCGGCATTTATTTGATTGTTACCTTGCTTCGTTAGATGCCATGTATGTGCCCAAACAATAATTTTTTTATCTGGGTATTGATCAGCCCACCATTTAATATTCTCTCCCATTTGCTGGCTGCGGTTGTCGCCAAGTTGCCATTGCCTTTTGGCCTGTGCGGTTAACCCCTTGGAAATACGAAACCAAAAACCATTATTATCGAGTGAATCATGTTGCTCAAAGTTACTGGCTAATTTATCAAGCTGATCAAAAAACAAGTTCTCTTTATTTTTTGGAAACCGTACCTTAGAGCCATCAAGTACTTGTTGGATTTGGCTTGAAAAAACTTGCCACTGACGGCTATTCACCCAAGATTTATCAATTTTTTTCTGTGCTTGAGTTAAGTCTGTTACCAGCCCTACTAACGACAACCCTCCTGTATGCTGACTATCGAAACCTACCATTGTTAATGGCTTATCTGTATTAAGCTGGGCATTAACATAATCAAATAAAGGAGTAACTTCTTCGCTATTTGCATACATATAAAAAATATTGCCCGGAGCCAATGCTTTTATTGACTGACCGTCTTGAGTTTGTTTTAGTATTTCACCCACATCGTACATGCCACTTTCTAATATAAATAAATCAAAGCCATGGTGTTGATGTAAGTATTTTATCAGATCCGTTTTCAGGGTAAATACACTACCCGCGCCGTGAGTTTGCTCACCTAAGGCGAGTATTCTTACGTTTTCAATTTTTTTAGCAAATGCCGCTAAACCATGACTGTCAATATGCCCTGAACTATCAAGATCAATGGCCAAGTTATTTTCTATCAGTTGGTCGTTAAGACTTTCATCTGACGGGGTACCTACATCATTTTTCACCTGACTACAGGCTGTTAAAAATATTGCACAAATACAGAGCAGACTTCTAAAATTCATCGATTACATCCTTGACGAGTAGTTATATCAAATAGGCTAAATACATGAAGTGGCGTAAATAAAACATCCCTCCAAGTTAAGAGAAGTAGACAATAACACATGAATTACATTTGTTGATATAAATGCCAATGCTAAGATATATTACAATTCAAAATCACTGAAATCTAAGTCAGTATCTGTTGATATAGAGGTTTTACTTGGGGGATCAAGTAATGATGGTTGCATGTCAGCCTCAAGCTCTGGGGCAGAAGCTAATTTTTCAGTTTTCGTATTATGTGAGTTTTTTTTACGGTTTTTTCTTTGAATGCAGCGTTTTATGACTTTTTGTTTTTCATCATTATTAAACGTTTTCCAATCTTGTCGTTCTTCACGCGAACGCATACAACCGAGGCAGTGACCCTTATCATCAGACTGACATATGCCAACACAGGGGCTAGGAACATCAAAAAACTCTAATTGCATTTAATTCTCACTATCTCAATTTCATTAAATGGTCACAAACTTACCTTGATTAAGATACTCTAAGCCTTATTAGTCACAATTCCAATATCGAATTATTGTTTAATTGTATTGCTCAAAAAAAAAATAAAAAAAATGCGCTGTAAGTTAAGTATAACTTATCAACGCATTTTTATAACAACTAGATTAACTAACTGATTTAAAGGCTAATCCTATGCCAATTTATCACTTGCAATATGATAATTAGGATCTTCAATTATATTAAGTTCAACGAGTTTATCTGCCTTGTCTAACAACTCTTTACACTCTTTATTTAAGTGTTTTAGGTGCATAGTTTTGTTGCGCGATATATAACGTTCAGCCAATGTATCAATTGCTTCAATAGCAGAGTGGTCAACAACACGTGCATTTTTGAATTCGACAATAACATCATTACTGTCTTCTTCAGGTGTAAACTGCTCAAGAAAGTTAGCGATTGAACCAAAAAATATTGGTCCATTAACTTCATAAACAGTTGAACCGGCTTCATCAATACTACGATGAACTGTAATATGTTTTGCATGTTCCCAAGCAAAAACTAATGCTGAAACAATCACACCAACAATAACGGCTACAGCCAAGTCTGAATAAACGGTAACACCTGAAACAAGAATAATAACAAAGGCATCCGCTTTAGGTACTTTGCCTAAAATACGAAGACTTGACCATTCAAAGGTACCGATAACAACAATAAACATAACGCCAACTAATGCGGCCAGAGGAATCTGCTCAATTAGGCCTGAAGCGAATAAGATAAAACCTAACAAGGCTAACGCTGCTGTGATACCAGATGCTCTACCACGACCACCTGAATTTACGTTGATCATAGATTGACCGATCATGGCACAACCACCCATACCACCAAAAAATCCGGTAGCTGTATTTGCTGCGCCTTGCGCAATACATTCTTTATTACTGCGACCGCGAGTACCGGTTAATTCATCAATTAAAGTAAGTGTCAATAAGGACTCAATAAGACCAATTGCAGCGAGAACGAGGGCAAAAGGAAGAATGATTTTAAAGGTTTCTAATGTGAAAGGCACATCGGGAATTGAAAATGTAGGTAAACCGCCAGCAATAGAAGCGGCATCGCCAACTAGCTTAGTATCAAGTCCGGTTGCAAAAACGAGTAAAGATACCCCAACAATAGCCACCAATGTTGAAGGTACCGCTTTAGTAATTTTAGGGAAAAAATGTATGATTGCCATGGTTAAAAGGATCAAACCTGCCATGGTGAATAATGGTGTACCTTGCATCCATTCAAGCTCACCTGCCGCATTTGTTACTTTAAATTGCCCTAATTGCGCTAAGAAAATAACAATTGCTAGACCGTTAACAAAACCAAGCATTACTGGGTGTGGCACTAAGCGGATAAACTTACCTAGCTTAAATACTCCCGCAAGAATTTGCAGTAATCCCGTGAGCACCACAGTAGCGAATAGGTATTCAACACCATGAATGGCAACTAAACTGACCATTACTACTGCCATAGCACCCGTGGCACCAGAAATCATTCCTGGACGTCCACCAAAAATAGCCGTTATTAACCCGACCATAAAGGCTGCATACAAACCAACTAAGGGTTCAACACCGGCAACAAAGGCAAAAGCTACAGCTTCAGGTACTAGTGCTAACGCAACAGTTAGACCTGATAACACATCATTTTTCAAGTTAGACACTTTACTAGCGTGTAATTCAAACATTTTTATCTCATTGAGTTTATCGCTAACATTTAATCCTATCGACTAAATCATTGGCGAATGCGAATTGGCGAGCATGTTTTTGTAATACTTAATTAATACTTAATTAATACTAAGCATAGGCAAAAACAGACAAGTTTTCTGTGATTTTGAGGGGCGAGAATACTATAGAAATGAAGAGATAAAGTCAATATTTGCTTACTTTTAAGCAAATACATTTTATACTAACAACTAGATTAATTATGAGCCGCTTCACGTTGCTCTAAAAAGGCTTTTATTTCATCTCTAGAGCTTAGGATATGATGTTTTAATACCGCGACAGCTTCGTCAACATCACCCGTTTTACAAAAGGCCAACAACTGATTGTGTTCCGGTCCAGCTTTTGAGATACCACCTGCCCATAATAAATGCATACGAATATACCTATCAGCATTTTTATTTAAAGTGTTAACTAAGTCTTGTGTTTGTGGACGATTAGCCGCTGAATACAAACAATTATGATAGCGAGAATTAAGCTCACTCCAGGTATTAGCCGCGTTTTCTTTACCTAGAGCTTTATCTAATTGTGCTAAAATGTCACTTGCTTCAGCTAATTTTTCGCTGGTTAATAGTGGTAATGAAGCGGCTAATAAATGACCCTCAAGCATAGCTCGAAGTTCAAAAAGCTCAACAACATGCTTAGCGTTAAGCTCTGTTACTGTAGCGCCTTTATGAGGCTCAAAGACAACTAACCCTTCGCCTTCTAGTTGCAAGAGCGCCTCTCTTACAGGAATACGACTTACATTCAATTCGGTCGCTAATGCCGCTTGACGAAGTGATTCACCTGCCTTCAATTCACCACTGAGGATTTTCTCTCGAAGAGTTTCAACCACTAACTGGGTTCTTGTTTTATATACTATAGTCATAAAATG
>Ga0209396_1002156_pt1 | contig 20907 bp, 15 predicted proteins | sample GOMGulsemesocosm_6_FD_184638 | JGI IMG/M metagenome (GOLD analysis project Ga0209396, IMG submission 184638) | Methane-oxidizing microbial communities from mesocosms in the Gulf of Mexico - GOM8C Gulf of Mexico (SPAdes) (version 2) | ecosystem: Environmental > Aquatic > Marine > Cold seeps...
TGTAGATCAAACCGCTTAGCTTCATCGAGACAAATGCCAAGGTCTTTGCGCATCCAATCCAGCGCGAAGCCAAAATCAAATTTATCTTGATCCATGGTGACTAAACGGTTTTCCATCTGCCATGAGCCCGCCGCACCATGTTTTAAAGTCTCAACGACTTGCGGCACCGATAAACCGGCACTTTGCGCCAGGCTCAGTGCTTCAGAAAGCCCTTGCAAAACACCCGCGATGCAAATCTGGTTAACCATTTTACAACGCTGTCCCTGGCCATTTTCGCCCAATAATTGAATTTGTTGAGAGTAAGATTGCATTAAAGGCACTGCTTTATCAAAACTTGCTTGATCACCGCCACACATGACTGTCAGCTTGCCGTTTTCTGCCCCCGCTTGGCCGCCAGAGACCGGAGCGTCAATAAAAGTTGCACCAATTTCAGCGCATGCCTTTTGCAGCTCTAACGCTAACGTTGCTGATGTGGTGGTGTGATCAACTAAAATCCCACCCGCTTTTAGCCCCGCTAATACCCCATCATCGCCATAAATAATGCTGCGCACATCTTGATCATTGCCGACACATACAAACACAATATCAGCGCCACTGGCTGCATCTTTAGGGGTGGTTGCGTAATTACCGCTATGCTTTTTTTGCCAATTAAGGGCTTTTTCACTGGTGCGGTTATAGACAGTGGTGCTGATGCCCTTTGTTTGAAGATGGCCAGCCATAGGGTATCCCATGACGCCTAATCCAATAAATGCTGCGTTTAAATTTGTCATTTACATCTCCCTTTATGATTTTACCGCACTTTACACCAAGCTGTTTTTTTTTGGCAATTTGCAAAGTAAGTAAATAAATAAGTTAATAATTTGTTGTAATAGTATTTTTAAAATTGACATATGTCAATTGCGCAAGGTAAAATTTATTTTTCACTTTACTGTTATGCGTCACTAAAAATACACAGAGCAATTTGTAAAGAAGGCGACCTCTGCATAACGTTATTTATACGGATAAGACAAGGCAAAAACAGGCGAATAGCGAAATTTACTGGAGTAAATGAGCATATTGAGCCTGTGTTTAACGTCGTATTATCAAATGCAGCAGTTATTCTGAGGTCTTAGAAGGTTTATGGACAATTACAAATACCAAGAAATAGCGGTTCAAATTCGGGCTGCCATTGATGCAGGTGATTATCTTGTAGGTAGTAAGCTTCCTGCTCATAGGGTGTTAGCTAAAAGAATGGGCACTACCGCAGTCACCGTTTCAAAGGCTTATCAGTTGCTGGCAAAACAAAGAGTAGTTGAGTCTTTTGTCGGTAAAGGTAGCTATGTACTCGCACAGCGTTTGGACAATGTGATACATGCACAACAGACGGGTCATGCGCTAAATTTTTCTATTTTACAACCGTTGATCACAGATACCATAAAGGTTATAAATCAGCAGCTATCCACAAGTTTTAATAATATCGATGATGCAGCATTATTTGGATACAGTGAAAACTCAGGATTATTAGCGCATCGTCTCAGTGGGGCAAAATGGTGCGAATACTTTGGGTTAAAGGTACCAAATCCAGAGCAGATATTGCTAACCAATGGCGCACAAAATGCCTTGGCGAGCTTGATTCAGCTTTTTTCTAAAGAAGGCGATGCCATAGCAGTAGAAGCGTTAACTTATCCTGGAATACTGGCTATATGTAAACACCTAAGACGGCGTGTTATTCCAATAGCGATGGATGAGCAAGGCATGCTAGCCGATGATCTTCACTTGCAGTGTATCAAAGAACAGCCTGTTATGGTGATTGTGCTTCCTTCACAGCAAAACCCGACAGGTGCGACCATGCAGTCAGCTCGCAGGAAAGGGATTGCTAAAGTGGTTGCTGCGCATGATATCTGGTTATTGGAGGATGATATCTATGCGTTTTTAAATGACAAGAAGCTCAGCCCTATTAGCAATTACGTACCTGATAAAGCTTTTTATATTAGCAGCTTATCCAAATCTATCAGTCCTGGTTTTCGCTGTGGCTATATCAAGGCACCAGCAGATCAATATTTAAAACTGGCAGATTTTATTCGCGCAACCCTCTGGCTGGTGTCACCTTTTATGTTTGAAGTAGCAACCAAACTGATTGATAGTAAGCAGGTATTTGAAATAGCAGCAATGCAGTGTTCCATAGCAAGAAAACGTCAGTTATTGGTGAGTAAATACTTGCCGCAAGCTAAGATCGAGAGGCAAAACGCAAGTTATAGCTGTTGGCTGCATTTGCCTGCAGGCGTCAGTACTAAGCAATTTACCAGCGCGGCTACTGAACTAGATATTAGTGTCAGCGAAGCGGCCTACTTTAACAGTGCAGCGCCAGTAAATGCAGTACGTTTGTCTGTCATGTCAGTGGCCCAAGAGCCTTTGTTCATTGCTGGGTTGAAAAGTGTTAATCAGTTGTTAACGACTCTACAAGGCCATTGAACCTAACCCTAATATAGTGTCTATATTAGGGTTAGCTGTCTTGAGCGGCACTAAAGATGTTGGCTTTCTTGGTAAAGTGTTGCTCACTAAAAGTCTGAGCGTTTACTGGTTTTGCTTTTAAGTATCCCTGCATCTGGTGACAACCCAATTTTTTAAGCAGTAATTCCTGAGCTTGTGTTTCAACACCTTCCGCTATTATTATCATGTTTAAATTGCAGGCAACATCAATGATTGAGCGAGTGATTACTAAATCGTCTTGATCTTTTGGCAGGCCGTTAATAAAAGCTTTATCAATTTTAAGTTTGTCGATTGGGAAGCGTTTTAAATAAGCCAGTGATGAATAACCCGTACCAAAGTCATCTAGTGCTATTTTAACCCCTAGCTCACGCAGTGTACTTAATGTTTGCTTGGTAAAATCAGGGTCATCCATTAAGGCGCTTTCAGTTATTTCTATCACCAACCACTGCGGGGCTAAATTTGCTTGTTTTAAACTGCGCTCAACTTGGTCTATTAGCTTTTTATTAAATTGATAGCTAGAGACATTGACGGCGACTGGAATTGGCTCATGGCCTTGCTTTATCCATTGAGCTGCTTGTCGACAAGCCTGATCTAGCACCCATTGGCCTATAGGTAAAATCAATCCGGTCTCTTCTGCCACGGGAATGAATTTGTCGGGGGTAGGGTTATCTAATTCTTCACACTTCCAGCGCAATAATGCTTCACAACCAACCAGTTGGTTAGTGGCTAAGTCATATTGCGCTTGGTAATAGACTTCAAATTGTTGTTTGTTGAGTGCCTGGCGTAATCCTCGTTCTAGTGTTAGCTTTTCAGAGGCGCGCTGGTGCATATCAATAGTGAAAAATTGATAGTTGTTTCGTCCCTCTGCTTTTGCATGATGCAGCGCAGCATCGGCATTTTTAAGCAGTGCGTCAAAATTTTCACCATTGTACGGAAAAGTTGCAATACCGATACTCGGTGTCACCACTAAATCATGGGTGCCAAATTTAATCGGTTCTGCAAGATCTCTTAACACTCGATTCGCTAAGCGAGTAGCGGCGCTTTGCGCTTTGTTATGGTTAACGAGAATGATAAATACATCACCGCTTAAGCGGCTAATAGTGTCCGACGCACGAATGTTAGTTTTAAGACGATCAGCGATGGTTTTTAATACTTGGTCACCGATAGTGTGCCCGAGTGAATCATTGATGTTTTTAAATCTATCTAAGTCTATGAGCATGAGAGCGAATTTTTGAGCACCATTAAAATTGCTATAGCTAATAACTTCTTTGACACGTTCGGCAATAATGTGTCGTTTGGAAAGCTTAGTTAAAGGATCAAAATCGGCGAGATAAATAAGTTGTTGCTCAGTTTTCTTATGTTCTGATATATCTGAGAAAACAGATATATAGTTTAGTATATTACGCTGTTTATCCGTGCAAGTTGATATAGATATGCGCACAGGATAACGCTTACCGTCTTTGTGTTGTTTGTAAATTTCACCTTGCCAATGGCCCTCTTTATTAATAACAGACACTATTTTGTGATAGAAGAGCTTATCATGAGACTCTGACGCTAAAAATAGCGGGTTCTTCCCGATAAGTTCGATAGGGGTATATCCGGTAATACGATGGCTGGCAGGGTTTGCTGCGATGATTTTATATTTTGCGTCAGTCACAATAATGGCATCATTAGCCGAATCGAAAACTGTGGAGGCTAAGTTTAGCTCCTTATTGTTGGTATTGATTTTAATTTGTTGTAAATCCAGACTTTTTTGGTAGTTTTTGAAAAGTCGTTGAAACCAATAGTTATAGACATAAAGAATAAATAAAGTGAGTAAAGCGGTGATGATTAGCACGGCAATTAATGTGTGTAGATCCGTTTTAGATTGCTTTTCAACTTGAAAACGCTGCATTGAAATAATGGCATTGATTTTTGTGGGGGAAATATCAGCGATGATGGTCCAGCCCAAAGGTTCTATCGTTTCGACATAAGCATATCTATCCAACAAACTGTCAGCATCTTTAATTTTATAAAGATCAGAGAAATTAACAAAACCTCCTCCTGATTTGGAAAACTCAATGATATTTGTAATCAGTTCAGTGGTTAAAGTTTGTTCAATCCCTGCTTGCATACTAGCACGGCTCATAATGTTCGATTGTCTATCTAATACAGTGATATTAGCCTGGCTATCTGATTTAAGGGTAGATAGGCGTTCTAACGCATTTTCCCTAAGGTCCTGCTCAAAACTTGTTAAGTAATCTCCTGTGCCGATAAGCCATTGGTAGGGTTCAAAGATTTTTGCGTAACTGATTTTATCGTGTAATTGTGTAAGATCTTTAGGTTGATACCATTTGTAGTTTGAATATCCAGCGCGTTCAGGGTTTTTAACAGAATTTAAAATGTTACTGATATTCGCTTTAGTTTTTGGGTTATCAAATAGATACGTACCCTCAAAATGGGTAGCCGTAGGTAGCAGTACGGAGTATGAGTCTACCCGAGTAATAAAATAATAGCCGCGATTATTGAAAAAACGTAAATCGCGTAATGTTTCGACAATAAGCTGTTTGATTTGTGGTTCTGAAAAATTATCTTTTTGCTGCTTATAGATATTACTCGCAATACTATGCGCTTGCTCTACCGCGGATTTGGATTGCTCTATTAACTGCTGTTTAGCGCGTGAGTTCATGTAAATAATGTACTCGCGTGCATTTTTCACTTCTAGTTGAATCTGAGCTTGGTGCTGCTGCCTAATCTCTTTATCTAAGGTTTCTAATTTTCGCTGATAGCTGACATTATCTTTTAATAGGAAGTAGCTAAAAACACCGGCGATGATTAAAAGCACTATGCTTGCGATACCAATAGATTGGTAACGTAACAGCAATTTGGCTTGCGAGTGTAACGTCATAAAATTCCTGAAAAAATATTAGTCTAATAGAAAATTTATAACAGAAATGGCGAAGAGGGTAAAGTAACCCTGCAAATTTACCATCAATAAGCTAAGTGTCTGAATTTAATATTAATATTTTTGTGTTGTAAGTAAGTGGTTACTCGTTTTAATGCGGGCTAAAAGTGCACTGTTCAGGGGATGTTTTTTTCTAAATTACTTGTCTTTCAAAATAGTTTCATGATTCGACACTGCCGATCAGACAAATTCCAATACTATATCAGTGCAACCTTTAGCACAGCGCACCCCTGTTTCATCTTCACTGACAGCAGAGGTCAATGCCGTTAGTTTTAGAGGTTTTAGACAGTGCTTACAAAGTACAGTTTGCCCTTGGCCTAATTTCTTAATCAGATTGCGCTGCGCTTTAAAAGAGAGGGTGCTCGATTTATTGATCGCTGAAAAATCTAGTTTGCTCATAATGTTATTCTATCTATAGGATCAGACCTCAATGTTATATTAAGGCTTAAGAAGTCGCTATTGTACGTATTAATAGCATTCAAAAATATCTACAATGGGTGTTTTTTTAAGAGAATATTGTGAAAAAAGGTAAGCGATTACAAGCAATCGATCGTATGGTGACACGCCATTATCAGCATATTTGGGATTGCTGTTGTGATCACGGACAACTTGGTATTGGGTTTCTTGCGCGGGATACGGTTAATACCATCCACTTTGTTGATATTGTATCCAGTATTATGACCAAGCTTGAGCGGCATTTATTATCAAGCTTGCCGGAACGATCTAAGCAATGGCGATTGCATACGATAGATGTAAGAGAGTTACCGATTGATCAGTATCCGACAGAGGACTCTCATTTAATCGTGATAGCGGGTGTGGGCGGTGAGCTCAGTTTAAAAATGGTAAGTGCCCTGGTTAAAAAATATCGCAATTATCAACTTGAGTTTTTATTATGCCCTGTACGGCATCAATACCAGTTGCGTGAGGGCTTGTCTTCACTGGGTCTATCGCTGTTGGGCGAAGAGTTGCATAAAGAGCAAAAGTGGTATTACGAAATAATGCATCTAGTGGCGGTTAATACCAATAATAATGCCGCTAAGCGGTTGATAGGCCAAGGGGTTAATGAATTCCCTGTTAAAGCTGTGGGCTCAATACTTTGGGAGGACAGCGGTGCGATGCATCGGGAATATTTATCTAAAACTATTGCGCATTATCAGCGTTCACTGCGATCGCTAACAAAAAACAGTGATGAATACGGCAAGACAAAGTTAATTGCTGATCAATACAAAAATGTACTACGCCGCATTGCTTAGTTCCCATCCAGAAACGGCTGCCTACTGCGAACGTTTCACTCACCCAATCTGAACACCACTAGATTTAAGTTGTTTGGAATAACCAAACGCCTGCATCTAGTAGTGCCCATCTTGAATGATTGAATCGCTCTCGCTACGGCCATGTTTCTAGATGAAAACTAACTAGTTCCCATCCAGAAACAGCCGCCTACAGCGAACGTTTCACTCATGCAGACTGAACTCCACTAGACTTAGTTGTTTGGAATAACCAAACGCCCGCATCTAGTAGTACCCATTTTGAACGATTGAATCGTTCTCGCTACGGCTATGTTTCTGGATGAAAACTAACTAACGTCAGTCTCTCTGTGTTTTGCTATTTATTGACATCATTCTCTAAAGGTCAAACTTTACACGCTTTAATAGTGCCGTCACTCGCTCAGATTGTTCGGCAATCGCAGCGAGAGATACTTCGTCTTGTTTAAAGCTAGGCATATGTTCAAGTAATAACTTCGAATGAGGCGTGGCTTTGCGAACGGGAAATTCGTAGTTATTTTGAGCATATAGATACTGGGCGCTATCGCCACTGAGATATTCCATGAGGCGAATCGCTGATTCTTTATTTGGCGCGTTTTTACTCAGTGCAATACCGCTAATGTTCATATGAGAACCGCGGCCATCTTGGTTAGGAAATATTAAATTAACAGAATTAGCCCACTGAATTTGCTCATTTTTACGCTTATTGTTGAGCATTTTTCCAAAGTAATAGCTATTCACTAAAGCGATGTCACACACACCTTCACTAATCGCTTTCACTTGGGCTCTATCGTTTCCCTGGGGTTTTCTCGCTAGGTTCTCTTTTAACCCCCGTAGCCACTGCTCGGCAAACACTTCTCCTTTGGCTATCATTATAGAAGCGATTAATGAGCGCATATAATTATGATTGGCTGAACGAGAACAAATTCTATTTTTCCACATCTTTGATGTTAAGTCCTCGTAATCGATAGGCTGAGCTGGATCAACGCGATCTTTGGCGGCGTAAATGATTCTCGCTCTGGAAGTGAGGCCGAACCATTGATTATTGGGGTCTCTATAATGTTTTGGAATATTGTGTTTTAAAATTTCGCTGTCAACACTCTGTGTGAGTCGCAGCTTAGCGAGTTGGTGTAAGGGAGATACATCAGAGCTTAAAATGACGTCAGCCGCCGTTCGATTACCTTCAGTTTCAAGGCGTTTTACTAAACCATTGCGCGTATAAATTATGTTGGTAACAATCCCCGTTTGCTGAGTAAATTCTTTCAAAATAGGGGCAATCAAGAAAGGTTGTCTAGCTGAGTAAATGTTAACTTCAGCGGCTGAGACGGCTGCTGTAACGGCAGCTAAAGATATGCTGAGTGTCAGTAAGGCTCGGATTGTTTGCTTTGTAAAAGAATTAGAGGCGATTAAAGGCTTCATAGCAATCCCTGTTAAATTATTTTAAAACTATGCTTTAAAGTTTCGGGGTGGGTAGCGGTTTCTTTAGCCGCCAAAATGGTGGAGTTACAATCTTGTAGTAACACAGCAATCGCTTTATTAGGAAGCAGAGGAGTATTATATAAATACCCTTGTGCATGCTGGCATTGAAGCTCTTTAAAAAAAGCGTGTTGGTACTCCTGTTCTATGCCTTCCACAGTGACGCTCAGCCCAAGTAACTCGGCCATGTGAATAGTTGCTTTTAGCACGATGGCGTTATTGGATTGTGATTGTAGAGCGCTTATAAAAGATTGATCTAATTTAATCCCAGAGAGAGGGAAGCTGACCAATCTTTCTAGGGAACTATGCCCTGTACCAAAGTCATCTATATATATACCGACTCCCATGGCCTTTATCTGATGCAACTGTGCGAGTAGTGTTGTGCCATCACAGTAAAGTTGAGTCTCAGTGACTTCTATGTTTAGTTGCCGTGCCGATATGTTATGGCGCGCTAGTGAATGTTTGATTAAACAGGCCATATCATGGCTAATCAACTGTTTAGGCGACACATTAACATTGATGAATAAGCCACTTTCCTCGCGGACTTGATTGAATTGAATAAGCTGTTTTATTGCTTGATCCATGATCCATGCTCCCACCGCATCAATTAAATTAAGCTCTTCTAAAATAGGAATAAATTCAACAGGAGATATCTCCCCGAGAGCAGGACTAAACCAGCGAACCAAAGTTTCAAAGCCGGCTAGTTGTCTCTGTTTAATTTTGATAATAGGCTGGTAAACCAAATAGAACTCTTGGTTTTCTAGAGCGTCCTTTAGTAGAACTTCTAATTTAAGACGTCGTTCAATGTTCTCACTCAGGCGCAAGCTATAGATGGCTTTATTGTTTCGTCCATTGTGCTTAACATCGTACATCGCTAAATCAGCCTCTAACAATGCCTGAGAAACATCATCACACGCTTGAGTTAACAAACTCGCCCCAATACTCGCTGTAATACTTAAGTTTCTGTTGGAACTAAATTGAAAACTAGGTCGCATCGTCTGTAAAATTTGGTCGCAGTGCATGATCAATTGTTCAGGATCTAAAACATCTGGCAAGAAAAGTGCAAATTCATCGCCACCAAAGCGAGCCACTTGAGCGGTTTCAAAGCTTTTGGTTAAGCGCTTTGAAAACTCTATTAAAAGCTCATCTCCTACGGCGTGGCCGTAACTATCATTGATAGACTTGAAGCGGTCTATATCGATAAAAAATATCGCTATCTTTGCGTCATTACGCTGCTTAATCTGCTTATCTAGTACCCGTACAAAGGATGCTCTGTTGCGTAATCCAGTGAGTGAGTCATGATCAGCTTGATACTTTAGGTTTTGCTCTGCTAGTTTTCGTTCGGTAATAATGCTGATAAAACCTTGATAGTGACAAGCATTACCTAGATTATCTTTTACTAAGTAGGCGTTTTCAGTAAGCCAGACAGGTTGGTTGTTGACAGTAACACCTAGCCATTCGAAATTAATCACTTGCCCGTCTTGCAGTAGTTTTTGAAGAAAATCCTGATAACTCTTCTCACTGAGATGTAATTGATCTTGAATTGTTGTGATGTTTTTACAGATTTGCTGCGAAGAGCTATAGCCAAAAGCTTTGGCAAAAGCAGGGTTTGCGCTGGACAAATTGCCTTTGAAATCCGCTTTATAAATGCCGTCCAAAGATAGTTTAAAAAGTTGGCTATAATCCTCGGTCAGGTCATAGAGCTTAGCTTGCTCCTGCTCTATCAAAGCATCGGAGTACAAAGAACGTTTTCGTGATTGATAAAGGGAGTATAAACCGAAAAAAGCGGCAATAATGAACGCAATAAAACCAATGTGAGCCGTTTTTATCTGTAAGGGTTTGCTGTTCAGCTCTTTATCATAAAATTTGAAGACAAGTACTTGGCCTGCAAAAGCATAATTAATAACAGAAATATAATCCTGCTGTGAGTTGGGACAGTTCGAGTAAACATCACTATCGCTGCTCGCGATACGCGCTAAATTTTCTTTCGATAAATTACGTTGCACATGCAGGCAAAGATTTAGCTTTGAAAGCGTGTTCCCCAACAATATATTAATGGTTTCTTCAAAATTAATAGAGGCGGCTACAAAGCCTAGTAGTTGTTCAGGTTCAAATGATTGGTCAGTGTATGCAGGTAAAATAAATCTAGAGTTGTCTGCAAAATTGTCAGATTGATTGATCATTAATTGCATACTAGCGCTATTGAGCGACTTTAATAACAGTGCACTGTTAGCAGGATCTTGCGCCAAGTTCTTACCCAGTGAAAAACCTTGCATTTGATTGGAAGAACTATATCTAATTGGGAAAATATCTTCAATCCGACTGTCTTGAAGCTCTGGATCAAAGGCTGATTTAAAATCAAATAAACCTTGTTCTTTTACAGCTTTAACCCAGTTGTCATGTTCTGTTACAGAAATTTTTGGAATCCATTCGAACGCACTAATACCGTAATCTGAAATGGTTTGTGATGCAACAAAAGCATCAAATTCTTGACTATTGATATCCGGTTTTAGCTCTATGACGCTACGTAGCGCTTGTAACACCGCGGTGATCTCAACAAAGGCTGATTGTAAAATTTGGAATTGAGCCTGCGCGCGGTTTTCTAATGAGTTCTCCTGTTCTTTTTGTTCAAGCTGAAGTAGCACAAAAAAAAAGCTGACAGCGCAGGGGATAAGAAATATGCCTACCATAGTTGTCAGCGAAAAAGGGGATAATTTTTTTTTAAAAATCAAATGATACAACCTATAATTAAAAGCAAATAATAATCATTTCTATTTGTGCGATAATAAATTATTTGTCCTCTATTGCAAACAAAAAGGGTATTTTTCTGATGATTCTATGACAGTGGATTGATGTGCACAGAATAAATACAGGTATGCTCATTGTTTTAAAAAGTTAAGCGCATCAAGAAACGAGAGGTAGGCACAACCTACCTCAGAAACAATGGTTAATAGCTGCTTACGACAGGGTCAGGGTGAGCTCTTTTATATTTATATTGTAACCAGCTGCGATAAAGAGCAGTGCAGGCCAATAGTGCAAAACTGATACCGACAATGGCTAAACCAAGTGCTGCAAAACCTGCAAACACAAAACTGACGATAATAACGGCGAGGACACAGCTTAGTACTAGTTGTAATTTCTTCATGATAATCTCCTTGGTTTCTCTTTGATGTTGGGATTATTATCACGTACTAAGCTGTTATGTGGCTGTCTGCAAGTTTACATATTTGTAAACTTCAGGCTGACAGATAACCCCGGGTTGTTAGCGTCAGCATTTGCGTTGCTTAAGCTCAGTTGTGCTTTATGCAGTTGCGCAACACTTTGAACGAGAGAGAGACCTAAACCATTGCCTGTCGTGTTCCTGCTTTTTTCCAGTCGGTACATTGGCTCTAATACTTGCTCTCTATGTTGGATGGGAATCCCCGGGCCGTTATCACAGACCGTCAATGTTCTGCCGATGCAACTGAGTATTATACAACTGCCAGTCGGTGTGTGCCTGATGGCGTTCTCCAGCAAATTGGCAATTAATTGGATAATGAGTTCTCTATCCCCTTTAATTTGAATGCTAGAATCAATCTTTAAGCTAAAGAAATGCTCGCTATCTTCAACTACTGCCTGATAAATTTCGGCTGTTTCGCGAACGATATCAGCGAGAGAAAGCGCACTAAAGCGTTGACGATATTGCCCCGAGTTTAAATGCGCAAGGCGTAATATTGCCTCAAAAGTCGCAATCATTTGATCTGATTGCTCCAAGGCACCTTCGATGTATTGATTGACTTGAACTGGGTCAGAGTGATCAAGGGCTGTTTCCAATTTTGCGCGCAGTCTTGCTAACGGGGTTTTTAAATCATGTGCAATATTGGCACCCAAGTCTCTGCTTTGGCGCAATAAACGCTCTAAACGGGCATTCGTTTCATCGATACGGGTGGCCACTTGCGCTAAATCATCGCTGCTGTGCGCAGGGCTTATTCGTGCGCTCAAATCACCTTCAGCGACTTTATCTAGTGTTGTATGGATATGGTTTAAACGCTGTTGCGCGCGCAGGCCAATACATAGTGCAGTGAGCAATGTTAATACCGTGGTTAAAATACCCATGATTAGAAATAGTTCACTACCATGCTCTAGAACCTCATATTTGGGCTCCATATTGATGGCCATCGCGAGCTTGTTCTCACCGGCGGTTGCACTATAAATGCGCCAAGTATCTTCTTCGCCTGAATGAATGATCTCTAAGCTTTGAAAACCCGCATATTTGAACATTTTTTTGTGTTTAGGGCCGTAGATACGCCCATCGGGCGTTTGTAAGCTGGCAAACAGCAGCCCGCTTGAGGGAAGCGCTGTAATGGGTGTATTTGTATTAAGTATTTGCGCGCTGAGAGTTTGATGCCGGTTGCGCAATTCAATATCGGTGTTTTCCAGAATGTTTTTATAGAATAGCCAAGCGCCAGTAGCCCCTGCTAGTAACAAAATAATTAAGAAAATGGTTGTTAATAATGCCGCTTGTCTGATGGCACTGAGTTTTGGCAGAGACTTTATTTGCGCCAGTTTATTGCTCCAAAACATAACCAGCTCCTCTGACTGTTTTCAGCAGCTTTTTATCAAAAGGCTTATCTATTTTGTTACGTAGGCGACTGATATGAGTTTCTACCACGCTGGTGGTTGGGTCAAAGCGTAAATCCCATACTTTTTCAAGCAACATCGCTTTAGTTTGGATGCGACTAGGATGCTTTAAAAATATTTCCAATAATAAAAACTCTTTAGTATTGAGTTCTATTTTTTGTCCATCGCGTAGGCACTGTCGGCTCATCAAGTCGAGTTCAATATCTTGATAGGTTAAAACACTACTCTGTGTGCTTTCAGCGGAGCTGTTTCTACGACCTAGTGCATTGACTCTGGCCAATAACTCAGTAAAGGCGAAAGGTTTAGTGAGATAGTCATCGCCTCCCGCTTCAAGCCCAGCAACTCTGTCATCGACTTCACCAAGCGCGGTTAAAAACAATACCGGGACGGTGTTTTTTGCCGCTCGCATCGCTTTTAATACACTGAGTCCATCTAAGCCAGGAACCATTCGATCCAGTAGAACTATGTCGTAATCTTGCGTGGTGACGGTGGCTAAAGCGTGACGACCATCGGTTAAAAGATCAGTGACATGTCCTGCGCTATTGAGCGACTCTTGAATCCAAGGGCCTAATTGTAGATCATCTTCGAGTAATAAAATTCGCATGTTTTATCCATTGCTTTTGTGCGCTGTGTATTAGTGTTAAAAAATCTTCGCGCTGTATTCCTAGGGTACTTGGCCATTTTTGTTGTGCATAATTTAACATGTCAGTTAGAGTTATTGCAGCGCGAAAGTCAAAATTTTCACTATATATTTTAGCTTGACCACCCCCTTGCTTATAAAAGGTATGTGCCGTTTTTTTGATGCTATCAGGGCCGCATAAATAGAGTGAAGCGCGCTGCCATTGTTCCGCTAATGCAGTAAAGTGATTGGGGCTGAGGCGCTCTCCTTTGGCTAAAAAGTGCACATTTAAAAAGCTCAATTGGTGTTGGTAATGTTTAAGTTGCGCGATTATATCATCGCCTAAATCTAAAGAGGGCGCGTAAAATAAATCAATGGCAGGGGAGTTGCCAGCATTACTTTTTTGCATGGACAGTTGTTCCAGTGCAGCCAAAAAAGGCGTGATACCGACACCGCCTGCGACCCAAATTTGACGGTTTCTGTCCACGGCACAATTGATACGAAATCCACCTCTAATGCTATGCAATTTTAAGGTGTCACTGCTATCGAGGTGCTGGTTAAGGTGTTCTGTGTAATCTCCGGCACTTTTAATGATCAAGCGCAATTGATCACTATTTTCTGAACTTGCGATGGTGAAAGGATGAATTTCCTTAAACCTATCACCCGTCATACTGATATTGGCAAACTGTCCGGGTAAAAATCTAAGCGACTTAGGTTTATTGACAGTGATATCGATGGCGTTGGGTAATCTTTTTATCCTTGCGATTTTTAGCTCATGGGGTTTTCGCAGCGTAATGACAGTACTGATCCAGGCGGTTATGGCTGTGATCGAAATCACCAGTTCTAGCCACCAAATAACGGAGCCAGCCTGAACAGGACTTGCAGAAAAGAAAGTATGAAAAACCAAGATCATGAAGAGCGGCCCCATCAAGCTGTGACTTTTTTTCCACAGATGATAAGGCATGATTTTAAGCGCAGAAATGAGTGCTAAGAGTAACAGTAAAATAACCGCAAGCTCGCCAGTTTCATTCGCGGCGTCAGTGAAAGCTGGGAAAATACCGGCAAGGGCATCATCAGCGGTAACCCAATGTGTAATGCTGGCAATCACAGTCGTGTAACCAAGTGTGCGGTGGGTTTTATAGGTTTTATCTGCCCCTCCTAAAAGGCTATCAACCCAACGCCAACGTGCGGCAAGTACTATGCTAATAGCCATTGCGTTGAAGGCGACGATGGCCGTCGTAGCAGGGAATAAATCACCTAGCGCAATACCCGATAAACCGAGCACTAAGTGGGCACAAAGTAGAGTGATTACAATGGTGCATGTGGTTTTCATCGCTAAATCCTTGTCTGTTTTAGATCAGGATAATCGCGGCGACTTGCAATAGGCTGGCGTTCAGTTTACAAAAATGTATAGTTGATTATTTGTGCCACTTTGGAAAGGCTTTTGACAAAGGAGCGAATAGCTGAGCATTGCTAGGAGGCATTCCAGCGGTTTTGTTTATCTTCATCTTTAAATTTGTTCTTTCATCCAAAGCTATGCACGCAGTTAATCCAGAACGTGCAGCTAACCAATAACAGTATCGAAAGCGAGAGAAAAAACAGCAACGTCTGCGGATATTATGGGCAAGAGATTAGTTCTTTTTGACGCTTTTTAGATAAACTGCTCATGGCTTTGTGGTAAGAATAGGTGATGAGTTCTTTGAGGTAGTCTTCATCGATGCTGACGACATTGACAATACTGATCCAGTGAAAGCGGTGCATGTAACGAGCAGGCTTTATACCATCTTGATCTGTGAGTTCTAAAAAACGTTCAGGGCTTACTCTAATGCTAAAACGCCAGCGCTCGGGGTCGCTGGTTTTAAAATAGGCAAATTTTTTGTCGTCTAATGCGTAGCTAAGCAAGTTGCGACTATCGTTATATTCATTAATACTAGTGCCCGCTAGGGACATGCAAAAAGTTTTAAGTTGCTCTACATTCATCGTTTTTATCCACTTTGCCATCATTCTAGGCTTTGTTAATGGAAGGCGGTATGCTTACTCAGAGTCACCTTTAGTAAAAGTCATCCTAAAGAGCCTGTATTACCATATTTTATGGATGAAATGTATCAACAAAGTCGTTCCAATGCAGCATGCTCTTATTTATATGTTTCTTTTTTGGTTTATCAATTGGCAGTACAGCATAGAAATAGAGGTAATAGTATCCGATAAAAATGGTTAGTCCCAGCGAGAGTGGTTTTGTCAATATTGATGATCGTGGTCTGTGTTTAGGTTGTGCACATAAAGACCAAAGTTTACGTAGTGTTTTTATCAATAGTGATATAAATTTTAGATTAGCCTAAGCATAGCAGCGAGTATTTCTAGGGCTACACCAAAGACCTAGTGCCAAATGAATTAAGACTTACTTCTATTGGGTTCGCACCCTTTATAGTGAGGTAAGTGGTCATCAAATTGATCCCAGCAAGCTCTGGAGGTGACAAAATTATGTGAGCTAGGGCGCTCAATAATGTCGCTATCCAATACCCCTAATCTCAAACGCACTCGCAGGGGATCTTGGCTGTTCTCACTGTAAATAGGCGATGCGCAGTTGCTGCAAAAATACTTGCGGGTGTGCTCGCTTGCCTGATAAAAATTAAGGGTTTGGGTACCTTGTAGCAGTGTTAATGTCTCTTTAGAAACATAGCCATTGGTGGCGAAAGCGGTGCCTGTCGACTTGCGGCACCGTGAACAATGACAGTGAATAATATCAGTGATGGTCCCATCTATGAGTATTTTTACTTGGCCGCAAAGGCAGCTAGCTTGGTACATGTAACCTCCCTATATAAAGCTTGCAGTTATAATCAAAGTTGATTAGTCCATCTTGGCTGTATTCGTCAAACAACCGCTCAAGCGCTTGTGATAGCTCGCTAAAATCAGTGCTATCTTCATGGGGGCAGTATGAGCAAGATTTAATTCTGCCAATCAACCCATTTAAATCAAATTGCTGAGCGTTAGTGAAATCAAAAGTATGCATCTCTCCTGGGGCAAAAAAACGCGCTATTTGAGCTTGCGGCATGTTCATATGATTAATGTTTTGATAATCAGTCGCATATTTTACGAGAAGGGAGTCATACTGGTTTTGAAATGGATGCTGCTCTTCACGCTGGTTCCAAATTAGCGCGATATAACCGAAAGGTTTTAGCACCCTTTTGAATTCAACGAGGGTTTTATCTTGATTAAACCAGTGGAAGGCTTGGGCGACGCAGATTAAATCAACGGATCGTGCCGTCAGGCCGGTTTGTTCGGCGCTATTATTTAAATAGCGAAAATCTGGATTGCTTGATAGTGTCTCTTTGGCTGCACCGAGCATGTATCGATTAGGCTCAATAGCTGTCACACTTAAACTATTATCGAGTAGTAATTTGCTAAAAATACCGGTGCCAGCGCCGATATCCGCAATTGAAGAGGCAATATTGACACCGGTGCGTTCAATGATTTTATCAAGCAGTGCCTGCGGGTAATCTGGTCGGTAGCGAATATAATTGGCGACAGTACGGGTAAACCTTTGCGTTGAATCTATCATTAAATGCCTCTTTTGGGTTTGTTTTCCTTGGAATGAGCGTGAACGATATTTTGAAACAGCAAACAGTTGATTATAAATCATACATAAAAAGGTACTGGAATGGCAATTAGGATAAAAAGGGTAGAAAATAATTTTGAGGATTGGCAACGTTTATTAAGCCTTTTGCAAACTGCTTTTGAGTATCAGCATACACGTATAAACCCACCTTCTTCGCTCAATCGACTTACCTTAGATAACATTACTGAAAAATCAGAGAGTGAAATATTATTACTCGCTTATAGTGAGCAGGTGTTAGTTGGCTGTGTGTTTTTACGAGCGCAACCTCATGCTCTTTATGTCGGTAAACTAGCGGTATTACCTAACGCACAAGGACAAGGAATAGGCAAAAAATTATTGAAGTTTACTCAAAAAATTGCGCGTCAGTTAGCGTATTCTCAGCTTGAATTACAAGTACGAATAGAACTTATAGAAAATCAAGCGGCTTTTTCGGCGATGGGCTTCGTGAAAAGTGGTGAAACATCGCACCCAGGTTTTAATAGAGCGACTTCAATAACGATGCAAAAAAATCTCTAAAATTAGTCTATGCTAAATGAGATGTTTAGCCATTTATAACGGTATAGATTGTCCGTTAGTTTAAATAAATAGACTTTTAACTATCGGCAATTATCTATCATAAACTCTGCCTAACAAAAACTATTAAATTGATACAATTGTTTGATTTTTATATTTAAAAAATTTATAGTTTATTCTAAATATAGTCACTCTTTTGTTTTTTTTGTTTATCTCCTTCTCTTTCTCAATACTAAGGGAGGAATGTGCACCACGTGAATTGGTGTAGAATGTATGGATACATATGACTGAAAAAATATTATTACAGCCAGGTATCCGTCGATGTAGACAATGTATTGTCTTCCTTGGCAGAAATTAAACAAGGTGGATAAAATATTGCTAATTCTTATTGTTGAAGATGACGAAGTTGATTATTTAAATGTTAAGCGTTTGCTTGGTAAAGCCTTTAGTTCTCAAAAAGTAGAGACAACTTGGGTTCGTGACCCTCTAGAAGTAGATATGAGCGCTGAACTTGCCGCGCATGATATTTGTTTTATTGATCAAAATATTGGTCAAGTACTGGGCATTGATGTCATTCGTAGAGCGAATGAATATGGAAGTTTAACCCCGATGGTTTTATTGACAGGGGTAGATGATCAAAAAATTGACAAGCAAGCCTCTGAATATGGTGCTAGCGATTACCTGACTAAAAACGAGCTAACGCCTGAGTTACTTAATCGAGTGGTGCGCTTTAGCATTGCGCAAAAAGAACACGCCAAGAAATTAACCAAACTTGCCTATACTGATGGTTTAACCGGTCTTGCTAATAGACTCAAATTTGATCTCTCTCTCTCTCAAGCGCTAGTGGTTGCTAATCGTACCAAAACATTTCTTGCTCTAGTGATTATCGATTTAGATGGCTTCAAAGGTATCAATGATAATTACGGGCACGGGGCGGGTGATACAGTACTGATTGAAGTGTCCAAACGCCTTACAGCGGCAGTGCGTGACTCTGATGTTGTGGCGAGATTAGGTGGTGATGAATTTGCGGTTATTTTCACTTGCTGTAAGCAAAGTAGTGACTTTTTAGAGCTCTCCAATAATTTGCGACAAATTTTTCAGCAGCCCATTAGCTACGAGCATCAAAATTTATATTGTTATGCTTCGATGGGCGTTTCTGTTTACTCACCGAATGAGGAAGTTCCTGATATTTCTAGCGTGATCCGCGAGGCGGATGACGCACTTTATCAAATAAAGAAACAAGGTAAAAATAATTATCTAGTCTTTAATCCATTGATGAGAGAACGCTTAGAAAAAAGTGTTTTTCTTCAGCGGAAATTATCTCAAGCAGTTGAAAATAATGAATTTCATTTGAATTTTCAGCCTAAAATTTCTGTTTTTGATAATAAAGTTAGCGGTGTCGAAGTGTTATTAAGATGGCGCACTCAAGAGGGGGAAGATGTTCCGCCGGATCTTTTTATCCCTATCGCAGAGCGCTCAGGTTACATTCTGCAAATAGGTCGCTGGGTGGTTGAGCAAAGCTGCAAACAGATGCGCGAATGGCTTGATCAGGGGATAGAAGTCCCACCCATCGCGGTTAATATTTCTGCAATGCAATTAGAAGAGTACGGGTTCACTGCGCATATTAGTGAAATGCTGGAGAAGTACCAACTAAACCCAACCATGCTGGAACTTGAAATCACTGAAACGGTGTTGATGGAAAGCTTAGATAAGGTCACTCCTGTGATGGTGGCTCTGGCGAAATTAGGCTGTTGCTGGTCAATTGATGATTTTGGTACGGGGTATTCTTCTCTTAGTCGGATAAATGAACTTCCGATTACCAAAATTAAAATCGATCGCTCCTTTATTGAACAAATAGAAACTTCAAAATCTTGTCAAAAGCTCTGTAATAGTATTATTTCTCTAGCCAGCGCCCTAGATCTAACGGTAGTTGTTGAAGGCTTGGAGTCTCAAGGCCAACGAATGATGCTGACGCTGACCCCAAGCGATGAATTACAAGGTTACTTGTTTTCAAAACCCCTTGGTCCTGTTGCACTGATCGATTTCTTGCAAAAAGTACAACGCAGTGAATTGCTGCTCCCGCTAAAGAAAATTTAGTTATTAATAGTGCGATATTGATTGATGGTCGCTTATTTGAGGATTGTTAGATGCGATTCAGGCTTTTTTATACCCCGCTTTTTATACTGATTACCGGTGCTGTGCTCGCAGTGTTTTTATACGATTACGTAAAGGAATCACAAGCCCTTCAGGCTGAAAATCGTTTTAATAAGCAAGCTGCTAGTTATGTTAAAACCATTGAAGCGGGGCTGGGAAATAGTCGAGAGTTACTGGTATCACTGAAAAGTTTTATAGCGAATAGTGATGCAATAACCCGTGATCAATTTGACCAATACGCGAAGGACTTACTCAAAGAACGTAAATATATTCAAGCTTTAGAATGGATCCCTAAAGTGGGTCACGGCATGCGTAAAGAGTTTGAAAATTATGCCTCAGAGCAGGGCCTCAAAGACTATTTTATAAAATATAAGCGTGATGGGAAAATGCTGCAATCTCCTTTCCAGCCAGAGTATTTCCCGGTTTATTACGTCTATCCGTTAGCCGGAAATGAAACGGCTATCGGTTATAATTTATCTTCCAATAGCGCGAGATTGAAAGCATTGGTGTTGGCACGTGATACCAATAGTACGGTGATGAGCCAAGGTATCAAGTTAGTCCAAGAAAAAAAACAGCAATCTGCCGTGTTAATGTTCTTACCCGTTTATCGCTCTAATGCCACCCCTGAAGCGGTAAGTGAGCGCAGACGTCACTTACAAGGTTTTGCGTTGTTAGTGTTGCGCATTCCTGATTTAATCGAAGATGTGAGTAAGGATTTTCCAGCGCGCTTCAATCTGCAAATCACCGATATGAGTGACGGGCAAATATTGTATTCTAATGTCTCTGACACCGTTCAAAAGGGCATTAATAATTTGCAGAGCCAGCTTGGCTTTTCCCATAGGCACTGGAAAATTAACTTGTCCGATTTGCACGATAGCAGTGAGGGGCTTAATTGGATCGCGCTTTTAGCGGCGATAGGTACGCTATGCATCGCATCTTTAGCCAGTTTGTATCTTTACAGTCTCAGTAATACTAACCATAAAATAAAGATAGAAGTTGAAAAGCAAACCAAAGCATTGAAAATCAGTGAACAGCGTTTTTCATTAGCGGTACAAGGCTCGAGTGTCGGTATTTGGGATTGGCAGATAGTTGAAGAAAATGAGTATTGGTCACCGCAATATTTTAAGTTAATTGGTTATGAAAATAATGAAATTACTCCTAATAAGAACACTTTTTTGGACATGGTGTACCCAGAGCATAAAGAGCGACTAGCCCGTGCTTTTAAACAACA
>Ga0209396_1002157_pt1 | contig 20888 bp, 17 predicted proteins | sample GOMGulsemesocosm_6_FD_184638 | JGI IMG/M metagenome (GOLD analysis project Ga0209396, IMG submission 184638) | Methane-oxidizing microbial communities from mesocosms in the Gulf of Mexico - GOM8C Gulf of Mexico (SPAdes) (version 2) | ecosystem: Environmental > Aquatic > Marine > Cold seeps...
AATTGCTTGCTTCTTTTCTATGCTTCGAGCCATTACTTTACCTACCTCATCAAATCAATATTAACAATTTTACACTGAACAGTTTACTTTTCAACAAAAACAATTACACTACACAGTGTAGTCTACAAAGAATGACGAGATACTAATGTTAAGAATATTAATCGCCTTAGGCGCTATAGGAATTATTTTGAGTGCATGTACCCTTTTACAGACAAATGTTAATGATGAAGCTTTCACTACATCACAACAATTTAAACAAGGAAAATTCCATAATAAAGTGAAATTTGAAGTAATGTCGCTTAGTAAAATCCCTGGTTACATCAAGCGTTATGTCACAGAAGAGCGTGTTGATATTGAACCTACTCAGCCTATTCCACTTCAACAAATAACGCCTACTGTGCTTGCAGGTTTGCCTGAGAATACCATGACCCTATTTCGATTAGGTCATTCGAGCTTTCTATTAAAAGCTAACGCTAAATATTGGTTAATAGACCCTGTATTTTCTGACAGAGCTTCACCGTTTAGTTTTATCGGTCCTAAACGCTTTCATCAGCCACCTATTTCTATTGAACAACTGCCTGAAATAGAAGGGATAATCATTTCACACAATCATTATGACCATCTTGATAAAGCGGCAATAAAATTACTTAAAGAAAAAGTAAATAACTTTATTGTGCCACTAGGAATAGCTCAAGATTTGGTGAAATGGGGAGTCGAGTCAAATAAGGTTACCGAACTAGACTGGTGGCAATCAATTCAATTAAGTGGTTTAGATTTTACCTTAACACCAGCACAACATTTTTCTGGACGTGGAGTAACGGATAGCAACAAAACACTTTGGGGTTCTTGGGTAATAAAAAGCGCTGAACAATCACTATTTTATAGTGGCGACAGTGGCTATTTTGATGGTTTTTCCGAGATAGGGAGTAAATATGGACCATTTGATTTAAGTATAATTGAGACCGGTGCTTATGATAAAGATTGGCCCGATGTTCACATGACACCCGAACAAAGCTTACAAGCTCATATTGATGTCCAAGGTAAAAAAATGTTACCGGCTCATAATGGTACTTTTGATTTAGCTTTCCATGCTTGGTATGAACCTTTGGAAAGAATTACCGCTTTAGCAACAATAAACAATATTGATATCATCACCCCTATTGTTGGTGAGCCAATTGATATTAGCGCAACGAAAAGCCAAACAAAATGGTGGTCTGGTCTAAATTAGAGCTAAGTAAATATTAAAAGTGGTTCAAGTTTGAGCCACTTTTAGTGTGCCTCTGCCTATTGTCAGATGTAATCCCACCATCACAAATGTTCAAACATTCTTTAACCTCATTTAACAATTTATACCTTTTGAGTTGTTATTCAAATCACCTCTCATATATTTTTTTAAAAATAAACTCTCTAAACCCGTTATGCATAGCATCATGGTGGATGCAAGCAAACCAAATCATCGACACTTCAATAGAGAGAGCATGAAATTAAAAAATGTTCCGTAAAAGGCAAGTCCTCATCATAAAGTTAGCTTGGGTACTTCTTCTCCATAAACCCAGCGATTAAAGAAAGTAGATAAATCTTCTTCGCTAGCTTTTTCAAAGGCACTTCTCAAGTCATCGGTAGTTACCGAACGTTGCCTATTATTTATACTATATTGCTTTAACGCACGCCAAAAGACTTTTTCTCCTAGCTTATTACGGAGCATATAAAAGATGAGTGTTCCCTTGCTATAAGCCATTGTTCTATTGATGTGCTTTTCTTCTATTTGATGTCTAAATGCCACCGGAGCTATTTTTCCTTTAGCTACCGCCCGGTCAACCCTAGCAATCGCTAACTTCAATTCTTTCTTATAGGCCGTCTCTCCAAAACGTTGTTGTTTGTATGCAGCCACAAGAAACTGAACCAAACCTTCGTTTAACCAAAAATGAGAAAAATTAGCACAGGTAATACTATTCCCCCACCATTCATGAGCGAGTTCATGGGCGATAAACCAATTTTCATCTTTATCATCAAGCACGGTATGTGCATACTGTTCCCCCACTAAACTAAAGCCAGCCGCTTCTTGTGCCATATATCCTTCAACCACAACATATCGATATGAATTATTTGGTAAAGAAAATCCCGATTTCCTTTCAAAAAATTCAATCATGTCCGGAACATCTTTAAAAATATTATCTACTTTTTGACTAGTTAAACCAGATTTCACCTGCTGACGAAATAGGTATGAAACAACTGAGTTTTTATAAGTCTGCGTTACATGTCTAAACTCACCTAAAGCAAAGCCAAAGGTATAAACGGGGATATCTGACTCTTGTCGCCAATGCGAGATAACTTTGCCGTTACTTTGCGCCTTTTTTGCTATTAATTTGCCATTACCCACCGAGGTTAGCAGCTTGTCGTGAGTCAGGAATAATTCAAAGCTTGCTTTATCCGCTATCACATCATGAGAGACTAACCAGTTTTTTGTGTGGTAAACCGAAAATAAGTGATCATCGAAAAACTTCATGCCCCGCTTTGGAATAGATCTGTACTCCACTGTTAAAACATAACGTTTATCAGCGAGCAGTGCTTGCTGAAATGTTACCTTTAATACATCACCTTCAATGACATAAGGTATATTAATACCTGCAAGCTTTACTGAATATATGTTTTTATATTTGGCCGAAAAGGTGAGCTGCCTTACCTTTTCAACTTGTGGTGTAAACTCAATAGCTACCTTCCCTGAAACCGACTGCGTTTTAAAATTAGGCTCTAACTGCGCTTTATAATGAATGAAATCTACATCACTTTTTGTGACATGGTCCATCTCGGCAAAAGCATGACTTGATACAATGAAAAATAACAAAGATAAACATGTGCTCAAAATAATATTCATTTAGTCGATTTAATCCTATATATCCAATTAATACCCTGTATTGCCGTTGTTGGGAAAGCAGTATAGTGATCAGCCTCAGGTATTATCAGCAGTTTACTATTAATTATTCCTGGTTGAATATTATCGAGTATTTTCATGAAAGCCTTTGCATCATTAACCATGTCATATTCGCTACCAAACTTTATTGTTTCTTTATCACCAAGACCAATAAATACATTGATAGGCTGACTTACTTTGGCCTGCGGAGTTAACGCTTCGGTTGTAAATAGTGACTTATTATTAAACCAAAAAGATGGGCTGCCGATGATGTAATTATCAAACATATTGGGCTCGGTTAACAAAATATAAGAGCCAAATAAACCTCCTAATGAATTGCCAACAAATGTTCGATTGGCTTGATCCGTCCTATAGTTTTCATCAATATATTTAAATACCTGCTGCTTAATGAAAGTTCTATGTTTAGCAGCACCACCCGTTTCTTTTTTCCAAGCCTTTGCTTTATGGGGGGTATAATCTCTAACCCTACTTATATTTCCCTTAGCTCCTTTCTCATAAGAAATACCAACAATAATAGCTTCTTGAATTTTGCCCGTGTTCATTGGGAAACGGGTAGCACCAGAAATGATTTGAAACGAGTACCAAGCATCTGTTAAATAGATCACAGGATAACGCTTCGTGCTATTACGTTTATAAGATTGCGGCAATTTTATGAATAATGGATATATCCGTTCATTTTGTTGGTCTTTAATATCGACGATTTCACTACGAGGAATGGAAAAAGAGTTTGATTCAGCATTTATTGAGTTTGAAATAGAAAAGAGGAATAGAGATAAAATGAATAACTTAAACATGATTTTCTTGATATAACCGAGTCATTAGTAGCGGAGATATACCATATGTCATCTGCAAATTAGATTAAAGTAAACAATTGATTTTTTAATAATAATCATGAGGTATCAATTCATGTGAACAGGCTTTACAGTTATTAGAATAAAGGTATTAACTAAAAAGCCTATCAAGGTTTAGCTTGATAGGCTTTTTTAATGCTTAAAGATTAAATTTGGATAGTTGCTGATCAAGCGCTTGTGCAAGCGCTAATAACTCCTCACTTATTTGTTTTCCTTTGATAGCATCTTGACTAGACTGCTCTGCTACATCGCTAATTGAAACAACATTTTGGTTAATTTCATCAGCGGCTAAATTTTGTTGTTTGGCAGAACTCGATATTTGGCAATTGAGCTCATCCAACTCTTGAATTTCTCTACTAATTTCTTTTAATAAACTTGCGACATCATTCACCTGTTCCGCTTTTTCATTTGCTTGTCGACTGACTTCATTCATTGACGCTACCGATGAACTTGCATCCGATTGCAAAGCGCTAATAGTTGAATGGATTTGCTCAATAGACTCCCTTGTTCTTGTCGCTAATGATCTCACCTCGTCAGCAACAACAGCAAAGCCGCGCCCCTGCTCTCCTGCACGAGCAGCTTCAATCGCAGCATTAAGTGCCAATAAGTTTGTTTGCTCGGCAATAGATGTTATCACTTCTAAAATACTACCCACCTCATCCGTTTTATTACTCACAATAGTAATTTTTTCTGTGTTAGCAATGACTTGATCCCGTAAGCTACTAATTCCTTGTTTCGCATTTTCAGCAAGCAATAAACCTTCTTTTGCTCGCTCACTCGCTAAAACTGACTTTTCTGCAGCCCCTTGTGTATTTAATTGAACCTCATTTGCAGAGGCGTCAAGCTCATTTATTGCCGCTGCAACAGAATCAGTGCCATTCTTTTGGCTTAGTACCGCCTCTCTGGTAAGTGTCGATATTTCATCAACTTGTATGGCTGATTCTATTAATTTTTCATTCGCCAGAGCAATAGAAGTAAAACTCACCTTAAATTTTTGCATCATACTATTTAATGACGAACTGACCGCACCTAGCTCATCGTCGTAATAAACTTTTATTTCTTTATTTAGGTCTAGATTTTGCTCAATATCCTTAATGGTGCCATTCAGCCTTTTAAGGCGAGATAAGACTAACTTATTAAAAGTAAAACTGAGTAAACCAAAACAAATAATGGTGATAACTAACTGTAAAATACCCGCTTGAGAGACTGACTTCGTTATTTCACGTTCCACACTTGTTAAGTCGTAGGTTACTTTTACTGCACCTAATACGTCATTTTCATTCACTTGATGACAACCTAAGCAATTAGTGCCTCGGTAATTCTCTCTGGCTTTTATTGGACTAATAAAGCTTAATAAACGTTTGCCATTATTTTCAGAGAACTCATAAGCCTTAATACCATTGAGTCCATCTTGTTCAAATTTCGATCTTGCTTGTTGATCACCAAAACCACTACCAAAGGTTTTATTCAATAGCTCAGAGCGGATAATGCGTGCTTCAACAATGTCATTTTGGCTAATAATTTTGTTCTGAATAATTTGTCTATTGGCTACTGTCCCCGTTAACATCATAGTATTGACTGAATCAAAATAATTAAGTGCTAAACTTTCTAAGTTCTTCTTAACAAATTGCTCAGCTAAATCTTTTTCATCATAATAGAAAAAAATAACCGTTGTACTTAGAAAAATAATTGAGAAAATAACTAGTACAGCATTTATTTTTTTTGCTAACGACAATTTATGAAACATACTTACTCCTTGCAACTAAACCGAAACATTACCCAAAATGTATTTGATTGAATAATTCCCAAGGTAATATTAATGAGGTTAACGTTCCAAGTATTAATCTAAAACAAGTTAACACATGAATTAACTAAAAAATAACAACACGATTTGAGCCTAACATTACAAAATATTAGGGTTAGCAAAGTATTTTCCATGTAGACTTACAACCTAAGTAATTTCCAATAACAATGACAAGATAAGGCTCTTTATGAAATTCCTACATTCCATGGTGCGTGTACATGACCTAGATAATTCCCTTGATTTTTATATTAATAAACTGGGTTTAATTGAAACCAAGCGTACAGAAGTGCCCGCAGGTAAGTTCACGCTCATTTTTCTTGCAACCGAAATTGGCGGACCTGAAATTGAATTAACCCATAATTGGGGCTCTGAGGAAGAATACGGCACAGGTAGAAACTTTGGTCATCTTGCCTTTGAAGTTGATGATATATACCAAACCTGTCAGCGATTACTCGATAATGGCGTTACCATTAACCGCCCACCGCGTGATGGTCATATGGCTTTTGTAAAATCACCCGATAATATCTCTATTGAGTTATTACAAAAGGATGGCTCACTTGACCCTCAAGAGCCATGGCTGAGTATGGAAAATAGTGGTTCTTGGTAAGACCAAAGGCCCTAACTACGGGAAATTTTTTATATAAATAGTATTTTACAAAATAGGAGTTCCAGTACAAGTAAACACTTGTACTGGATCTCCTATTTTGAGCTGTTTTATCACTATGTTAATGGACAAATTTACGACTGTTGTAATGCTTCTTTTAACGCCGCTAGGCATAAAGTTACGTTTTCATTTCTTGCCGCATATCCCATCAAACCTATTCGCCATGCTTTGCCAGCAAAAGCACCTAAACCAGCGCCAATTTCTAAGTTATATTCATTGAGGAGAAACTGCCTCACTTTGGTATCATCAATACCTTCAGGGATATATACAGCATTCAGTTGTGGCAAACGTTCATCTGCAGGTACAATAAAATCAAGACCTAATTCACTCAGTCCTGCGCTGAGTTTTTCATGCATACTTTTATGACGAGCCCAGCTATTTTCTAGCCCTTCATTTTGCAGCAACACTAATGATTCATGTAAAGCATAAAGCGAATTTACTGGCGCTGTATGATGATAGCTTCGTTTACCTTCACCGGACCAGTAGCCCATCACAAGGGATTGATCTAAAAACCAACTTTGTACGGGTTGATCTCGGTTTTGAATAACTTTTGCGGCTTCATCACTAAAACTTATCGGTGATAAACCAGGTACACAGGATAAACATTTTTGACTGCCAGAATACACAGCATCAATCTGCCATTCATCGACACGTAGCTCAACACCACCGAGAGATGTAACGGCATCAACTATGGTCAAACAGTCATATTTTTTAGCAATACTACACAAGGTTTTAGCGTCAGATAATGCACCTGTTGAGGTTTCAGCATGTACAAAGGCAACAAAATTGGCTTTAGGGTTAGCTTTTAACGCTTCTTCAAGGGCTTGTGGTTGCACTGCTCTGCCCCACTCTCCTTCGACAACCACTACGTTAGCACCGATACGATTAACATTTTCAATCATGCGCATGCCAAATACACCATTCACACAAACCACTACAGTATCATCAGGTGTGATTAAGTTAACAAAACACGCTTCCATGCCCGCAGAGCCTGGGGCGGATACAGCCATAGTGAATGTGTTTTTTGTTTGAAAGGCATATTGCAGTAACTCTTTCACTTCATCCATCATAATGATAAAGGTTGGATCAAGGTGACCTACTGTCGGCCTAGCCAGTGCTGATAAAACACGAGGACTAACATCAGATGGACCAGGGCCCATTAAAGTACGTTGTGGCGGAAAAAAAGATTGAATTGTCATGTGAGCCTCATTATGAATTATCTATCAATTATTTAGATAATATAGTCATTATTTCATCACCTTATCATGCGTTAAAAACCTTCATAAGTAGAATTAATTAATTTTATCCTAGCTATTCATTTGATAAATACCAGTTAAATAATAACTATTGTCTACAAATATTTACGCAATGCTAGGCTGTCTTTTGGCAAGTTAGCACCATGCTGTTATGATACTGTCATTATTTTTTACTTCAAAGTACTCATGGCCCTTAAAGCAACTATTTACAAAGCCAATATCGAGCTCGCCGATATGGATCGTAATTACTACGATAGCTTACAACTCACCATTGCACAGCATCCTTCAGAAACACCACAACGATTGATGGTACGCCTAATCGCATACATTCTTAATGCCCACGAGGATTTACAGTTTGGCAAAGGCGTAAGTGATGAAGATGAAGCGGCTATTTGGCAAAAAAATTACAGCGATGAAATAAACTTATGGATTGAACTTGGTCAACTCGATGAAAAACGCCTTAAAAAGGCCTGTAACCAAGCCAAAGCAGTTAAACTTTACTGTTATTCAAGTAGTGCCAATACCTGGTGGTCACAAATAGAGAATAACTTGAAAAAATTTGAACGCCTATCCGTAGAACAGTTTGAATCCAGCACTTGTGATGCCTTAGTTAAGCTACTTAGTCGCAATATGGAATTTCAATGTAGTATTCAAGACGGTCAATTATGGTTAACTTCTGGTGAAGAAACCTTGTTGATTGAAACCATAAAACTCAAGTAAGAGAGCCGTATTACATGACAAAAAATACTTATACAAAACGTTTAAAACCAGTTGCTCTCGCAACATCTTTCGCCTTAATGTCCCTCGCTGGTTTATCGTTAACTGGCTGTAGTCATATGGAGTTAACTTCGGGTGATGAGAGTGCTAAAAATGATACTGCCGTATCAATAGATAACACCATTACTCTTGAGCAAGTTACTAAAGATGTTACCTATTTAGCCAGTGACGAACTTAAAGGTCGTGATAACTTCACCCCAGATATCCGCCAAGCGGCAAGCTTTATTGCAAAACGCTTTGAAGAAGTTGGCTTAACGCCTAAGCAAAGTCCACAAAACCAAGGTTTATCAACGTTTAAACAGCTATATGTAGTACAAAGAATTAAGCCTGAAACACTTAACGTTGCCATTAATGGTCAAGTGTTCGCTAGTGAATCATTGTCTATGGCAACGACACTCACTGACTTTTCTTGGGATCAAAACAACTTACCAGCAAGTCAGCCAATAAATATAGTCACTATTGGTGAAGGTGACAATATGCGTAAAACCTTGCGTAAGTTAAATAATGAAGGCGGACAGCATTTAGTCTTATTGCACTCAAAACATGAAGAAAGTTTCAAGCGCTATCAAAGCTATTTTGCTCGTGGATTAACCAAACTTGTCGATGAAAGTGATAATGCCCAAGGCGGCGTTATCGTGATGGTACTCACCGATATCAGTCAAGTAAAAAACTTCACAGTTAAAGGCAGTGCAAAGGTGAGTGAAACCACACTAAGCAATGTTGTTGGTATATTACCGGGTAAAAGTAAAGCCAATGAAATAGTACTTTATTCAGCACATTATGATCATTTAGGTGTGAAAACTAGCGTAGATGAAACACCTAATAATGTACCACAAAAAACGTCAGAAATTTTTAACGGAGCCGATGATGATGCCTCAGGCGTTTCAGCCATTATTAACTTAGCTAATTACTTTGCCAAAACGGGTGATAACGAAAGAACCTTAATGTTTGCAGCCTTTAGTGCTGAAGAAATAGGAGGCTTTGGCTCTCGCCATTTCTCAACCCACATAGATCCAAAACAAATTACTGCTATGATCAATATTGAGATGATTGGTAAACCAGCTGTTTTTGGTGAGGGAACCGTTTGGATGACAGGTATGGACCGTTCTAACCTAGGTGAGCAATTAAATCAGACATTAGCACCACAAAATTTGAAAGTTTATGCAGATCCATACCCTAAACAGAACTTATTTTATCGTTCCGATAATGCCACTTTAGCCCGATTAGGTGTACCTGCTCATAGCTTTAGCAGTACACAACTTGATAAGGATCAGCATTATCATCAAACATCGGACGATATTAATAGTTTGAACCTACCGTCAATGCTACAAGTGATTAAAATGCTAGCAACCGCTACAACGCCGCTAGTTGATGGCTCTATTACACCATCACGTATTGATCCAAACAAAGTTAAACGTAACGGCTTAATTTACTAAGCTATTATAAACCTTAGCTCAACAGGGTTTAGGTGACTAAAACAGTAGTGAGTTAATCAGTACTGTTTTAGTCAAAATTACTAATGTTATTGGCTAATCTCAATGATTAAGTCTTATGCAGCAATGACTTCTAACGGACAACGTAACTGATACTCTACTCTGTTTTTCTTCTCAACCTGAAAGCCATGTCTAAGGTATAACCCTCTAGCAGGATTTTTAAGTAAAACATTTAAGGTGATCGGTAAACATAATTGTAAAGCACGTTTTTTAACTACCGTTAGCACTTTACTACCAATGCCTTTACCTTGATACTTCGGCATGATTTGTATCTGTCTAATATGCAGGCTTTTATGCGTATTGTTAAGTGCGACTACCCCCATTTTTAGTAAACCAATAGGTTTACGATCAGCAAGAATAATGTGACTTTCATAAAAGTGTTCTTTGATACGGGTTAGGTGTTGTTCGTCAGTCATACGAATACCTGCCGCTAACAGATGCTGGGTCATGGTTTTTCTGCGAAGTTCTAATAAAAAATCAATATCTTCGTGTTTAACTTTTCTAAAGCCAACAGTAAATTTCATTTAAGCGGTTCCATTTCCGTTCACACCTATCATTATTATTTATAGCAACCCCAATAAATTATTGCCTACTTGTGCTTGTTAAAATATGCCAAAGCGGGGTTGCTCTCAACCCCGATAGCCCACTATTGAAAATCTAGTGCTTTGATTTATTTTACCTGTGCACAACAAGGTCACAAACTTAATTGAATTGGTATTAGTTTACTTCTTTTGGCGATTAGGAACACCTGTTGGTCGTAATTTTCTAGCAACCTATCGACTTTGATTGAATAAACTACATCAATTAAGGCACACTGGTGGTATTGCAAACTATATAAGTGAAATGAGAATAGTATGATTATTAAAAAATCCCTGTTAGTTGTTGCGGTTTCTGCCGCGTTATTAAGCGCTTGTTCACAGCAAAGCGCCTCACTACAAAGCACCAGCCAGCAAGAAACAACCGATTTGTCATCTGAAATGGTGTCTATTTCATCAAAACAAGCGAATCAATTATTTGATACTATTTTCAAAGAAGGGGTTGACCGTAACCCAATGAGACAAACCTATTTAGGTATAAAAAAAGATTACGGTAAATGGCATGATTTATCACCGGAAAACGCCAAGAAAGAGCTTTCATTTGCCAAGGAGAATCTAGCCAAGATTCAAGCCATTGATATCAATACGCTCGATGCACAAACCAAAATAAGCCATAGCTTATTAGTACAATATTTTGAAAATCATATCGCTGATTATAAATGGCGACTTCATAGTTACCCTGTTAATCAAATGTACGGAACACATTCACAAATCCCTGCTTTTTTAATTAACCAACACTCTATTAGTAACATAAAAGAAGCACAGGATTACATCTCACGTATTCAGGCTTCTCAAACGTTATTAGCACAACTCGTTGTCCAGCTAAAATTACGCGAAGATAAAGGCATTATCGCCCCTACTTTTGTTTTTGGTCACGTTATAAGAGATTCAAAAAACATTCTGATTGGTGCTCCTTTTGACGATAAAGCTAACAGTACTATTCTTGCTGACTTTAGCCGTAAAGTGAATGAACTCGACGTCAGTGAAGAAGAGAAAACAGCATTAATTACTGAAGTAAAAGCGGCGCTCATCAATAACTTAAAACCAGGGTATGAAGCGTTAATCACTTATTTAACCGCGCTTGAGAAAAAATCAGATACCCGTGATGGTGTATGGAAATTTCCTGATGGTGAAGCTTTTTACAATAATGCATTAAAACGCACTACCACAACCGATTTAACCTCAGCACAAATTCATAAACTGGGTTTAAGTGAAGTAGACCGTATTCATAATGAAATGCGTATCATCATGAAAAAAGTAGACTTTAACGGTACTCTTAATGAATTTTTTGACTTCATGCGAAATGATAAACAGTTTTATTATCCAGCAACAGATGAGGGTAAACAGCGCTATATAAAAGAAGCCGTTGCACTAATCGATGATATGGAAGGTCGACTAGATAGCTTGTTTTTAACTAAGCCAAAAGCTGCATTAAAAGTTAAAGCCGTTGAAGCATTTAGAGAAAAATCTGCAGGTAAAGCGTTTTACGAGAGTCCTGCTCCAGATGGGTCTCGACCTGGAACGTATTACGCCAACCTTTATGATATGGAAGCTATGCCTAACTATCAAATGGCCGCTTTAGCTTACCATGAAGGTATTCCGGGTCATCACATGCAATTAGCCATCAAACAAGAATTAACGGGTATTCCAATGTTCCGTAAGTTCGGTGGTTATACTGCACATACTGAAGGCTGGGGTTTATATTCAGAAATGATTCCTAAAGAAATAGGTTTATACCAAGACCCATATTCTGATTTTGGTCGCCTCGCGATGGAGTTATGGCGCGCTTGCCGTTTAGTCGTTGATACCGGTATTCATACTAAGCAATGGACACGTGAACAAGGTATCGAATACTACACGAGCAATACACCAAACTCCGTATCTGACGCAGTAAAAATGGTTGAACGTCATGTTGTAATGCCATCTCAAGCGACAGCTTATAAAATTGGCATGAACAAAATAATTGAATTACGTGAAAATGCTAAAGTTCAGCTAGGTAATAAGTTTGATATTCGTGAATTTCATGATGTTGTATTAAAAAACGGCCCTGTTCCATTGAACGTATTGGCTGACTTAGTTAACGTGTATATTGCTGATAAAAAAGCGTAGTGACTCGCTAAACTTCAGGAAAATGATAATCCGCGCTTAATAACGCGGATTATATTATCCCTTTATAGTAACTCCGATAAAGGACTACAAATGCCATTGACACCAAGTTCAATAACATGAGTGTAAATTTGCGTGGTTCGATGTTCTGATGCTCCCCCTTCCCGGCATTAAGCTTATTTGTTAGATGAGATAGGAATGGTTCAACTTCGACATCATGACAATTAATTGGATGGCTTTGTTCGTTAAAAGCTTTAAACGCTTTCATTCAACAAATATAAGTTCCTCTTGTTCTTTTAGCATAACGCGCAAGCGCATATCTCCGCTAATATGCTGTCAAAACGGATAAAACATAAAAACACCTATCACACACTGTGTATTCACTCAGTCCAGCGTAAATCTAGCTGTATACAAAAAAGCAGGAATATTTCCTGCACACACACACACCAATCAGCTTACCATTCTACTTTTAACTTATTGATGTAATGGAATGAATATAGTAATCTCTTGAACCAGTAAAATAATGGAAGATATATATCCTCTTGTAAAAAGAGAAGGACATTTCCCTCCTAATAAACTGCTAGCAATACCATCAATTAGGAGTGCATTTTCACCTATTTTGGTTAAAGTAAGCGAAGTTAAAATTTCAGTTAAGGAAAACTATGAATAACGATATTAAGGGTATGTGCCTTTTCCTAGGGTTAATCGGCTTAGGTTATGTTGCTCTATTAATACTTGTAACGTTACTTACGGGCGCTAAAATAATTAAAAGTATTATGTTCATTTCTATCTTTTCAACGTTCTTAATTAGTTTAGGTTTAACTTCACAAGTTAAAAACCGCCTATTCAATTACCTCAAGACATCAACTGTAAAAAAGTTCTCATAAAATATTGCTAACAGGCAGTTAAAGCAGGATTTTTTACAGTTTTCCCGTTTCCGCTGCGCTTTACAAGTTTAGTAAACTAATAAAAAGCCCTTGAACGTGGGCGTTATGTCAATAATTCTAACACTGGAGTATTAATTTAATTATGGATAAGAAAATAAGTGGCAGTTGTTTATGCGGTAAAGTCTCTAGCACTGTTACCGGCCCTTTTAAGAAGTTTTATCAATGTTACTGTGATAGATGCCAGAAAAAAACTGGTTCCGCTTTTGCCTCATTGATGTTCACTGCACCCGATAGAATTGAATGGCACTCCGGAAAAAATTTAATTAAGAGATTTGATTTACCCAAAGCCGAACGCTTCAGCAATTGCTTTTGTACTAACTGTGGTTCACAAGTTCCATATATCAGCCGAGACGGGTCTTTCCTAATTGTTCCTGCTGGTTATGTTTCAGGTGACCCTGAAATAAGACCATCAGCAAATATTTTCTGGGAAGAGCGACCTTGCTGGTTTGAAGAAGGAAAATCAGCAGATACTTTTGAAAGCTACCCGGATTAAATTCACATAACATGTTGCTCCAAAGGAAAAGTAATAGTTGGTTTTTCTCCTATGTAGCTTATTTGAACTAACTACAATTTGCCCATTCTTTGGGTGCTATATGTACTAAGGAAAGCTTGTCGATGGTGCTACAAATTACAATCTTATTTCTCGCCTTCCTAAATGGTGGTTGGATGATATTTGACGGTATTCATGTAATGAAGAAAGGAAAATATTTTGGTCCGCCAGGGGCGTAGAGTAAAATTATATCTAAAAGGGGTTTGGATCCCTTTTCAATTGGACCTCTTTTTATTTTCTTAGGTGTAGTGTGGTTAATTTCTGCTGTTGGCTTGGCTCTTGAAATTCAATGGCCTATGTTGTTTTATTAATTACCGCTATTTCAACTCTTTGGTATATAAAAGTAGGGACTATTATTTCTATTATTTCTATTATTTCTATTATTTCTATTATTTCTATTATTACAATAGGCTGCCTTGCTTTCTTAAGTTAAGCGAAACGTATATATAACAAACTGTTCAAGTGCATAATCTCGCTCTACTTTTGAGAACCTCAATTTAAATGATTGAGCCCCCCCTTACATTCCTTTATATAAAAATAATTTATGACTAAATTCGATCGTTAAGTTACCAGAATTTTACCTATTGAGCAGTGGTAAATTAACGAAATGCCTATTCAATAGATTAATATGCCTTTTATGTCTAAATTAATAAAAATAATCATTAAAAAACACTAAATTAAGGCTTTCAAAACAGCGAATTATTGGCAACAATGTAGTACTCATTTTTTATAATTACTTTAAGAAGTTGTCACACATGAAAGCTATTACCAAGTCATCTAAATTAAACAATGTTTGTTACGATATTAGAGGACAAATAGCAGCCGAGGCCAAGCGCCTTGAAGATGAAGGTCATAAAATCCTTAAACTCAACATTGGTAACCCTGCCCCATTTGGTTTTGAAGCGCCTGATGATATTTTAAAAGATGTTATCCATAACTTACCTAGCTCACAAGGTTATTCTGAATCACAAGGAATTTATTCAGCCAGAGTTGCTGTCATGCAGTATTTTCAACAGCAAGGTATTAAAGATGTTGGAGTTGACGATATTTTTATTGGCAATGGTGTCAGTGAGCTTATTGTTATGGCTATGCAAGGCCTACTCAATAATGGTGACGAGGTGTTAATTCCTGCTCCCGACTATCCTTTATGGACTGCAGCAGTATCACTATCTGGTGGTACAGCGGTGCATTACCATTGTGATGATGAGAATTTCTGGTATCCAAACCTTGATGACATGGAGGCAAAAATCACCAAAAAGACCAAAGCCATTGTCTTAATTAATCCAAATAATCCTACTGGTGCGGTTTATCCCGAAGAAATTTTACAAGGTATTATTGCCCTCGCAAGAAAATACGGACTAATCATTTATAGCGATGAAATCTACGATAAAATACTTTACGATGAAGCTAAACATATTCCAACGGCAAGCTTAGCAACCGATGTATTGATCATCACGTTAGGTGGGCTATCAAAGAACTATAGAATTGCAGGGTTTAGAGCTGGCTGGATGGTAATTTCTGGCCCTAAGCTCCACGCCGAAGATTACATTGAAGGCATTACATTACTGTCATCAATGAGGATGTGTGCAAATGTACCGAGCCAGCATGCCATACAGACCGCTCTAGGTGGTTATCAAAGTATTAATGAACTGATTGAGGGCGATGGTCGTTTAATTAAACAGCGTAATGTCGCCTACGAGATGATTAATGATATCGATGGTTTGTCATGTAACCCTGCAATGGGTGCTTTATATATATTTGTTAGAGTGGACAATGAAAAATTTAACATTACTGACGACGAACGCATGATTTTAGATTTACTTAAGCAAGAGAAAATATTACTCGTGCATGGTCGCGCTTTTAATATCAAAGCGTCTAACTATTTTCGGTTAGTATTTTTACCTCATGTAGATGAACTCATTCCGGCACTAGAAAAAATCAAAGGTTTTTTTGCCAATTATAAACAAGTGAACGCGAGTAAAACGGCTTAATCACTTAGTGTTAGCTAACCAGCTAAAACCTTTGAAAATAACAAAAGGAATAGAAATGCAAAGCTCTTTTTTAGCATGGATGTTGCGCATGCCCTTGATAAAACGCTGGTCGTTAATGTTTTGTGTTAAACCAGAAAACATTGCTGAGCACTCTCATCAAGTGGCAATTGTTGCTCATTTACTTGCGGTTATTAAAAATAAAAAATTTAATGGCGATATTAATGCTGATAAAATTTCGACCATCGCCATGTACCATGAAGCTAGTGAAACCAGATATGGCGATATAGTAAATCCAACAAAATATGCAAACAAAGCCATCGCTCGTGAATTTAAAAAAATAGAGTTACTTGCAGAACAAGAATGTTTAGCATCTCTACCTGATGAATTCCAAGAAATTTTTAGTGATATTATCGTACAAGATAATGTTTCAGAGGAATACAAAACCATAGTAAAAGCCGCTGATATTATTGTTGCGTATATCAAGGCGCTTGATGAAATAAACCACAAAAATCCAGAGTTTGATCATGTAGAGCAGCGATTAGCTCTGAGGATAGAGTCATTAAAGGAAAACATGCCTGAAGTAGCGTACTTTCTTGATACCTTTATGGCTGCTTGTTTGGCAACCGTCGATAAGCTATCAAAAACATAGTCATCATTATGGCGACAGAAAGTTATTTATAAGCTCTGTGCCACATTATTTGTGGTCTGAGCTAATATTGTCAGGATATTCCTCCCGCACTTGTAGAAACTCTTCAAAATCATCTATAACGATATCCACCAATCTAGCGTCAAACTTTTTATTACGTTCTGAAACCAAGAAGTCTTTTATTTTCTCCGCAGGCCAAGGCTCTTTATAACAACGTTTTGAGCCTAGGGCATCAAACACATCAGCAACAGCCATGATACGGGCCTCGATTGGTATTTTTTCGCCTTTTAATCCCTCAGGGTAACCACTACCATCCCAATTTTCATGGTGATAGTGCGCAAGTCGAGCTGCTAATTTAGAGACACTCACCGTTGATTTTTCTAATATATCGGCCCCTATTTGTGCATGGGACTTCATCACTTCCCAATCATCCCCTTCTAATCTACCTGGATTGTGTAAAATATGTTCAGGGATCGCTATTTTTCCTAAATCATGTAAAGGCGCAGCCAAACGGATTGCCTCGACAAAGTTATTCTCTAAGCCAAGTTTTTTAGCCAACATATCGCAAATAATGGCTACACGACGAACATGGGCCCCCGTTTCTTTGCTACGAGCTTCAACCGCCTCTCCAACTATAAAGAGTAATTCCCTTTGAGTTTTCTCTATCTCTTGCTGTTTGGTTAAGCTTTCAAGTATTAAGGCAACATTCGTGGCAAATAATTCGGCGAGGCTGGCTTTAAAGTGCTCATTATCATCTTCAAATTCTATATATAATACTGATGCAGCGTTCGGTGAGGCACGGTAATAACCAACAAAACAAGTGCTATCGTTATAATGACTCTTACTGGTAAATACGTCTAAAATTCTTGCTTTAACTTTCTCATCAATGTCGGATGATTCTAATGAGTCAGACTCACAAACATACTTCCCTGTACACGCAATAATTGAACTCGTGGCATTTTGGGCAAAATCAATTTGTGTTCTCGCGATATATAATGCCGAACTTTCAACATTCATTAAAGCAAGTAAGTGATTTAGCGCAGCAGAGCCAAATGTTCTTAGCTGGTTGATTTTAAGCAAGTCATGAGTAGCTTCAATGAGCTTTTTAAAGGCATCAAGACTACGCTGAATAGTCATAATATCGCGATAAGCACGAATACTTGCATAAACTGTAGTGATCATTTTGTTGGCGGTAAAGTCTGTTTTTTCTTTGTAATCATTGATATCAAATTCTTTGATCACTTTTGCTTCTGGTGCAGTACCTGCTTGCCCTGTTCGTAAAACCAGCCGAATAGCTTGATTTTTGTGCTCCTTCCTTATCCATTCAACAAGCTCTAAACCTGCATGATCCGTTTCCATGACAACATCAACAAAAGCCATGCAAAAGGAGTTGTCATTAAGCATGATTTCTTTAGCTTGTTTACTTGAAAAAGCAGAGACTATTTCCAGTTTTCTATGCTCAATTTCAGCGTCCGCTAATACAAGTTTAGTGACTTGATGAACAGATTCATCATCATCAATAACCAATATACGCCAAAACTTATCAGCCTTATTTTGTCCACTGTCTATTTCTTCTTCAACTTCGTCTTGAAAAATAAAGTCACTCATTGATATATTACGTTGATGAAACCCTAATATCAGTGTAATTCAGAACGGCTAAATTACTAGGAAGATTACAAAATATTCTCTTTAGCTTTATACAAAAACTTAATAATTAACAATGCATAAAATAAGATTTATGCAAAAAAAAAGCGGCCTAGGCCGCTTTTTAATAATAAGATTACTACTTAATGAAACTGGTTTACAACCTTAATAACGATATTGTTCAATGCTGCTGAAGGTGACTCTTTGTCTTCTGATGTTAAACGTTTAGTCGCCCAACCATGCCATACTGGCTGATGCGTTTTAACATCATAGATGTCAATTGCTAACTTACCTTCAGTGTATTGTCTAACACTTGTTTCAGTGCCCATAGACATAGAACCATAATAACCACGACCGCCATAATAACCACGTCCCCAGCCAAAGCCAGTATTGTAAGTAGCAGGATAGCTATTCACTTTAATTTTATCGCGGCTACCCACTGTATAAGAAATAGTAAAATCAGCATCTTCCGCATTATCGACTAATTGGTAACCTTTAGCCATAAACGCTTGTTCAATGCTGTCATCAACTCGTTCTTTCATTACTGGATTTATATCAACGGGTGGCGCCATAATTTTTGCTTTAGTTAACCATGCAAAAGTTTTATAGTGAATCGTTTCAATGTCCGTGTTTTTATCAAAATCAACTTTAGCTTGGTTCGTCGCACAAGCCGCCGTCAAAGTAATTAACGCTGTGATAATTAATAATTTAATAGAGGTCATAACTGTTCCATTTTTTGTATACAAAGCTATATATCTATCTGTCAGCTTGTAGTAAATATTTAAGATAATATAAATCATAATTACTTACTAATACAGATAAAACAGTGATATAAATTGTTTCCTGTTATAAATGATTGCTTCTGCTTCGCTATTTCTAGTAAAAAAAAACATGCGTCAATACACAGTGTGAAATAATAATACCCACAACTGTCATGATTTTGTATTTTTTAGTTGACACGAAGCGCTAAAGTGATTAAAAATATAGTCAATTCAAATATTTTTAATCTTGCTAAGTACCTATGATTTTCAAATCAGTTATTCTCAATGTCGTCCTCTTTGTCGTAGTGGTGCTTTCATCACTAGCGGGGATTGCTTGTACTTAACAAAATTAATTAACTATTAATAACAAGAAACCCCCGCCCTTTCATTAGGTCGGGGGTTTTTTATTGACTAGAAATTTACACAAGATAAACAACAAATGTTATTTATCTAAAGAACAAATAAAAAAGAATCAAGGTGATATTATGACAACAGAGCTTTTTAACGGTGCAGAAATGGTAGTAAAATCATTGTCGGCATTGAAAGTTAAATACATATTTGGCTACCCTGGTGGTTCCGTATTAGATATTTTGATGCTATTTTTCAGCAAGATGAAATTGAGCATATTCTAGTACGCCATGAGCAAGCCGCAACACACATGGCTGACGGTTATACCAGAGCAACAGGAGAAGTTGGTGTTGTTTTAGCTACTTCGGGCCCTGGTGCAACAAACTGCGTTACCGGAATAGCTACTGCCTATATGGACTCAATCCCTATGGTAGTGCTGGCTGGACAAGTGGCAAGTTCACTTATTGGTAATGATGCTTTCCAAGAGACCGATATCGTTGGTTGTACCCGCCCTATCGTTAAACACAGTTTTAATTGTCGCACTTTAGCTGATATCCCTGATGCCATTGCCAAAGCCTTTTATTTAGCCAATACCGGTAGACCGGGACCTGTGGTAGTAGAGTTACCTAAAGATATATTAATCCCACAAAATAAAGCTAAATTTACCATCGATACCAATGTAAAAATGCGCTCGTATAATCCAAGCACCAAAGGGCATCCTAAACAAATAAAAAAAGCTGCACAAACCATTGCTGCTGCCAAAAAGTTAGTGGTTTATTCAGGTGGTGGTATTGTTATATCTGATTCAGCAGATTTACTAACAACTTTAGTTGAAACACTCAAAGCTCCTATAACAAATACCTTAATGGGACTTGGCGGTATTTCAGGTACCCATGGACAATTTATTGGCATGTTAGGTATGCATGGCAGCCTTGAAGCAAATAAAACCATGGCAAATGCTGATGTTATTTTAGCCTTGGGTGTGCGTTTTGATGACAGAGTGACAAACAATGTTGAAAAATTCTGCCCTAACGCCACTATCATTCATGTTGATATAGACCCAACCTCTATCTCTAAAACCATCAATGCCCATGTACCTGTTGTTGGTTTAGTAGAAATAGTGATGCAGCAACTTATTGATGAATTAAAAGAAATAGCATTTACTCCTGATGAAGCAGCATTAAGCCAATGGTGGCAACAAATAAACTTGTGGCGCGCCGTTAAAAGTAATGCCTATGCGCAAAAAGCAGATGAAAAAATAAAGCCGCAACGCGTGGTAGAAGCCATGTATAAGATTACCAAGGGCGAAGCGTATGTTTGCTCTGATGTCGGTCAACATCAAATGTTTGCTGCACAGTACTATCCTTTTGCTAAACCTCGTCAATGGATCAACTCTGGCGGCCTAGGCACTATGGGATTTGGTTTACCTGCAGCTATGGGCGTAAAGTTAGCCTTTCCAGATAAACATGTTATTTGTATCACAGGAGATGGGTCAATTCAGATGAATATCCAAGAACTCTCA
>Ga0209396_1002160_pt1 | contig 20886 bp, 17 predicted proteins | sample GOMGulsemesocosm_6_FD_184638 | JGI IMG/M metagenome (GOLD analysis project Ga0209396, IMG submission 184638) | Methane-oxidizing microbial communities from mesocosms in the Gulf of Mexico - GOM8C Gulf of Mexico (SPAdes) (version 2) | ecosystem: Environmental > Aquatic > Marine > Cold seeps...
AAACGTGATACAACAATGGCAACTTTAGCGTTTGTAACCGACAGATTACCTTCAATAATTTTCATCTTAATACCTTATAAAAAGAGTGTTTTTGTGGACCACCCAAAAAAGTGCGGCAATGATAACACATGCGAAACCCATCGCGCATTATCAATTGCTCGCGCAGGATCACTTTTATGCCATCCCGTATTGAATAATTTTTAGCAAATTATTCGCTAATATAATCTACTACTTCTAGGCCAAAACCAGATAATGCGTGATAACGTTTAGGTGAACTCAATAAATTCATTTTATGAATACCCAAATCAGCCAGTATTTGCGAACCAACACCAACACGTCGAGAAGTACCTTCCCATTTAGCCGTAACTGGTTTGTCACCTTTATCTTCAAGTTCAAAGGCACGTAATTGCGCAAGCAATGTGTCGTTCGTCTCGTGATTAGCCAGCAATACTAGAACGCCGCCTTCATCAGCAATACGCTTCATCGCTTTATCAAGTGGCCAGGTGCGGTTTTGTGCACGTTCACTTGCCAGCAAGTCATTAAAGGTATTTTGTAAGTGTACACGTACATTAGTCACGCTATCGTTTTTGATATCACCTTTAACCATTGCATAGTGCAATGCGTCATCGATGGTGTCGCGGTAAGTGACTAAATCAAACTCACCATATTTTGTTGGAAGCTTACATTGTGCTTCCTTAACAATAGTGGTTTCATTCGCGTTACGATATTCGATCAAATCGGCTATGGTGCCCATTTTAATATTATGTTGCTTAGCAAAAACCTCTAAGTCTGGACGACGTGCCATCGTGCCATCTTCTTTAAGAATTTCAACAATAACACTGGCAGGTTCACAACCAGACAAACGCGCTAAATCACAACCAGCTTCTGTATGGCCAGCTCGCGTTAAAACGCCGCCTTCTTGTGCCATAAGAGGAAAAATATGCCCAGGCTGAACAATGTCACTAGCCACGGCATTTTGAGCAACGGCGGCTTGCACTGTACGTGAACGATCTGCCGCTGAAATACCAGTTGTTACACCTGTTGCAGCTTCGATAGCCACAGTGAAATTGGTGGCAAACTGCGCTTTATTAGCATCAACCATTAACGGTAAATTTAAACGTTCGCAACGTTCTTTGGTCAAGGTAAGACAAATTAAACCACGACCATGAGTCGCCATAAAGTTAATCGCTTGTGGCGATATTTTGTCTGCTGCAATAATTAAATCGCCTTCATTTTCACGATCTTCATCGTCCATCAAGATAACCATCTTGCCTAGCTTGAAGTCTTCAATTATTTCTTCAATTGTATTTAATGCCATGATCTAGTCTCAACCTTAGTAACTACCGAAATGTCGGCGCAGATTATACATGTGTTTCCCCCCTTAACCAATGAAAATGCATGATTAGGCTAAGGATAAAAAGGTAACGCCAATTGGGCAAATTAATTGCCCTGTTAAACAGGGTTTTTCGGGGTTATTTCAAAAAACCACTACGTGCTAATAAGTCCATATTTACGGCATTGCTAGGCGGTGCTGTTTGAAAATTCATTAGACGCTCTAAATATCGAGCAATTTGATCGACTTCAATATTAACTTTAGTGCCAATACCAAAATGCTTAATGGTTGTCTCATCACTCGTATGAGGCACAATCGTTAACCTAAAACGCGATTCATCTAGTCCATTGACCGTCAAGCTAATACCATCAATAGTGATAGAGCCTTTTAACGCGATATAACGCATTAACTCAATCGGTGCGCTCACCCAATAATCTGTTGAATTACCATTTTTAATCACCTGGTTTATTGCACCAATACCATCAACATGGCCGCTCACCATATGACCGCCTAACCTTGTGGTGGGAGTAACAGCTTTTTCAAGGTTAACCACTTGACCCATGGCATAATTAGCAAAACCAGTAAGCGACACAGTTTCACCTGACACATCGGCACAAAAACTTTGGTTGTTTTTAGTAACTACGGTTAAACAAACACCATTACTCGCAACGCTATCGCCAAGATTAACATCCGATAAATCAAGTTTACCCGTTGCTATTTCAACGCGATAACCATCACCTTTTTTAGTCAGTTGGGTTAATGTTCCAACACTTTCAATAATTCCAGTAAACATAAATTTTAACCTTTAGCGGGTTGAGCTTCTTTTTTAACAAGGGTTGCGCGATAACGCATGTCTCGCCCAATCATTCTTACGTCGGTGATATTTAAGTCTATTAACTTATTCATATGATCGATGCTGGGCAATGCCACTAACCCTTTATTGTTTGTTCCCATCAATTTGGGGGCTTGATACACAATAAGTTCATCACACAAGTCAGACTCAATTAATGCGCCTGCTAATGTCGCTCCCGCTTCTACCCACACTGAATTTATATCGCGTTTGGCCAGTTCAGCCATAAGTAAACTTAAATCAATGTGCCCTGTACCTTGCATCACCAATTGCTCAACATGCTTAGGCCATGACAACGCGTCAGCCTCACGTCGAACCAATAGTATTGGTGATTGAATATTCATCATTTTATGAGCAGGCAATATCTTGTTTTGACTATCAATCACAACTCTTAGGGGCTGACGAAGCGAGGGTTCATTGACCAATTGTTGAATATAACCGAGTTCGTTGTAGCGAATATTTAAACTGGGGTCATCCGCTAATACGGTACCAGAGCCTGTCAATATAGCGCAGTGCTGCGCTCTAAAATACTGGACATCACGGCGTGCATCACTAGCAGTAATCCACTGACTCGTGCCATCATTTAATGCCGTGCAGCCATCAAGAGTGCTCGCCATTTTTATCGTCACAAACGGCCGTTTTTTTTCTATGCGGCTTAAAAAACCGGGGTTTAAATCACGGGACTGTTGCTCTAGCACACCACATACCGTTGTAATACCGGCGGCCTCTAACATCGCTAAACCACGACCTGCAACGCGTGGATCAGGATCTTGCATACCAACAACGACACGTGAAACACCTGCTTCTATTAACCCCTTCGAACAGGGTGGCGTTCGACCATAATGGCTGCAAGGCTCTAAGGTGACATAGGCTGTTGCCTGTTTTGCGCTGCCTTTGACTTGAGCTAATGCATTAACTTCTGCATGCCCCTGCCCTGCCTGTTGATGAAATCCTTCACCAATAATCTGACCATCCCTAACTAAAACACAGCCGACATTCGGATTTGGTGTCGTCGTACAGCGTCCGTTTTTAGCTAAATTAATAGCGCGCTGCATAAACTCAATATCGGTAATGCTCACCTGTTTATTCATGTTGTTCCCCAACTATTCAGATCGGCCAAGCTTAGCTATTTCCTTACCAAACTCTTCCACATCTTCAAATGCGCGATAAACAGAAGCAAAACGAATGTAGGCAACTTTATCAAGTTGCTTTAATTCATCCATCACTAAGTTACCCAGTAGCGTTGAAGGTACTTCACGTTCACCAGTAGCCCGTAATTGTGACTTGATATGATGTATCGAATTCTCAATTTCATCAACGCCAACGGGACGACGCTCTAGCGCGCGAGACATACCATTACGCAGTTTTTCGTCATCAAAAGGCTCTCGTGAACCCGTGGTTTTAATGATGCGCGGCATCACTAACTCAGCTTGTTCAAACGTGGTAAACCGCTCTTGACAGCCCGTACATTGGCGACGGCGCCTAACTTGATGACCATCAGAGACCAGACGTGAATCTATAACTTTGGTATCACTGGCACGGCAAAAAGGACAATGCATAACTTTTTCTCACATAAGACTAATCAGATAAATTTCCTTGCAACCTTACCAGCAAGAAACTTAGCGCATTAGGCTCTTTATTAATTTTTAAATTGAAGCCATAAAAAAGGCCGCAAAAAGCGGCCTAGTATAGCTGTTTTTTTACCTAATGATTAGGCATAAACAGGTAATCTTGCACATATTTCAAGTACGTTAGCTTTAACACTGTTAATAACATCTTCGTTGTTGATGTCATCAAGAATGTCACAAATCCAACCTGTCATTGCTTTCGTATCAGCAGCAGTAAAACCACGACGTGTAATCGCTGGTGTACCTAAACGTAAACCAGATGTAATAAACGGTGAGCGTGGGTCATTTGGTACAGAGTTTTTGTTAACGGTGATGAAAGCACGGCCAAGCGCTGCATCAGCGTCTTTACCAGTGTACTCTTTACCAATCAAATCAAGTAGTAATAAGTGATTTGAGGTACCGTTTGAAACAACTTTATAACCACGTTCGATTAACACTTCAACCATAGCATTTGCATTATCTAATACTGCTTGTTGATACACTTTGAATTCTGGCTCTAAAGCTTCTTTAAATGCTACCGCTTTACCCGCGATAATGTGCATTAATGGTCCGCCTTGACCACCAGGGAATACAGCTGAGTTTAATTTTTTCTCTACCGCTTCATTAGCGCGAGCAACAATTAAACCACCGCGAGGGCCAGCTAATGTTTTATGTGTAGTAGTAGTAACAACATCAGCAAAAGGTACAGGGTTAGGGTATAGACCCGCAGCCACTAAACCAGCAACGTGAGCCATATCAACGAATAAATAAGCACCTACTTTATCAGCGATTTCACGGAAACGCGCCCAGTCAACAATACCAGAGAACGCTGAGAAACCAGCAATAATCATTTTAGGTTTGTGCTCAACAGCTAGTGCTTCAACTTCAGCGTAGTTGATATCACCAGCGTCATCTAAGCCATACTGTTTAGCGTTGTATAACTTACCAGAGAAACTTACGTGAGAACCATGAGTTAAATGGCCACCATGAGCAAGGCTCATGCCTAAAACAGTATCGCCATGCTCTAAAAGCGCTAGGAATACAGCTGAGTTTGCTTGAGAACCAGAATGTGGTTGCACGTTTGCATAATCGGCACCAAATAATTGCTTAGCACGTTCAATCGCTAAAAATTCAGCTTTATCAACGTATTCACAGCCGCCGTAATAGCGCTTACCCGGATAACCTTCTGCATATTTGTTAGTTAGCTGTGAGCCTTGCGCTTCTAATACGCGAGGGCTACAGTAATTTTCAGAAGCGATTAGTTCAATGTGTTCTTCTTGACGAGTTGTTTCTTGGCTAATTGCTTCAAATAATTCTGGATCAAAGTCAGCAATATTCATATCACGTTTAAGCATCTATATACTCCACTAAATCGGTTAATAAAATTTTCAGGTATTCTACCTATCCAGACGGCTAAATCATAGAAAAAGTGTGACTTTTGTCAAACTTATTTACCGCTTTATTGCTGGTTAAATTAATTCCAATAAAAAAGGCGTTGTCATACTAATATGACAACGCCTTAAAAATTAACTCACTGCTAATTAATAGGTTAACTTAGCCCTAAAATCACTTTTTCAGAACGTAATGACTTTGCTAACAACAAAGTCATTACAATCGCCAAACCAAGCGTAGAAAATGTAGTGAAGGCAAATGAGGCTAAATCTAAACTCTCACCTTTATACAAGTCACCCATGATAATATTTTGCCCAGCTAATGGCACATAATCAAGCCATGCTGGTTTATGTGGCATCATTGTTATCGCCATTGGCACAAGCATCGGTAAAATTAAGATCATCGACAAATACGATTGCGCTTCTTTAAAACTCTTAGAACGATATGCAAAAAACAACTGCAAAATTCCAGCTAAATAGGCCAATGGAAGAATCATCAGTGCAATTAATGCCATGGTTACTGGGTCAATAATTATTGATATTCCAAGCTTCTCTAATGGCAACATAGTCATGGTAAAGCTCATCACAAACATCGTTAAAATAGAGGCTAGTGCACCGTAGAAGCTCACACAAACAACTTTCGAGAATACGATTTTTATGGTCGATACAGGTTGGCACAAAATTAGTTCCAACGAATGGCGCTCACGTTCACCAGCACTGGTATCAATTGAAGCAGTCATCGATGCCGTAAACAATGCCATCATAATAAACATGGCTACCATACCCATGATTAATCCACTTGATGATTCTGGTGTGGCCGTATTCTCTACATTAATAGTAATGGGCGTTGTTATACGAGGATCAATACCACGCATTAATAGACGTGTTGAGCCTATTTGACTGCTATAAGCCCCAATAATACGTTCAATACGGCGCAATGTTGAACGAAGATTATCATCACTATAATCCGCATGTATGGTGATCATGGCAGGTTTGCCTTCACTCATACGTTGTGCAAAATCTTCATCGATAGTGAACACTATTTCACGCTCTTTCCATTTTTCAGCTTCGTTGTCTGGTACCTCTTTAATCGACTTAAACTGACGGGCATTAAGATAGCTAATAAGCTCAGGCGCACGCTCTGCACCTACAAATTCTACATAGCTGTCTTTAATATCAAATTGCTGATTTATTTGAAACATCATCATGGCGGCTACAATAATAGGCCCCACAGCGATCGCAAAAAATCCTGCCATTAACGCGCGTTTATCACGAAATGCTTCGCGAAATTCTTTAACGACTAATCCTTTGAACACTCCACTTTTAAATAAAGTCATTACGCCGCTACTCCTTCGTCACTACCAATAATGGCTACAAATGCATCTTCTAAATGTTCTTTACCAGCCAGTTCACAAAGTTCTTGCGGGGAGCCTTGCGCCACAACCCTACCTTTAGCGACCACTATTACCCGATCACATAATGCAGCCACTTCTTGCATCACATGACTTGAAAATAAAATACAGTGTCCAGCGGCTTTTAGCGCTAACAACTGCTCACGCAGCAAACGGGTGCTCATCACATCAAGGCCACGGGTTGGTTCATCAAGTACTAAGTTTTGAGGTTGGTGTACTAACGCTTGAGCCAAGGTGACTTTCATGCGTTGACCCTGTGAAAAACCCTCTGTTCTGCGGTCACTAATATCTTTCATATCTAACTCGCTGATCACACGATCTAGTGCTTCGTTGAGGGCCTTGCCTGTTAAACCATGCATTTGCGCAAAATATTCAATTTGTTCACGCGCCGTTAAACGCTCACTCATACCAAATTGATCAGGAAAAATGCCTAATGATTTACGTGCCTCAATCGGATTGTCTGCGACATTAATTTCATTAATTTGTGCGCTACCAGTGTCGGACTTTAATAAACCATACAAGATGCGTAAACAAGTTGTTTTACCAGCACCATTAGGGCCTAAAATACCGGTTATCTCACCATCTTTCGCCTCGAATGAAATAGATTCTACGGCGGTAAAGTCACCAAATTTTTTCGATACATTATCAACTTTCAACATAACTATTTCTGTCCTTTAACGCGCATATTACTATTGTTATTTAATAAGAAGTTCGGCAAAGGCTGTTTATCCAAACAACTACTATCCACCTCTTCAAAATCGAGTGATCCAACAAAATCACCAATCATCGAACCCGCACAGGTTTGTGTGACCAAACCATGCCCTGCATTTTTAGCGATATAATGTTTGCTGTTGCTTAATCCTTTAGCAGCCATTTCACCCCATGATGGTGGCGTTACAGGATCTAACTCCCCAGATAACAACATAGTTGGAATACTCGAATTAACTTGCTCGGAAAAATTAGTTGGCGGCGTAAACGTTGGCCAATGTTTACAAACATCACTAAAGACCTCAAAGGTATGACGACCAGAGAACGTATTAGCACTGTCTTTGGATAATAGCGCGTCACTTGCACGAGGAATGTCTTCACTACACAATATATTAAACGTGAGCCCAACATACATCGCACTTTTTGAATCTTCATTTTGCGACATCAAGCCTACAAATGGTTTGTAGTTACCCTTGGCAAATTCACTGATTATAAAGGGTAATAATTCGCGACGTCCAACACTGTATAATTGATTGCGCAGCGTGTTAATGAATTTTTTGCTATCAATGTTCAGGGCTACTTTTTTATCAGACACAGGATGGTCAATAGTCGTTCTGATTGGAGCAAGTTCTAATTGGCCACGGATTTTTAGATAATCGCTGACTAAATTAGGATACTGTTTTTGGCAATCCTCATTTAATTTACATTGCTCAATTAAGATATCAAACGCACGAGCCGCTTCAATACCCATCGGGCCAACAACGACTTGTGGCGGCACTACACCATCTAAAATTACTGAGCGTAATGATTGTGGTTTTTCTCGCATATAAACCATGGCTGCGCGAGAACCATATGAAATGCCATACAAGTTAATTTTGTCGTAACCGAGTGCAACACGCACTGCATCAAAATCTAAAATTGCGCTGTTGGTATTATATTGTGACAAATCGACGTTAAATTCCGTTAAACACTTTTTAATGTCTGTTACGTCAAATTCGCTGCTAAGGTCTTTATATAAGTCACCTTCTTCTTCATCACAGACTAATGGGTTAGACAGTCCCGTGCCGCGCTGATCGATGAAAACAAGATCGCGTTCTTGATGCACATCATGGAAGATATTTATCAAACCACCAACGAGCTCAGAAGCAGCCTGACCGGGGCCACCCATTAATAAAAAAAGGGGATCTGGTTTTGCCGTATTAGAAATAGCCTTGACGACAATAACATTGACATCAATTTTTTTATCCGCAGGCTTTGTCCAGTTTTCTGGAACCGATAATTTACCACATTGAAGTTGGCTCTTAACTCCTTCGACAAAACAACTCTCTAGGGTTAATGAGGGGGTGAGTGTTTCGGCGGCTTGGGCTTGGCTGAGCATGACATTGCTAACCATGAGTGTTGAAAAAAAGGCTCCAACAGATAGTTTTTTAAATAGCGTCAAACTATGTCCCTATAAATTCGTTAATAAAAAAGTTAAAGGAGTGTATCTTAATCTCCAATAAAAAAGCGAGTACTATAGAACATGATATGTTTTATAGTACTCGCTTAAATGTAAAATATTATGAACGAATAGCAGCGTGTTATTTTCGCGCTAAGTTACCTTATAAATCTGCACAGCGGCATTCAATTGCTGGGCATGTTGCGCCAATTCCTCGCTGAGCTGCGCATTGTTATTGGAAAATTCAGCATTTTTATCCACTTCCTGACGAATAGAAACTACGCCCTCATTAACTTCCATTACTCCTTGACTCTGATCTTCAATCGCTGTTGCTATTGAAGTTGTCATACCTAGTATATTCGCCATATTTTCGGTAATCTCTGACAGCATTTCACCCGCTGCAGCCGCTTTGTCGGCACTTTCATGCCCCTGTGATTGGCAGTCGGTGATGAGTGTCATCATATTTTTACTGCGTTGCTGTAAGGTTTCAACAATGCTTTCTATTTCTTGAGTTGAGTCCTGCGTTCTGCTGGCTAAGGTCCTCACTTCATCTGCCACCACAGCAAATCCACGGCCCTGCTCACCAGCTCTAGCCGCTTCAATAGCTGCATTTAAAGCTAGCAAGTTAGTTTGTTCCGCTATGCCGCGAATGACATCCATAACTTTAGTGATATGAACACTATCGCTCACTAATTTCTGGGCTTCTTGCTGGGACTGCTCAAGATTATTAGATAACAAGTTTATTTGCTTAATGGTGGCAATAACACCTTCATTACCACTCACTGCGCTTTCATTAGTAAGCTTTGCTTTAGCAGCGGCATCAGTTGTGTTGACGACAATACCATTTATCGAACTGGTTAACCTATCAACAGCATCTGTTACAACACTCGCCTGATCCAGTTGAGAATTGATGCCCAATTGATTATCTCCGACGTTGTCAGACAATTTTGAAGTGGCATGATTAAGCGTATTAACTGAGCTATTAACGCCCGTAATAATATCTTCAAATTTTTCTAACAAAATATTCAGTTGATGAGCCATATCTGCAATCTCATCTTTACCATTGTCATCAGCTCGCTTCGTTAAATCGTTAGTTTCTCCGACATCTACCATCAAATTACGCAAGCGACTTATCGCCGTTAAAATGCGATTGCTGTTTAATAAGTTTACCGATAAAGCAATAATAATAATAACCACAAACAGACTGTAGAGAAAACTGGTCATTACCGTTTTAATTTCTTCTATTTCAGTTTGACTGTGAGAAACCAAAGCAGCTAGCATCTCTTCAGTTTGATGTATGGTATTGCGCATTCGCCCTTTGATGCCTTCTTTAGGCGTAAGTCCCATCGTTTCATTTGCTTGCGCCAACTGCGTGAACTTCTCGTGGTAATTATCTAATACAGCCATGCTACCGTGTCTTTGTGCCAGCATTAGCTGTTTAAGTTTATCAATATTCTTATTAAACTTACCGACATATTTCTTATCAAGGCGTAACATAAAGTCTTTTTCGTTGCGTCTTAATTGCAACAAACCAATTAATAAGGAAGGTTCACCACCTTTTATTGTGACTTCTATATTATGCGCCGCATCACGTAGTTGACCGTAGTACCCATCTTTAGCATGAAAACCAATACGCTTTTGTTGTTCGACTAAGCCTAAGAAATGATCTTTATATTTTTCTGTTCCCACAGCAAGACTGTCCACTTCGGCTACATTCAAATCAAAGTCATTAAATAAAGTTTGCAGGGAAGAGATATCGTTGGAGAGCTGTTTAAATCGGGTTTGATATTTAGTGACGTATTTAGCATCTTTACGTGCTAAGAAATCTTTCTCATTTCGCCTTAACTCTAAAATATCATGTTTGATCGAGCCAATAATTTCGATGCCTTTGTTCAATTGGCCCACTGTTTTCTCAGTATAACTCGTCACAGCTATAATTATTAATAGACTAATAATTAGTAACGCCGTGTTAAACATTAATCGGTATTTAATTGGCATGTCATCTCCTCCAGCTTAAATAAATGCGAGTGAGAAAATACATAAAATGCGATAAATAACGGTTAGAAACATCTACAAGTAGATATTAAACGTTACACAATCAGTCTAAATATCGCAGGTTCCATATTGCAATAACAACATTTCATTACCCCAAAAGCATATTTATGACTTACTGCAACCATTCAGTTTCGTTGAATAATTAGCCACATATACTATTCAACGTCATCACGCATGCCATGTCAATAATTACCTCCGTAACTCATAAAATACCCCGCCACACAACATATTAGTAACTACTAATATAAAACTATACATTAGAAAAAACTAATGTATAGTTTGTACTCACACTGAGACTCCGAGCACTCCAACATGCAACCCCCCTTAACAAGCTACTTCGCAAACATCATAGTCCGTTGGGCAATATTCTTTCCCAAAACTATTTATGGCATTGTTTTAATTCTATCTATAGGCCTGTTAACTCAACTCCCAAAAATCAATATAGATACGGATCCGCAAAACATGCTGAGCAAGGACAATTCGGCGCGCGTATTCCACCAGCAAATTAAACAGCAATTTAACCTTTATGACGCCATCATCGTGGGTGTGATCAATCAAGAGGGCATATATAATCCACAAAGCCTTAAAACCATCAATGCTATTAGTGATTACATATTAACCCTTGATGGCGTGATTCACAGTGAAGTGATGGCTCCAAGTTTTGTTGATAACATCACCAACGAGTCAACGGGTACACTCCGTTTTAGCTGGTTAATGAAGCAAGCGCCGACAACAATGGCGCAAGCTCAAGTTATTAAGCAGGCAATTAATCGGCTCCCTTTATTAAGCAACACCCTAGCGTCAAGCGACAATAAAGCCATTGCCATCTATATTCCGCTGAAAAACGGGGATGAAAGTTACGCCATCGCTCAAAAGCTTCGACATTTTGTTGCAAGCCAAGATCACGAGAATCAATATTTCATCACAGGTCTACCGATCGCTGAAAACCAATTCGGGCATGAAATGTTTGTTCAAATGGCGATTAGTGCACCACTGGCCGGGTTAATGATTTTTGCCATGTTATGGCTTTTTTTACGCCAAGCTGTAGTGACAATGGGCGCTATGTTGGTTGCTATGAGTACAGTTATTATTACCATGGGGAGTTTGATTGCATTAGGATTTTCCGTGCATATTTTGTCATCGATGATAGCTATTTTCTTAATGCCTATTGCCGTTGTTGATGCGATTCACGTGTTGTCTGAATTTAAAGAAAAATTACAACACAACGCCAACAACCATATTAATCAGTCTGTACCAAATGTGGTCAGCGACGTTATCATTAATTTGTTTCAACCCATGTTATTTACGACATTAACCTCCGCTATTGGTTTTTTCTCGTTAATGCTAACCCCCATCCCTCCCGTAAAAATATTTGGCGCATTTGTGGGAGCAGGTATCATCATCGCGTTCCTTTTAACCATGACGTTATTGCCTGCTTACTTGTCACGTCTTAGCCCAAAAGCCATCGATGCCCTATCTCGTACTGACAGTGACAATCCAACATTGCTGGTTCGTTCACTATTATCCTTGGGAAAATTGACCACATTTTCAAGCAAAAAAATAATCCTGGCTTTGGCAATCATCATGCTGGGCGGTATCGCCGGTATTTCTCAAATAGTCATTAATGATAATCCTGTTCGGTGGTTTAAATCAGATCATCAAATAAGTCAAAGCGATCGTGTTCTTAACCATCACTTTTCAGGTACCTACAACGCATATTTGGTGCTCAAATACTCTGAAAAAAATAATAAGCAACAAGCACTCATTAACCGATTAACTACTGAAAGTAGATCGTTAGGGATCATGCTGCCAACTTGGATAAATGTGCCTAATAATCAGCAATTACAAATAGCATTTAATGACGCTAGTTTTGAGCAGCCTTTAAATAATGCACAAGTAGAATTTATTAAGCAATCAATGGCCACATTAGAAAACGCAGCCAAAGATGACCATCACTTTTATCAGCCTAAAGCTCTCGCTTATATCGACAAATTGGCTAATCACCTGCGAGATAACATCTATGTCGGCAAGGTTAATTCACTCAGTGACATAGTAAAAACAGTGAACCGTGAACTTATCAGCGGCGACGATGTTGACTATGTACTGCCACAAACAACTCAAGCTATCACTCAAGTATTATTGCAATACCAATCATCTCACCGACCGAACGATCTTTATCATTTTGTCACACCAGCCAAAGATCAATCCTTGCTTTGGCTGCAACTTAACAGCGGCGATAATCAAGCGATGATGCAAGTCGTTGACTCAACTAAAATTTTCATCAACGACAATCCGCTTCCCCCCGGTATGAGCATAGACTGGGCTGGCAAAGCGTACATTAACGTTATTTGGCAACAAGCCATGGTAGAAGGCATGCTTAAATCATTAATGAGTGCTTTTGTATTAGTACTGGTGATGATGGTCATTTTATTTCGTTCCCTGACATATGGTTTGCTAGCTATGTTGCCACTGTCCATCACTATTATTGCTATTTACGGCGTGATCGGCTGGATTGGTAAAGACTACGACATGCCCATCGCCGTCTTGTCATCATTAACGTTAGGGTTGTCAGTCGATTTTGCCATTCATTTTATTGAACGATTTCGAACCTATAAAAATAACGGCGCCAGTGTAGAGCAAGCGATTAGCGCTATGTTTAATGAGCCAGCACGCGCTATTTCACGCAACGCCATCGTAATTTCGTTAGGCTTCACTCCCTTACTTTTTGCCCCTTTGGTACCTTACATCACTGTCGGTTTGTTTTTAGCAAGCATCATGTTGCTATCAGCCTTGGTGACCTTAACGCTCATTCCAGCCGTGTTATCACTGGCTACTAAACACTAACAAACAGGAACTTATCATGAAATTATTATTCCTAAGCACATTAAAAGTCCTACTAATGATGAGCTTAATGATCAGTATCATTCAAGCCAAAACTGTGTCGGTTAATGACATTATTACCCAAACTAACCTCAGCGCTTTTTATCAAGGCGAAGACGCACGTGCTGTTGCTCGCATGAAAATAATTGATAACCAGGGGCGCATACAAATACGTCAATTTAATATACTGCGCCGTGATATAAAGGATGGCGGCGATCAGCAATTTTTAATCGCCTTTTCTCGCCCCAGTGATGTTAAAGGCATGATGTTTCGCGTTGAAAAACATACGACAAACCATGATGATCGTTGGTTATATCTTCCAGCTTTAGATCTTGTTAAACGCATCTCGGCTAGTGATAAACGCACCAGTTTTGTTGGTTCAAATTTCTATTATGAAGATATTTCGGGTCGTAATACCACGTTAGATAATTTTACTTTGGTTTCCCAATCAGCTAATCAGTACGTTATTAACGCCGTACCTAAAGATGCAAGCGCCGTTGAGTTTGTAAGTTACCAACTGACAATAGATAAATCATCAATGTTGCCCATAAAGATTAGCTACACCAATAACACTGGCGCCATATACCGCATTATCGAAGCGCTAAGTATTAAAGTCATCGATGGTTTTCATACAGTGACCAGCTCTAGAGTTAGCCTGCCCTTAACAGGCGCCCGCACTTTAATGCAATTTAAAGGCATTAAATACAATAATGACTTACCCAGCAGTGTGTTTAGCGAACGCAGTTTACGAAATCCACCAACGCGTTGGTTTAAGTAATGACGAGTACGATTCCCCTTTCCAAAATAACGACCCTGCTCTTAGTATATTTATCGACTATGTTACTGCCAATTAACAGTTCTGCTAGCACAATCACTAGTCCAATCATCATTGACGCTATCGATGATGATTGGGACTCATGGGAAGTCCCGGCAGAGTCTACCTTGGACATCAGCGGATTTTCACAGATAAAGCTGGGGCGACTTTTGGGTAATAATAATGCTCAAGGACAGTTTAGTAATAAGCAAGGCTTACTCCGACTTGAAGCTGGCATTGATGACACCTTCTATCATGTATCGTTCAAAAACGATATCAGCTACGACGCTATCAACAAACTATCGCACAATAAGGTGCGTGAAATGAGCATTAGTCTCGACTTTGCGAATGTAGAGAGCCGTGCGATCAACCAATCCATATTCGCCAATCTATCGTTAAAAATTGGCCGTCAAAGTTTAAGCTGGGGCTTAGGTGATTATGTTTTTATCAACGATTTATTCGCTAAAAATTGGCAATCATTTTTTAACGGTGATGACGTGCAATATTTAAAACGTCCTACAGATGCACTTAAATTAAGTTATTTCATCGAAGATATCGGGATTGATGTGGTTTATCAGCCTGAAGCAGCATCCGACTTATTAATAGGGATCCAGCCTGTTTTAGGCCGCCCCAAACATTCAAGCATTAATACACGTTTGCACTTTAGTCATCGACAGAGTGATTATGCCTTCTATGCCAGTAACGGCTGGACTAACATGCCGATAATAGTATCAGGTCATTTAGAATACCTTGCTCAAAAAACATGGGGAGCCAGTATGATAACCCCATTGTCTACGGGATTATTTAAAGCAGAATTAGGGCAATATTGGCAAACGGCTGCCAATGGCTCAAGCTTCAACCAGCAACGACTATTGCTGGGCTATGAGTGGGAATTAATGACGGGACTTTCCGCCTCAACCCAACTATACATCGAGCATGACAGTCATTCAAATGCCCGTAATAATCGAAAATTAATCACCACAAAACTTAGCTATATCTCAGACAATGCACTTTGGACAAGCTCAGTTATGGCCTTTTATTCACCTAATCACTCCGATAGCTATTTTCGGGCATCTGCCACTCATCGTTATAGCGACAGCGTTAGTATGACTGCGGGCATCAATAATCTAGCGGGTGCTGACGATACTTTTTTCGGTAGTCTTTCAAAGTCTAATAACATCTATGTCAGGCTCACTTACTTTTATTAAGATACTTTTACTAATAGGAAATCATCATGACTATTGAACGCGCCCTTTTCTACTTGCAGGATCTATGATTATTTTATCTGTAGGACTAAGCCACTTTGTTCATGAAAACTTTGTTTACTTAACGTTGTTTGTTGGCATAAATATGATTCAGTTTTCATTTACCGCTTACTGTCCTGCTAGCTGGTTATTCAAAAGAATGGGCATGCGCTCAAAATGTGATAACGTTAAGTCATCATAAAAGTGATCAAACTATCAATGGTTTAAAAAAATAACTATTAATAACTAAACAGTAATAACAAAACAGGACATCCAATGAAACAATTAAGCTTATTAGTTAGCGCCCTTGCCTTGCTAGGTGCCAGCAGTATATTTAATCATGTAACCGCCACAGAAAATACGCCAACAAGAGAACATATTGCATGGCAAAATATTCAACAAGGCGCGCTGATCATCGACGCCCGTACAGCTAAAGAATATGCCAATGGTCACATTGCTGGTGCGGTAAATATCCCATTTGATATTGCCGTTAAGCAATTTAACGCCTTGAGCATTTCTAAAGATCGCCAAGTTGTTTTGTATTGCCGCAGTGGAAATAGGTCAGGCAAAGCCTTAGCTAGTTTAGAAAAAGCAGGTTACACCAACCTGCATAACGGTGGTGGTTTTGAAGGCATGATGGCACAGAAAAATAAATAGTTGATATACACAGTGTCAAATCACCAATGACACTGTTTTCGCGTTTACTTCACGTCATAATAACCGACGGATAATACGTTATCTCTTTCCATGCCGATTCCAATACTGCTAACGACTCCATTGTTACTCCACGTTACCTTGTAAGTATCGTCAAGATGGATAATTTCTAACTCAAGCTCAGCCACTAATACTTTAGCCTCATCAAAATATTGGATTTGGTAACTTCCCTCAAATTTAGAATTATCATTACCAGTAGCCAACCCTGTGCCCATTCCATAATCATCATGAACCCAAACGGCTTTTAACTCCCCTAATACATCACTCTTAGTGTATTGAACATGACCTATATTTGACATTTAAAACATCCACCTTACTTTGATCTAATGAGTAAAAATTATTAGCGCCTCTCAGCCGAATGCTTTAAGAGGCAAGACAATAATTGAACCCACACAAAGATTCAACTTATTGGTGAACCTAAAGTTATAAATACAACCTGAGCACATTATAGGCTGTACGATGGCCACCTTTATGCGTTTATTACTATTTTCGGTACTGCTGACTACCGACTTGTTCTCTAGTGAAAATTTTGTTGGTTATTTTCCAACCTTGATCAAGTTTTAACAACAGGAAATAATCGGTAAATACCGTGGTTTTATTAGTAATTGTTGCTTTAGCCATAGCCGAATTGCCAGTGACGTCAATGGCAATAATCTCTCCTACTCGGCTATTTTTTTTACCTACTTTAAGACCGCCGATGTAGTTTTCACCCAACCAACGTTTAAATTTACCCTCGCGAGTGACATATTGCAGCTCTAAACTGGGTAAAAAAGCCTTCTCAACTAGCGCTGGTTTCCCTTGCGAGGTGCCGTCAAAGTACCATTGAATCACCTGCTTTATTTGTTTAATGTCATCACTTGCCTGAGCCGTGTTTGCCTGTATGCTTACCAGTAAACACATTGCCATCGTTTGAATTATTCGCTTCATATTTTCTCCATTTTACTGCTTGTGGTTAGTAACAATTTAAGTGTTACTATTGATGGGTTTCGGGTTGGTTGCTAATGTACGATCTAGAAATGCTAAGTGTCGTGTATCACAGGTGATTAAACATGACTTTTTATGATCTTTAGACAGTTCAAGTAGTTATATTTATACAAAGGAAGAAAATGCACTGGAAAATAGGCCGATTTGTTTTTGACGCCAACAACAATGTACTAGTGAAAGATAAACAAGAAGTACTGTTGGAACCTAAGGTGGCCTACTTATTGAGCTACTTTTGTCAAAACCCACAACGTGCAATAAGTCGCGATGAGTTAATTGTGCACGTTTGGCATGGACAAGTAGTCAGTGACAGTGCTGTTAATCGTATTATTGTTAAATTGCGTAAAGCACTTGATGATAATGATAAAATAAAACGTTTTATCGTGACCGTGCCTAAAATAGGTTACAGGCTTGCCATCGAAGTTGACACTGTCACACATGAAGAGCAAGCCGATAGAGAAAACAGCCTTGATGATGTAGTTTTAGCGTTAAAAGAAAGCCAATCGGCTATGTCGAAATTGCCCTATTTAGCTTTATGCCTAATTAGTGTTTTTGCTGTTCTTCTATTTTTAATTCTTAATTCACAAGCACCCACAACCTATACCGATGCAAAAGTCTCTCCATTATCTAGACTGTCTACCACACAGTTTGGAGGTGCCATGTCATTGGATCAGAGGTACTTGGCATTTTCAGCGCCAAATGCACGTGGTTTTAACCAACTACATATACAAGATAATCATAACAATATAACTCATGTAACCAGTGCAGATGACGGCGCTGCACGTATGCCTTATTGGTCCGATGATGGACGTCACTTGTTTTATATCTTTTACCGTGGACAACAATGTGAAATTCACCAGCTTGATATCTCCGATGGAGTCATTAGTGACCCAAAACTGATTTATCAATGCACAGGTAGCCAAATTCGTTCAATGGTTCATCTACCAACAGAAAAAAAATTATTATTTGTTGAACGAACTGAAGAGTATTCACCTTGGTTAGTTTATTCAATATCTTTAAATTCGATAGCAAAAAACAAAGTTGCTCAACCAATGGCTACTGGTAAAGGGAACTACTACATAGATAGAGATAGGAAAACAAATCGCACTTTGTTATTACATGAACCAACAGCTGGCGCCAGCCAGATTTTTGAGTTAAAAATCGCTGAGAACTCATACCATAGCCTATTGAGTTTACCCTATATGGTAAATTCAGCATTGTGGGGGCATGGCCTCAATAACATAGTACACCCCGGTGAGCATCCTTCTTATGATCTTGTCGCTACAAGTTTAGCCACGGGTCAACAACAAGTATTATATAGTGATTCAAGACGTATCAGAGACATCAACCGTATTAACAATGGCAAAGATTATTTGTTTAGCTCTTACATTGTTAACCGAGACATTCAACTCGATGGTGACATTAATGCCCTTTCTAATTCTTCGGTAATGGATTATTTACCCGCCATTTCAAATGATAGCCAACACCTCGCATTTATTTCTAAACGTTCCGGTTACAGTAAATTATGGCTTCAGAAAATTGGCACCAATCAATTACTGTCAATTGAACTTGAAGATAAAGGGCGTTTATTTTACCAATTGGTTTGGTCTTATGATGATAAGAGAATCCTAGCGAATACTAATAAAGGCATGGTTATTTATGACATCGCGCAACTTAAAGTACACAAGGTGATTGATTTAGCAAATACGGTTGCGGCTGTCGGTTGGTATAATGATGAACAAATTCATTACAGCGAGTGGCATAAACATGGTTGGCAAGTGAATGTATTGAATTTAAATACTGATCAGCGCCAGTTGGTGGATAAGGCGTTAGCCTTTGTCTTGGCAGATAAAGTTGATGGCACCATGGAGTACCTGAATTTTGACCAACAACTATCAGCAAAGTGGCGAGGTATACCTATAGATTCTAACTCCTGCGCGGATGTTTTACGTAGATACCGTATCAGTTGGCAATTGCAAAACAATAGCATTTATTGTCGAAATTCCGAACGTAATGCCATCGTTGCATTAGATGGAAAAGGTCAAGAATCTATTGTCCATCAAGCTGAATATATTCCGCATTATTTTACCATTTCTGGTCAACATTGGGCCACGTGGAAAGTTTCATCCTATACCAGTGACTTAATAAGAACAAATTTTAGTGACGGGTCATAAAAAGTCATATGAAATCATTGTTCGGTAACGCTTCTAAATAACGGATTTGTAATAATTCTGCTGTTTAAAATCAAACAACAGGAAAAGTTATGTTAAGAGTTATAGGCGTATTATGGGTAGTTTGTATTGGTATTTTTGCTGAACCGGTTTTAGCATCAGATCGCAACGACGGTAAAATTTTGTTTATTTTGTCTGCGGACAAACACGGCTACTTCTTACCTGAGGTCGTTGAACCATATCAACATATTATTAATAGTGGGTATCAGGTAGAATTTTCCAGCCCCAAAGGAAGTATAGGTAAACCGGCTGCCTATAATCGACTTTCTGAACAAGAAAAGATTGATTACAAAGCGTTACGCCAAAGCAGTAATATTGATCAGCCAATACCATTAAAAGACGTTAATTCGAAGGATTACGTTGCGTTTTATGTGCCGGGAGGTGCAGGCCCCATGTTTGATCTCACAGGGCACCCAGAAATGAAGAGGTTGTCTTTGGAGTTTTTGGCAGACAACAAAATCATATCGGCAGTATGTCATGGACCAGCAGCGTTTGTGGGTATAAAAAAGCCAAATGGTCAATACTTAACCTCAGGGCTAAAAGTAACGGCAAAATCAAATGCTGAAGAAGGTAAATGGGCTCGAGCTAATTATCCTTTTTTACTGCAAGATAAATTCAAAGCTCAAGGTGCTGATTTTTCTTTTGCGGCTCCCGGTGAGGCTTATGTAATCCATGACAGCGGTGTGCTAACAGGACAAAACCCTAAGTCAGCACTCCCTACAGCAGTGCGATTAGTTGAATTACTCCAAAAGCACTAGTTCTTAAATCAAAAAGCCTGCACTAGAGTGACTCCCAATAGTTGGATTATCAATTTATTGGGAGTGTTTATATCCAACTATAGCCGTGATTTGAAATTCATTATTTACAGGCATTAAGCAGGAACGATATAGCCCGTTTTGATTGCGTTAGCTTGATTTTTAAAAATACACATTCCAGTCGTCATTTTACCAAAACCAAACTCTTCATAATAAGTTTCTAACCCTGCCGTACAAAATAGCATTATTCTTTCATGAGGTGGAATCAAAGACATTAAGTGTTTCATTAGCGATCTTCCTAGCCCTTTGCCTTGATAAACAGGCGAAATACTAACATCGCATACCACGGCGCAATCCCCACCATCACTAAAAGCACGGGCAACACCCACAAGTTTGTCCTCAATATATAAAAAGGACTGAAATTGGCTATTAGAAAAGACTCGATTGAGACGTTCTTCCGACTTTTCTCCCAT
>Ga0209396_1002161_pt1 | contig 20881 bp, 21 predicted proteins | sample GOMGulsemesocosm_6_FD_184638 | JGI IMG/M metagenome (GOLD analysis project Ga0209396, IMG submission 184638) | Methane-oxidizing microbial communities from mesocosms in the Gulf of Mexico - GOM8C Gulf of Mexico (SPAdes) (version 2) | ecosystem: Environmental > Aquatic > Marine > Cold seeps...
CAAAGGTATCAAGTACACCATCACCATCATAATCAGCGAAAACAATAGCTGAACTTATATTCGGATCTATAACAACACCACTTACGGCTACGGGTTGCTGCTCATTAGTGGTCGGTGAATCTTGATCCTCTGCCGAACAACTGATGAGTCCGATAACAACCGCTGATAAGGTAAATAATTTTATATTTTTCATGTTTTTCCCCTAGAAGTGGTTACTAACTGACAGTGAAATAAAGCCACCGCGTGTTACGGTAGTATCATCAAATGTAGTGTCTGATAATGCATAACCACCAGCTAGGCCAACCCAGCCCCAGGTAAGTTCACCGGATAGATAATCAAGTTTGCTACCAGCAAGATTATTTGAATACGTTAAACGCGCATTAGGTATATAGATAGATTCTGGTTGAGTAGCAATAGAAGCGGTGAGCCATTGCTCTTTGACGCCAACAGGCGTGTTGTGTTCTGTTTCATAACTAAAATCGACAGAAAATGTTTTTTCATCACTAATATAATTAGCCTGTAACGTAGCATAACTGTCTGCTACATAAACTTCTTTAAGCGCTATTCGATTAGAAAAGTGTAACGCGGTAAAACAGTTATCTCTTGATATAGTTGTCGCTTTATTAACACAATCATTACCCAATTCACCAAACTCAAATTCTGGTTCATTGATATTAGAGAGAGTAATACCGGCGTTGTAGTTGATACCGGCCCAATAAGCGGATAAGTCGACTGAGAAATCAGTATTGGTTACTTTAGCGTCTTCATAGTCATCGAGAAATACGTCACTAAGATCATCGTCACCATCGGCCGATTCAAACGCAATCACTTGCTTTGATAAACCTAGACTTTGGATATTAACTCTGCCACCAGCATGCAAATCGCCAAATTTGTTTTGCCACACTAAACGACTATAGCCAATGGATAGTTCAGTAAGATTAGCAACCTTAACGTAGCCCGCGGCATTAGTTCCTATCGTTTCTTGCAGCGCATTATATTCTAATGGTGCATCAAGAATAGTAACATTAACATTACCAGTGATCCGTGATGACACGGTGATAGTGTCTAATTCACGTTTCCAAGCGAACGATAGTGGTAACTGGGCTCCCAGATCTATATTAACGTAACCGTTTAGCCCGGCCTGTACTAATAAATCGTCGAATCGCGTTTTGAGTTCATCACTTTCATCGAGCGTAATATCATCACGGTCTAATTCATCAATAAGGTCAGTTATCTCATCAGCAAAGTCGACGTCCCCGACTTCGCCACCAAAATAAAGCGAAGTGACGGAACCAAAATTAAAGGCTTTTTGTAAATGCGCATTGGCGCTAGCGGCGTTGATGCCATTAATAGCATGTGCGTTATGAGTAGCTATACTGTAACGGGATTGGCCAACTTGATCCCCTTGTCCGGCAACCACACTCGCACTGCACAGCAAAGATATTGGAATAATTTGTTTAATGTTCATGATATACCCTTGAAAAAAGACAAAAGTAGCACTTTTGTATTATAAAAACAAAAATATGACTATTAAAATATTATTCACTAGATCGTGATCCTTTTGCAATAAATATTAATTGTAAGGATCCTTAGCGCGGTAATTTTATTATACCTCGATCAGCGCGCTCATATAGAGTACCGCTTGGCCGCTGAGCGTCACTAGTGTGCCATCAAGTGAGCAATGTATAACGCCGCCACGTGTAGAGGCTTGATATGCAACTAAGTTCTGTTTATTAAGTTGTCCAGCCCAATAAGGTGCTAAGCCGCAATGAATTGAGCCAGTCACCGGATCTTCATCGCCACCACTTGCAGGCCAAAAATAACGAGATACAAAATCATATTGCTGATCGGGCGCACTAATAACGACATCATATGGCGCCAGCAATTTAAGCTGCTCTAATTTTGGGGTTATTGCGGCTATTTGTTGGCTATCTTGATAGATAGCAAAGTAGGCCTGACGGTTGCGTAACACGACCAACGGTTTAACGATTAGTCCATCAAGCAGTGCCGCAGGAGGCTCAGTAACCACAACAGGGGTTTGTTGCTCAAAAGACATATTGATATAGCCATTATCACCACGGGTAACGTTAAACTCACCGATAGCCTCGGCAAAAAAGGTTATTATCTCTATATTCGATTGTCTAAATAGGATAAAGGCGCTGGCTAGCGTGGCATGACCACAAAAATCTATTTCACATATAGGTGAAAACCAACGAATATGAAAAATTCCAGCATCACTTTTTACTAAGAAAGCAGTTTCGGATAAATTGTTCTCTTTAGCGATATTGAGCATTAAATCATCAGCTAGCCAATCATTAAGTTCTATAACAGCCGCTGAGTTACCTTTGAATAACTCATGAGTAAAAGCATCTACTTGATACATTGTTAATTGCATTATTTTGCTACCATACGTTATACAAATCTTTGAGGTTTTTTGCTTGTCGTCGACTAACTTCTATCTGTTGACCAGAATTTAATATCGCGACTAGACTGCCTGGCGCTATCCCCTCTTCGATCTTATTAATATGATCTATACGAATAATCTCACTACGACTGGCTTTAAAATAGATCTGCGGATCGAGCCTTTTTTCCACTTTACTCAATGAAGAGTGAATAAATGATTTTCCTTGGCTGCAATATACCGCCACATGATTACCTATCGATTCAAACCGTTCTATCTCGCTTAATTTTATGATATGACTGGCCTGTCCTATTTTAAGCATTAATCCATGACTGTCAGGTAAGTAGCTATCCTTTATTAGCTCAGTGCCGCTTTGCAATCGCGCTATGGTCTGTTCTAAACGCAACATGTTAATTGGCTTGACGATATAATCGGCGGCATTAAGTGAGAACGCATCTACAGCATGTTCATTATAGGCGGTGCAAAATACACATTGAATAGAGGCATCAATATGCTGCGCTAATTGTAGCCCTGTCATTTCTGGCATTTGAATATCGAGAAATACCACATCCACTTGATGCTTAGCTAATAAACCGATAGCTTCTTCACCAGAACTTGCTTGAGCCACGATGTTGATCTGTTCAAATTTACTTAATAAACGGACCAGTTCAACCCGTGCTAATCGTTCATCATCCACTATCAATACATTAATCACGTGGTAACTCCATTGCGATGCTGTAAATGCCATCTTTAATCGTTTGCTGCCATTGATATTTACGATCGAACATTAAGCGTAAGCGTTTTTTGACATTCTTAATGCCGGTGGTAGTACCATCAGCATTGCTGTTAGCATTAACACTATTATTAACCCGCAACAGCCAGCGCTGCTTATCAATAATCGTTGCCGATATATCTATATATCCCGCTTCTTTATTTGGTGAAATACCATGTTTTATCGCATTCTCTACCAAGGTTAATAAGGTCAACGTTGGCAATATTTGATTTGCAAGCTGCGGGTCTATATCAGTAGTAATATTTAAACGTTCTTCTAATCTTACTTTTTCGATCGCCAAGTAATTAGCACTAATTTCCAGCTCTTCTTCAAGCGACGATTTAGCATTTAGATGGGCTTTAAGATGTGTTCTAAACAGCTCTGATAGTAATGTGACGGTGTCTGCCGCTTTATCTTGATCTTCATAAATAAGCGCGCGAATACTATTGAGCGCATTAAATAAAAAGTGCGGGTTTAATTGATTGGTTAGCTGTTGTAATTGCGCTTTATGCATCTGCTGCTGTTGCTTTTTACGATTGATTTGCTGAACCCAAAACAGATAAACAATCGCCCAAGCTAGCAACATAAAATAGTTATTAAACATGGCTATAGCAACGATAAATGGCATTGACATATTTATGTCGATACTACCTGAATCATTTTGAAGCTGAAAACTATTCACATCTGAAAACTTGAGCATTTCAATCTTACCGATACCTAACGAAAACAAGGTAAATATTGCAGAGGTAATCAACATATAACCTAAAAATAGGCTGACTCGCTTAATCGTTAGCGCCCGATTAACAATATTCAATTTTAAGTAAGTACGGACAAAAAGATGATTGGCGGCAAGAAAAGTTAATGTATCGAGTAAGGCTCTCACCATTACCGCCGATTGTTTGGTGTCATCTTGTACTAGGGGCTGAGAAAACAGCACAAATATAAACAAATTTATTAATAACGTTATCGCCGTTACTATCTTATAGCTACGGCTCAGTTGCGTGATAACAGAGTAAATATTTGTTAATTTTTTATTCATATCTTAATGCATCTACCGGGTTTAATTTTGACGCCTTAATTGCAGGAGCCAGTCCAAAAATAACACCAATGGCGGTGGTAAAACCAAAGGATAACGCAATCGCCCACAAAGGTACCATCACTCCGCCATCACCAGGCATAAACATTGCTATCATCGCCGCTAAACCATAACCAAGTGCCAATCCAATAATTCCGCCAAGCAAGGATAAAATAAGCGCTTCAATTAAAAACTGAAACAAAATAAACTGCGGCGTTGCCCCTAAGGCTTTGGCAATACCAATTTCTTTGGTGCGTTCGGTCACTGACACTAACATAATGTTCATGATGCCAATACCACCCACCAATAAACTAATGGCCACTACCCCACCAGCAACCATGGTGACGGTGGTGGTTATTTGCGAAAATTGTTTCTTTGTTTTCTCAGCGGTAATGAATTTGAAGTAATCAGCGTCATCTTTACTGAGCTTGTGCTTTTGCCTTAATAATTGTGTCATTTGCTGCTTAATTTTATCTAAGCTAGCACCTGGCTGTGGCCTGAACATAATATCTATATTATCAGTTGCTTGACTACCATTTAAGGAGCGAATAGTACTAAAAGGTGCAATAATGTAATTATCTTGATCGAAACCAAATATTTTGCCACGCGTTTCAGCTAAACCAATGACTCGAAACCAATCACCACTTAGGTTGATAAACTCACCCGTTGGATTGCTCGGCATATTAAGTTTTTCGGCAACCGTACTGCCAATGAAAGCAACCCTACGTCGTCTTAGGTCGTCGCTTTCAGATAAAAATCGACCAATTTCAGGGTAGGTATTTATCACCCGTTGATAGCTACTATCGGTACCAATTATTTGAGTTTGAGTATTACTTCGACCGTATTGAACGCTAGTACCTAAACTAAACGCACGCATCGTAGCGGTCATGTCACTAACATGTTTGGTTTTGGCTTTAAGCATTAAAAAATCGTCATAGCTGAGCTTATTACTCTTGCCTAACATCTCTTGTTCCGGATTAGTATGTGCCTGTAGCGTGACCATATCACTGCCCAGATCATCAAGCTGATCGGTAATAGTGGCACTTAGGCTTTCCATGATTGCAACCACGGTGATCACCGCCCCAACCCCTATAATAATACCTAAGGTCGTTAAAGCGCTGCGCATACCATGAGCACTAATGGCTAACATAGCCGCTTTAGTACCTTGAATGAAAGCATGTAATGAATTACCCATTAGCTGGATCCTTAGTATTAATAACATCACTTTCAATATGGCCGTCGACCAAGCGAATGACGCGCCGACAATGCTGCGCAATATCAGCTTCGTGGGTTACTAAAATAATGGTATGTCCTTGATCATGCAATTCATCAAATAATGCCATTATATCGCCGGTAGTCTTACTATCGAGGTTACCAGTGGGCTCATCTCCTAAAATGATAGCGGGATTAGTCACTAGCGCGCGAGCAATAGCGACACGTTGACGTTGCCCTCCAGAAAGCTGATTGGGTAAGCTGAGAACCTTATCGCTTAAACCAACTCGATCTAGCGCTGTTAAGGCCAGTTGTTGACGTTCGCTATTGGGCATAACCCGATAAATTAGCGGCTGCATCACATTAACCAATACGCTAGCTCTTGGTAGCAGGTTAAAACTTTGAAAAATAAAGCCAACACCGTAATTTCTAATTTTAGCTAATTGCGCTTCACTCTGCATCGCAACATTTTTCTGATCGAGAAAATATTCACCACTTGATGGATTATCGAGACACCCTAATACATTCATTAAGGTAGATTTTCCGGAACCTGATGGTCCAGTAATCGCTACATACTCATTGCGATTAATACTCAGGTTAATATTATCAAGTGCACAAAAATGCTGATCGGCCATCTGATAATTTTTGGTTATACCGCGTAATTCGATGACAGAATCGAGATCTAATTCAGCCATCCTATTTAACCTCTTTATTGGATAATGCGATACCGTCTTTAATCTTTTCCATGGTACGGCTTGGCCCAGTAACCACCACATCATCTTTAGTCAGCCCTTTTGTGACCTGCTGATGTGTGTCGGTTGCCATTCCGATTGATACCACTTGTTTTTTAGCGCTACCTTTTTTAACTAACCATACAAAATCGACATCATCTTCACTGACAATAGCGGATATAGGGACGCTTAATGAACCTTCTGATTGCATCGTAATTATTTCAGCACGACAGCTCATGCCAGGATAAAGTTGTTCGCTTGGTGCTAACAATACTTTGACCCTAAAGAACAAGCCAAGGCCCTGGCGGGCAGAACGGGCACTTGTACCAATACTAATTACCTTACCCTTAAGTGCATTTTTGGGATTAGAAGCGGCAAATACATCCACTACCATGCCTGGTTTTACGCTCGCAATATCTGCTTCATCTACCCGTAATTCAGCTAGAATAGTTTTAGGATCGGCTAGCGTCATTAACGCTGAACCTACAATATTGGTCGATCCCGCAATCACTGTTTCACCCGGTTTAACATCTACAGCGGAAATTAATCCAGGCATGTTTGCTCTAAAGGTCGTTTTGTTACGTCTATCTTGTGCTAACGCTAACGATGCTAAGTGCCGGTTTAACTGTTCCTTAGCCGCTTTGACCTTAATATTGGCAATATTAAGCTGACTTTTAAAACGCTCTAAGTCATCAACTCCAATCAAGCGCTGCTCAAAAAGCTTCTCTTTAACCGCGAGCTGCCGTTCTAGCTCACGACGCTGTTCTGTCACAAACTCAATTTCAATCTTCTGAGCATTAACCGCCGCTTGGTAATTGGCAACATCGGCACTAAAGGCGGTTTGATCAAGTTGCATCAACACCTGGCCTTTAATTACATATTCCCCTTCTTCCACCAACACTTGAGTGACAATACCAGTAACTTCAGAACGAATTTGAATTTGGGTATTAAAGATCAAGTTACCAGAAGCCAAAATACTATCCGCTAATACTTGCTCACTTACCGGTTCACTACTAATACGTAAACTGGCATGCGACCCTTTGCTTTTGTTCCAATAAATCATCCCACCAAGGAGTGTTGCTATCAGAATAAATATTAGTAATTTTTTCATATATTTAATCTATCCTATACTAGCGCAAACCAAGCACCGAAAATAATAAGGTATGGCAAGGCGCCGGCTAAAACAGCTTTACCAACTGACATATTGCAACAACGTTGGAAGCCAATGATGGTTAATAAAATTGACCACAATGAGAATAAGTTTAGTGACTCAGCCCACGTATAAAGAGCATCACCAGGTAAGTAATTTAGCATCAATTGATTGACCGATGCGTAATTAGCCATATCCAGTGGTAATTCAGCCGTGGTAGCAGTGAGAAATAGAATCATAAAGCCTAAGGTATTAATAACCGCAGGCATCGAAGTCCACACGGTAAAGCTAAACCAATCACCATATTTAAAACCAGGATTTGTCTGTGCTAAGGCATTACTAATAAGTAGATTGTAACCGGCAATAATGCTAGTAATTATCAGTATAAATACCCCGCCCATAACGGCTGCCATCACGCCTGTGTATTGTGCAAACTGCATCATAGCGTCTTTGGCCTGTTCAGCTTCTTGTGCCGACATATCACCAGCATGAGCTAACTGTTGCTCAACAATCCATTCCGGAGACATACCATTAAAAAATAACAACGAGGAAACACCGGTAATAGCGATAATTAACAATAGTCCCAACCAAGCCCACTTCTTATTTGCTTTTATATGATTAAATACGTTGCTCGGTGATACAAAAATATCGAGTAGTGCCATTGCTGAAGAGGTAGTTGTTGTCATAGTTTTTCCTTAAGTTTTTTACTATTTTATGGATGTGAGTAAGCCATCAAACATTAACGCCGGCAGCAATAATGAAACAGATAAAGGTATTAGTAGTGAACCAATAACAAACAATAATAATGAATAAGTGAGATCATTATTATTTAGTTCCACTAATTGTTTTTCTTTATTGTTAATTTGATGACCAATCATTATATTTTTCAATTATTTTATAGCTTACATGGAGTGCAACAGAGTCTATATATGTCGCTGGCCTAGATTATTTTTAATAAAGTGATTTATTCGGAGGTTATTTTTCATTATTAGGTCCATCTCAAAAGCGATGGTAAGAGTATAAAGCTCAAAACTGTGAAATAAGTGCTTTTGTGATAAACGGTAAAATGGCGTGATTTTTGGTAACGCTTGATATGATTTGGTGATATTAGGTTATAAGTTCTAGTGATCTAAACCACTGGATAGCAGGGGGAACGGTATCAAAATACTTAATAATTACACCGTCAAATCGATTAGGAACATTGACTCTTTTTAATTGAAAGGTTAATAAGGCGCTTTGACCTACAACAGCAACAAATCCTCTATTATTATCTCTACACCAAACATCAAATTGACCACTAAGCTCTTCAGTTTCAGGTGTAGCAAGCTCCCATTCACTAAAATCAAACAGTGCTCCCCAAATTTCGCTCTTTAATGGTATGACTAATTGCTTTATATTCTTATAGTAAGCATTGGAAACATCAGCATTCCAACAACCAACACATTTACTAATAACAACTTTATCTACAATATTTACCTGATAAAAATAATCGTTCATCATACATTTTCTCGTTAGCCGGACTCACAGCATAGTCAAAATATTGTATTTTTTCAGCGTAAATAACATGCTTATTCCACTCTCTGGCGTTGCACATAGGTATTAGGTTATAGAAAAAAGAGGCAGTGAGTATTAACTCACTGCCTCTTTACTCACGCTAGCTTGCTTTTTTAAGCATTCCTTTTTTCTTCATATACACTAGTAATAATGAAACTGCGGCGGGTGTAATACCAGATATCCGGCTCGCCATACCTAATGTAGCTGGACGTGCTTCCGTTAATTTAGCAACCACTTCATTTGATAAACCTGATACCAGCGTGTAATCAAGATCAATTGGCAATAAGCTGTCTTCATGACGCTGTTGCTTCTTCACTTCATCCATTTGACGTGCAATATAACCAGCGTACTTAATTTGCGTCTCCACTTGATAAGCAGCATCGTCTTTTTCAAGTCCCGGACCAAGATCTTTAATCGTCATTAACTGCTTATAACTCAATTCTGGACGACGTAATAATTCTTCCATGCTTGCTTCACGGCTCATTGGCGTTTTTAGCATGCTACTTAATTGTTCAGCTTGTTCGCTCTTCGCTTGAACCCAAGTAGAAGACATCCGTTGTTTTTCACGCTCTACATTTTCAATTTTTTCATTAAATAACTGCCAGCGATGATCATCCACTAGACCCAATTCACGGCCCTTCTCAGTCAATCGAATATCAGCGTTATCTTCACGAAGCAATAAGCGATATTCAGCTCTGCTGGTGAACATACGATAAGGTTCTTTTGTACCTAGGGTTGATAGATCGTCGATTAACACTCCCATGTAAGCTTGGCTACGTAAAGGAGTCCAAGGATCAAGTTCTTGTGCTTGACGTGCAGCATTCATTCCAGCAATTAATCCTTGCGCCCCAGCTTCTTCATAGCCAGTCGTTCCATTAATTTGTCCGGCAAAGAATAAACCGTTAATAAACTTGTTTTCTAAGCTAGGTTTTAAATCACGAGGATCAAAATAATCATATTCTATTGCATAACCAGGACGAGTAATAAATGCATTTTCAAACCCGTTCATCGAATTAACAAGTTCTACTTGAACATCGAAAGGTAGGCTGGTGGATATACCATTTGGGTAGACTTCATTCGTTGTTAAGCCTTCTGGCTCAACGAATATCTGATGAGAGTTTTTATCCGCAAATCGGGTTATTTTATCTTCAATTGAGGGACAATACCGTGGGCCAGTACCTTCGATAACACCAGTAAACATAGGGCTACGATCTAAGCCATTACGAATGATGTCATGAGTTTTTTCATTGGTGTGAGTGATATAACACGGTATTTGCTCAGGGTGATCTGATTGCTTACCAATGAATGAGAAAACGGGTAGTGGCGTATCACCTGGTTGAGCCTGTAATTTAGAAAAATCGATGGTCCGGGCATCGATGCGTGGTGGCGTTCCTGTTTTTAAACGGCCCACACGTAAAGGAAGTTCTCGTAAACGATCGGCTAAGCGAACTGAAGCAGGATCACCAGCGCGTCCACCAGAATGATTTTTTAAGCCAATATGAATACAACCACCAAGAAAAGTCCCCACGGTCAATACTACGGATTTAGCCGTAAACTTTATCCCCATTTGGGTAACAACACCTGTTACTTGATCGTTTTCAACAATAAGATCATCACACGATTGTTGAAAGATAGTTAGATTTGGTTGATTCTCAAGTTTGGCTCTCACCGCTGCTTTGTATAAAGCGCGATCGGCTTGTGCACGTGTTGCACGTACCGCAGGTCCTTTACTCGAGTTTAACGTTCTAAATTGAATACCAGCAAGATCTGTTGCTTGGGCCATATAACCACCTAACGCATCAATCTCTTTTACTAAATGGCCCTTACCGATGCCACCAACCGCAGGATTACATGACATTTGACCTAAGGTGTCGATATTGTGGGTAAGCAATAACGTTTGCTGGCCCATTCTAGCGGAAGCCAAAGCGGCCTCCGTACCAGCATGTCCACCGCCGATCACTATTACGTCAAATTGCTTGTTAAATAACATTTACCACACCATATCGAATATCTTTTTTGAGGGTGGATATTCTACCAATATTTTCGCAGATCTAAAACGATCATTTTCGAAGAGGATCCTTAGTAATATATATATATTATTTAAAGATCTTTATTATCTCTTATTATTAATGATCGACCAGATCTGTTAATAACCGATCTAAGATCATGATGATCAAGATCAATTAGGAGATCATAAGTTGTTAAAAGATCCTGATCAAAGCTGGTATTAGATCGTGGATAAGATCGCGACTTATCCACAACAGTTTTTTGACGCTATTTTATTCACCAATAAGTTTTTTTATTTAGCCATATATAAGGTAGTTATCCACATGTTAAATTGTATTAAAACTGTTCGTTTGGATAACTTTTGCTATTTATGTGGGTAAAAAAGACTATTTCAACAGTCTCTAAAATAATTTAGAGACCATCATTTAGGGGGAACTAAGAGTGATCTTTGTGAAGTGGATCGTTATTTATGGTGATCATACGATCTGATCCATCCAATTTTCCAGCCATTTTTCAGCGTGATCTTCCGGTAGATCACCAAGGCTGACATCAATATGTAATGGATCGATCATTGATGTGGCATTAAGTCTCTTTAGAAGTAGATCGATCGTTATCGCTGCTTGGCAAAATGTATCGTAATTTGAGTCGCCTAATCCACATACTGCGTACTTTATCTTGCTTAAATCTGGTTTTTTATCATTTAATGACTCAGCAAATCTGATGATATTATCTGGAAAGTCACCAGCGCCATGAGTAGATGTACATATTATCCAGATGTTTTCTTGCTCTATATCGAGTTGTGATAATTCTGGCGTTAGATGATTAGTGACTTGATGTTTGGTTTCTAGTAGCTCGGTAAGACGGTCAGCGACATATTCGCTTGCCCCTAACATTGTACCGATAATAATTGAGATGTTAGACATAATGTATTCCTAAAAATTTAAGATTCGAAAAAGCTCGCTTCGTCGCCGGTATAGCTAATCGCTCTAATACAGAATTGCTGACACTGTTGAATAAGCTTGATCCGTTCAAACGTTGGCATTTGTTGGTGCTGCCAATTGAGTGGAATAAGTAAAGATTCCGTGAGAATACCAACGATAGCATTGGCACTTAATTGTGAATGTTGTTCGAGAAAAAGTTGCTGTGATATTCCTAATTCAATGATGTCACTAAATACTTTTGTAAATGTTTTTTTGAATATTTGGCGTAACTCCTCGAGCGCTGGCGATACCGGCTCATAGAATAAGGAGTAAGATAGCTTATCGGCCATCAATGCTTGGGAGTAAAATTGTTCTAATGCGGCATTCAGTTGTTCTTTTGCATTGTCAGAACTCTTAATTTGAGCAAGATCTAAAACAAAATTATCGCTAGTTAAATCAATATAGACATGCTTAAGTAAGGCATCTTTTGATTTGAAATGTTTATAGACCGAACCCACCGCTAAACCAGACTCGGTGGCTAGATCTATCATTGTAAGTTTATTAAACCCCGATTGGCGTACTAACTTTTCAGCTGCAATAAGCAGCTTTTTACGTTGCGTAGCCATGTGAGTTCTGGTTTTATCTGTTTGCCTATAAGCCATACTGTCAACTATATGTAGAAAGTTATCGTTTTAGCTTACGCTTTAATTACATAAAAATGAACCCTAGTTCACTGTATTGGTTTCATTAAGGCTATCTTGATAAATTATTTTGTATTGCTGTGGTAAGGAGTCGAAAGAGTAATCCGTAATATATTGTTGTATTTCTTTTAATACAGTGGCTTTATTCTCTGTAAGTAGTGCTTTATTGATTATATCTAATTGCATCAATCGTTGTTTTTCTATTTCAGTCATCTTAGCCTGCATAAGTTCAGATGATCTTGCTACTTTTTTACGTGATAATTTTTGTTGTATTGATTGTTGTTCTACATATTGCCATTGACTTGATGATGGCTTATTAGGAGCCTGTATTGGTGTACTTTCCACTTCCATTGGTATGTCGTCAGGCATCGAGTGTTCGAATGGTGGTGCCATTTGTGCGTCGTATTGCTGCGGTAAATTATGCACTAGCAGTGCTATCAGACAAACGCTGGCAGCCATTGAGTAAGGAAGGTATTTACGCATACCAGCTCTATTTTTAGTGGCTTGTTGTTGCGCGAGCTTTAAAATATTTTTGTCTACTTGTTCGCTCGGCTGTTCATTAAGCGTCTGCTTATAGAGTGACGAGAGTTGATCATTATCTTTATTCATTATCTAGAGACTCCTCTCGCGTTATATTTAGGCATTGCCGTAATGAACTTATCGCATAGCGCAAACGACTCTTGGTGGCCTCTACGCTGACGTTAATAACTTCCGCTATTTGCGCGAGTGTTAAATCAGTTTCTTGATTGAGTAAAAATGTTTCTAACTGAGCATCTGGTAGTTTTGATAAACAATGTTTAAGTTTATCTGATAACCTTTGTTGTACATGTTGTTGTTCTGGCTGACTATTGTTGTCCGCCAAACTATCTTGTTCTGGTTGTTCTATAACGCTACATTGACGTTGATGGTCGACCACTAAATGATGAGCAATGGTATATAGCCATGTCGTAAATAAGGCTTTATCGCGATAGTTATCTTTACCTTTTATCACTTTAGACCAAAGTTCCTGCAACAGATCTTCGGCTTTGTGTTGATCACGACACTGGCGCAATAAATAGCGATAGCTCGGGCCTTTGTGGCGTGCGTATAGCAGCTCGAACGCATTCAAGCTGCCATGACTATACCGTTTCATCAATTGTGCGTCGGTTAATTGTTCGATGATCTCAATTCCAGTTGTTGATTATCAGCAATATTCGGTTGTGGCGATAAAGTGGCGACGGTTCTTACCATCTGAATAAACTCGCTACGATAACCAAATTCATCCGAGCCTTTACCACTATTAGCTAATTCAATAATATCTTTATATTGATAATTATCCAGGTATTTTCCCCCTTGAATGAGTTGGCCAAACGCAGCAACCGATGTTGAGAACTTAAAATCGCTGCTGACAGGCATACCTATTAGGTTTGGTGAAATAGTTTTACTAATAAGTAGACTATCAGTGCCATTAGGCTGTTTGTAGCGTAATTTTATGATCCCTAAATCACTCGATGGATTGGTCGGGCTATCTTGCTGAAAATGGAGCGGGTCGATTGCTTTGTTTTCTGCACTGACCATGGTGAGTTCATAAATTGCAGTTACATCATGTCCAGCGCCAATATCACCAGCATCTATTTTATCATTATTAAAATCCTCTCGCGCCAGTTGACGATTTTCATAGCCAAGCAATCTATATTGCGCCACTTGTGCAGGATTAAACTCGAGCTGTATTTTTACATCTTTGGCAATGACTTGTAGTGTAGCGCTTAATTCGTCTACCAATACTTTGCGGGCCTCATTGATACTATCAATGTATGCATAGTTACCATTGCCTATATCTGCTAATTGTTCCATTAAGTGATCGTTGTAATTACCCTGACCAAAGCCAAGTGTGGTTAGGCCAATGCCTAATTTTCTCTTTTTATCGATAAGCTGTTTAAGCGTATCAATATTGGTCGTGCCAACATTAAAGTCGCCATCGGTGGCCAAAATAACTCTATTGACGCCATTTTCAATCATATTTTGCTGAGCCAGTTGATACGCTAATTCAATGCCATGGCTTCCATTGGTTGAACCTCCGGCACTTAATGCTAATAACGCATTATTAATAGCCATCTGGTCGTTGCCAGCGGTTGGCTTAAGGACTACTCCTGCGGCTCCTGCGTAGACGACAATTGATACCCGATCATTCTTATCAAGTTGCTTGGTTAATAATAATAATGACTTTTTAAGTAAGGGTAATTTGTTTTGTTGATTCATTGAGCCGGATACATCGAGTAGAAATACCAGATTGGCATTACCTATTTGAGACGGTGTGAGTTGATAGCCTTTTAAGCCTATTTTCAATAATTGACGGTCGCGATTCCAAGGAGATTGCATCATCTCAGTCGATAGCGTAAATGGCTGTTCAGTATTAGCAGGGGTAGGGTAGTTGTAATCGAAGTAGTTAATGAGTTCTTCCAAACGCACTGCATTTTTGGGTGGTACGATACCTTGATTAATCATACGGCGAATATTGCTATAGCTGCCACTGTCAACATCAACTGAAAACGTTGAAACGGGATGTTCACTGACTACTTTTATCGCGTTAATTGATTGCTGCTGATATTTTTCATTGACCTGCTGTGGCTGATAATGGTCAAAAGCGATTATTGGTTGATGATGTTGTTTGGCGCTAGCAAGTCGTTGAGTAGCGACTATAGTATTCATTTTATGACGCGAAGAATCAACATATGCCAGTCTTGGTGCGGGTTGCTGTTGTTGGTTTTCTTGAGCTTGTTGCGATTGTTTCTTGCTCTGGGTATTAGTTTCTGCGGACTTTTCGGTAGTTGATTGACCACTACATCCAATTAAGCTTAATAATATCGTTAATGCGATGGTTGATTTATACATGTTCATAGACGAGCCTCGTTAGTTAGTTTTAATCTATAAACGGCGCAGGCAGTGAAAAGGGTTATTTATTTAACTATAATTTGTAAAAGAACTGATATTTCGACATTATGGTATAATGTATGTTACAAAATGGCGTTATGTATGAGTGTTACTTTTTATAGAGTAAAAGAAGGGGAATTTTCTCGGTTGATAGAAACACAGTCTATCACAAAATTTATTGCACAAGAGAGCGAATTGTTGCCGTTAAAATTCTCGTTGGTTGGCATTAATCCCGAAAAGCAGCTGGCATATATTATGCGACATGGCCGCAGTGATGAATTACGTACCTGGCGCTTGGACAACTTGGGAGCCTATCTAAAAAAACACGGTGTATTAAGGTGGGAAGTTCAAACAAACTAATTTAATTATATCAGTTGTTTACTATTATTTGTTGTTTTTTATCGTGTGGTTAATGGTGAATTCTGTTACATTGTAGTTACATATGGATTTGAATAAGGCTTTATAAAAACGTTCGATGATCCCATGTGTAATCATCTTCATTATTCCTTTATCAAATATCCTATCGTCAATTTTAGAAAAGCTACGAGAGTATAATGAAAAACTTCAAATTTATATTAGTACTATTAGCCTTGTTGCCACTTTGCAGCAGCGTTGCTACTGAATCGTTGGTTGTGGAAAATACAACGCTAAATTTGATTAATAAGCTGCAATCTGGTGGTTATATCATTTACATGCGCCATGCTAAAACCAATCGAAAGCAAGCCAACCGTAATACGCAGCAGTTAGATTTTGAAAATTGTGCAACCCAACGAAATTTATCTGATGAAGGTATAAGTCAAACCAAGCTCATTGGTAAAATAATTAAAGAACTAAATATTCCTATTGGTGAAGTACGTTCTAGTCCATATTGCCGTACGAAAGATACCGCTAACTATGTTTTTGGTGAACATATTATAGATCCTAATTTAGCTTTTTCGATGGGGAAATTAGCTGAAGAATCTAAAAAGCTAGGTCTGTATTTGTTAAATGCAATGTTAGCGTCAACTGATGTGACAGCAAATACTGTTTATGTTGGCCATAGCGCCAATTTAAGAGATGGCTTGGGAGTATGGCCAAAACCTGAAGGTGTTGTCGTTATTTTTAAAAAAACTGGTAATGAAATTAAATATATCGGCATGATCCGTCCAGAACAGTGGCTTACTTACAATAGCGAAAATAAAACTGAGCGATAATTTATGTTTGCATCATTACCTTTAAGAGCCAAGTTTTTAATAGCCCCTTTTATTGGTGGCGTCCTTACATTCATTATATACATTACTAGCAGCTCTATTATTAATACTCAAAATGAGTTGTTCAAAGATATTAATCAGACAGATTTAATCCAGATTAGTAAAATTAATCATACTATCGCCAAGTTGGCTAGAAATAATAGTGAAGTTGTTTCATTATTATTAAAGTCCGAAACCATCGATGAAGAACAAATCTATTTACAAGGAAAAAAAATACTTAATGAGTTGTATACCATCGAGCTGGAACTTGCTACTGCAATAGAAGGAAGTAAAAAAACAATAATTAATAATGTTGATATATTTGAAGAGGTTACTTCTGCTTTTAGTACATATCGTATTGAAGTTGTGTTATCACTCGAAATGGCTTCTGTCGATCGTAGCCAAGCACTCTATGAGCTTAATTTAGCCAATAAAAAATTAAAAATACTTAATAGTCTCTTTCTAAAACTGTCTGAAAATCATCTGCATCACATTACCCAGCAAGCCAACGAGATAAAGGGATCTTTATCGGAACGGACCTATATCAATGAACTTAGCCTGTTCTTTATTATACTCATGTTTGTTGTAGCTTTTTACTTATCTGACAAAATGTCGACTAATTTATTACAAGTATACAATGCCTTAGCTAAGTTAGCACAAGGAGATACTGCAATTGAGGTGAGGCAAGATAAAGACACTCATATTAACAATCTATGGCTTGCCGTCGGTGGTTTTAAGGATGCTATCAATAAAAACCAACGTCAACAGCGAGAGTTATTAGTCCTCAAGTATGCCATTAATCAACATTCTATTATTTCGATGACTGATTTAGAGGGATTGATAACATACGTCAATAATAAGTTTAGCGATGTATCAGGGTATTCAAAACAAGAATTAATCGGTAATAATCATAATATTCTAAATTCCAATGATAAGCCTCAGGCGTATTGGGATGAGATGCACACCAAAATATCGAAAGGTAAATCTTGGAATGACGTGATACTAAATATCGCCAAAAATGGCGGTTCATATTGGGTTGATACATCAATTATTCCAATTAGAGAATCATTAGATACCGGTGCTGTTACTGGCTATATGTATATCCAAACTGATATATCCGAGCAAATTAAACAGCAGAAAAAATTAGTCGAAGCGACAAAAAAAGCTGAAGCGGCTACCGTATCAAAATCTCAATTTTTGGCCAATATGAGCCATGAAATACGTACACCGATGAATGGTGTTATTGGGATGGCTCAATTATTAAATGATACGCCACTAAATAATGAACAACGAGATTATCTTCATTCTATCACCACGTCAGGTAGGAATTTACTAACCATTATTAATGACATATTGGATTTTTCTAAACTAGATTTTGGCGCGGTAGAGCTTGAAGAAGTATCGTTTAATTTAGAACGTATTTGTTTAGAATGTTTGGAGGTTATTGCTAATAATCAAACAGAGTCCACGATAGAATATATATTTGATTATCATCCTGGTTTACCTCGTTACTTTATTGGCGATCCCGCTCGTGTTAGGCAGATTTTGTTAAATCTACTGAGTAATGCCGCTAAATTTACCAAGCAAGGTTACGTAATTTTGTCCGTATCCTATGATAAAAATAACGGTCTAAAAATTGGAGTCGAAGATTCTGGTATTGGTATCAAGGCTGAAGGTCTCAATCAATTATTTGATGAATTTTCGCAAGCAGATACCTCGACCACCCGTAAATACGGTGGCACAGGATTAGGTTTATCAATCACTAAAAAGCTTATTGATCTGATGGCTGGAAAAATAAGTGTTGAATCTGAATATCAGGTAGGTAGTACTTTTAGTATTAGCCTGCCGCTACCTGAACAAATAGATAATGTGGCCGTAACTTCGATCAATAACCTTATCCAAAATACTGAGATATTACTGCTTGATCCAAGTGATAAAAATAATAAAGTATTTAAGCGTTTATTCGAATTTATGGGGGCTGATGTATCCGTTGTTTCTGATGTTGATGATGCGCTTGAGTATTTAAAACAAGGAGTAAAACAAGCTAATCCTTATCAATTGATGGTGATCAATAATACTTTTTCAGAATCGGCAACGATAAATTTAGCTAACCATATTCGTGAAAATAACGAATTTGACGCATTGAAACTGGTGGTGTTTTCAGCCTCGCCGTTAAAAGGCGAAACGATCATTTATGAAAAAGCTGGCTTTAATGCTTATATTTCTAAGTTTTCATATTACGATAATATGCTACAGGTAATGTCAGCGACGTTATCACATAAAATAGGTCAAGATATCATTACCCAGTATTCTGTTGAAGATGCTAAACAGTTTAGGGTCGTAAAAGAGACCTTTGTAGCCAAGGTACTATTAGTCGAGGATATTAGGGTCAATCAAATGATCGCTAATAAGATGCTATCGAGTATAGGATTGACGGTTGAGTTAGCTGAGAATGGACTAGAAGCCGTTGAGATGGTTGAAGATAATGATTACGATTTAATTTTTATGGATTGCCAAATGCCGGTAATGGACGGTTATGAGGCAACATTAGCTATTCGAAATAATAGCGATAATAAAAAAGCTCAGTTACCTATTATTGCGCTAACAGCGAATGCGACTAAAGAAGATATTGTGAAGTGTCATCAATCTAAAATGGATGATGTCGTGGTAAAACCCTATCAGCTTGAAGAGCTGCAAGCATGCTTGCAGCAATGGCTTCCTGGCTAAGTCTATTTTTAAACTATTTACCAATACAAAATGAGGTAAATATCCGGCTTAGTAAATCATCAGAGCTAAAGGCGCCGGTAATTTCACTTAAGTGCTGTTGAGCAATTCGTAGCTCTTCAGCTAATAGCTCACCAGCGTTGAAATCAACTAGTTGAATCTTACCTATATCAATGTGTTCACTTGCTTGGTCTAAAGCGGCTATATGACGCGCACGGGCCATAAAACTACCTTCGCCAGCGGCTTGATAACCCATACAATCTTTTAAATGAGCTTTTAAGGAATCAATACCTTGGCCTGTCTTGGCGGACATCTTAAAAATAGGGTAATTGTTTTCACTCGATTGGCCGGTATTATCACCACTTAAATCAGCTTTGTTACGGATCACTGATACGCCGACCCCCGATGGTAATTTTTCCATAAATTCAGGCCAAATCATATGGGGGTCGCTATGCTTTGTTTCTGTACCATCAACCATAAAGAGTACGCGATCTGCTTGGTTAATTTCATCCCAAGCACGCGCAATACCTATTTGTTCGATTTTATCTGGGCTTTCTCGTAGCCCAGCGGTATCTATAATATGTAATGGCATGCCATCAATATGAATGTGTTCGCGTAAGACGTCACGAGTGGTGCCTGCAATATCAGTGACAATGGCCAACTCTTGGCCTGAAAGGGCATTTAACAATGAAGATTTACCAGCGTTAGGGCGCCCAGCAATGACCACACGCATACCTTCACGAATTAAGCTACCTTGACGCGCTTGGTTTTGCACGCTATTAAGGTGATCTATAATCGCATTTAAATCACCTAGCACTTTACCATCTGATAAAAAGTCTATTTCTTCTTCTGGAAAATCTATCGCGGCTTCGACATAAATACGTAAACGAATTAGTGCTTCAACTAATTGATTAATATGTTCTGAAAACTCACCTTTCATCGATTGAACGGCTGATTTTGCTGCCTGTTCTGAGGTGGCATCAATAAGATCCGCTATTGCTTCGGCTTGCGCTAAATCCATTTTATCATTCATAAAGGCACGCTCAGAAAACTCACCTGGGCGAGCCGTTCTTATCCCTTTTATCTTTAAGATACGTTTGATTAACATATCGATGATAACTGGGCCGCCATGTCCTTGTAATTCTAAAATATCCTCACCAGTAAAAGAGTTGGGATTATTAAAGAATATAGCAATTCCCTGATCCAGTTCACTACCATCTTCATTTAAGAAAGGGCAGTAATCAGCCATGCGCGGCGTTGGAACTTTACCGATCACTATATTGGCCACTTCTTTGGCAAGGGGGCCAGATATTCTGACTATACCTACGCCACCACGACCAGGAGGAGTTGCTTGCGCTACAATAGTGTCTGTTTCAAAGCTCATAATGGATTCTATTTGGAAGGTTGATTCGGAGTTGATGCTATTTTAACACAAAAAAAATCCCAGCATGTAGCTGGGATTTTAAAAGTTAGCACAAGCTAAAGTTTATTTAGC
>Ga0209396_1002164_pt1 | contig 20870 bp, 16 predicted proteins | sample GOMGulsemesocosm_6_FD_184638 | JGI IMG/M metagenome (GOLD analysis project Ga0209396, IMG submission 184638) | Methane-oxidizing microbial communities from mesocosms in the Gulf of Mexico - GOM8C Gulf of Mexico (SPAdes) (version 2) | ecosystem: Environmental > Aquatic > Marine > Cold seeps...
GTTTCTGACCACCTGACAGCTCATTAGGCAAATGTGTTGCCCAATCTTTCAATCCCACTTTTCCTAAATGAAACATTGCTTTTTCTTGGCGTTCTTTACGTCCCATTCCTTGATAATATAGCGGTAAGGAAACATTTTCTAGTGCATTTTTATATGTAATAAGATTGAAGGACTGGAAAATAAAACCTAAGAATTTATTTCTATATAAAGCAGCTTTCTTCTCATTCAAGTTTTTAATAGGCACATCATCCAAAATATATTCTCCTTCGTCAGCTTCATCAAGCATTCCGATAATATTCAATAAGGTGGATTTACCTGAACCTGAAGATCCCATAATGGCAACTAATTCCCCTGACTGAACAGACAAATCAATTCCTTTTAATACATGCAAAGAATCTTTACCAATTGGGTAAGACTTGTGTAGTTTTTTGATTTCTAACATTTGATTGATGGGTTAGTTAGGTTATTTCGACAAAGAGATTACTTCGCTTTGGCTCGTAATGACAGTTATAAGACTATTCAATATCAAATTTGTTACAGTTGAAATGTAAAAAAGATGTTAAAATTTTCGGAAGAGACTGTAAGAAGAGCCACCACTACAATTTTGAAACAAGAGCTACTTACAAACTTGCAAAAATATTTATAAGTCCCTCTCTTTAGTTCACTAAGAGAAGAAGCTGTTGCATTTAACTTTTTAGAAAAAAAAAGCGACTAAAACACACTTGTTAAGTTGTTTTAGTCGCCTTGAAATATATATTTCTAAGCTAAGTTAATTCAGGTTATTTATTTCTGTTAATTAATTCCTTGTATTTCATCTACTTTTTTACTTACACTTGTCCAAAAGATTTCAACACAAAACTTCCCAAAATACTTACCATCATAACGTCCAAAAATTAAGACTAGACCTCTATTTTCTGAAAGTCTACTCTCTAAGGTTAATCAGGTGTATTATTAATTGGCATTGCCTCATCCTCTCCTCAAAAACGAAACAAAGGCATTACAACTAGGCATACTAAAAAAGTTTGAAATTTTCATAATATATAGGTTCAAAATCAGCTTTCGCTTATTATAAAACCAACAAAAAATACTACAATCAACTTACTTATTATAATAACACGATTGTTTTTTTGGAAAGAGTATACAAGTTACAAATAAAAATCGTTATAACCTACAAATCAACTAGTTATACATTTTTTAGTCACTAAGAATTTTAAAAAACTAAAGAAGGATATGTTAAAAAACTCAATAGTTATTCTATATAAAGATAAACATCCTCATAAAAAAGCGGCTAAAATAAGTTCCTTAACCGCTTTGATCGCTTTATTTTGAAAAATAATTAAGTTCAATCATTAGTCTTTATACTTCCTAATTCATTTATTTTACTATCAACCAAAGTTATATAACTACGTAGGTATTTAGGTATATTATTCCTGTTTGAATCTACCAACCATAGTTTTCGACCATTGGAATCCTGATACTCAAGGTAATACCCGCCTAAATCAGAGCTTCCAGGCAACCCAAAACTGTTAAATCTTAATCCTGTTAGAAACAGTTCTGGTGGTAATTTATCTATCAACACTTTCGTGTCTACACGATTTGAACCAATAAAATCAACAAATATTCCTTTATAAAAATTATCAGCATTCGGGATGTTGTCAGCGGTATCTTCTTGCAACCATGAATTATCTATTAACTTTGTCTGCCTCAACTTAAATATTTCTACACAAGTTTCATCTCCATTACACTTTCCATAAAAACGACCAAAAGTTAAAACTGGTCCTCTTTCTAAAGTTACGTTTTGTAGGTGATCAAATTCATGTTGTTCAAGGTCTACTAAATCTGGGTCTGGAATTCTGTTTTGTAACTCAAACTCCGTTGGACTAACAAATACGGCATCATCATCCGAACAGGAATTAAAAATAAAAAAAGCGAGTAGTAGCGTGAGGGTAATTTTCAAATTTTTCATAACACATGTTTTTAGTTCATAAATAATTAAAGTAACATGTATAAAAAAGAAACCAACTATTATTTAAAGTTATAATATACATGATGAAATTTTTTTGGGGAGAGGGGTAGGTAGTAAAGGGGGAGGGATTTGAAGTGTAAAGATACAAAAAAAACACTTAAAAAGCTATTTATAAGCAGCTTACAAGACAAGCTACATAAGACTTAAATAATTATTTAACTAAAAAAAAAAAACAATTCTTATTTTAATAATCTTACTGATGTTTATTTTCTGTTTTCTTCCGAAAACTTCGGTAAATAAAAAAACCTACAACAGCAATTAAAATATACGGTACTGCCATTAAATACACAATACCATCATTAACGCTTTCCGCTAATGAATTATCATCCATACTCTCCAACTGAGCCCTACACATAGCACACTGAGCTTTAACTAAAAAAGAAGAAAGTAAAAAGAAGAAAGTAAAAAGAAGTTTTTTCATAACTATATGTAATATGGAGATATCATTATATATACTACTACTCCTGTAATAGCTACGTATAACCAAAGAGGGAATGTTATTTTCGCTATTTTCTTATGCTTGTCAAATCGTTGTGCTAGTGCTTTTACATAGGTGACTAACACTAAAGGAATTACTGCAATTGACAATACTATATGTGTCAATAGAAGAAAATAATACACGTATTTAACAACTCCTTCTCCTCCAAATTTTGTTGATTCAGAAGTCATGTGATACCCTATGTACAATACCAAAAAACAAACTGATAAAGCAATAGCTAACTTCATTAAGCGCTCATGAATAACTCTATTTCCTTTTTTAATCATTACTACCGCAGTAACCAATACTATGGCAGTAAACCCGTTTATTGTAGCGTAAATAGGTGGCAGAAATGTTAGTGGTTCCACATCAAAACCCAATCGCTTTAAGTTTACACCAAACAAGGCTGCAACTGCTAGAGGGATTACTATTGACAATACCCAAATCCATTTATTGTACTTCTGTTCGGTAGCGTTTTGTGTGTTCATTTTTAATATTTTTCAGTGAGGGTTAAATAGTAACAGATTGCCACATGTTGATAAAAAAAAACAACATTCGCAATGACATGTTATTAAAACTACTCTTTTAACAATTTTATAATATCTTGTTTCAATTCCGTTAATTGATGGTGTGAGGTATCTATAACTTCCCCTAATTCATCTTTACTAGTTTCAGTTATTCCACGATAACACAAAATTGGGTTTCCAAACTCATCCTTTCTTGAACGAATAAAACCATTTTTATCCACCAAGGCAAACATTCCAGAATGCTCAAAGCCACCAGGAGCTTTATCCTCCATAGCTGCATACAGATTAAACCCTTTATTAGCTAGTTTCATAATAGCATCATGTTCACCTGTAAGCATTTGCCAATTCTTTGATTTTACTCCATGATCAACCATATACTGTTTTAATACTGATGGTGTATCATACACAGGGTTAATTGTAAAAGACGCAATTGCAAAATTATCCAAATCACCGAAAGCATCTTCTATTTGCAACATACTTTGTGTCATGATTGGACAAATTGTTGGGCAAGTTGTAAAAAAGAACTCTACAACATATACTTTATCTTCAAAAAAGGAATTCCCCAATGCTATACTATCATGATTCCTAAAATTGAAATCAGGAACTTTATTAAACTTTACTAAGCCAGAATCCATGTCATTTGATTGCACTCCTTTTTTCACTTTATTTAATCGATTTCCATCAATTATGGTATCGTTAGAAATACGATCAATTATTTTTGGAATAGCAAAGATTCCAAAAACTAAAATAATAAACGTTATTCCAATATATGATTTATTATTCTTCATCTTTTTGATTGATTTTTAAAAATGAATCCCTTCTGTTAATTGTGTAATTACTTTTTAACGCTGCATTATACTCAAACAACAACACCGTAACATCATTATCCATTTTTTTATGTAAAACTGAAACTGCAGTTGCATCATACCCACTATATGGCTTAAGTTCTTTGTCGTCCGCGCAGCGTAAACTTTGTTCTTTATCAACTATAAAAACATAATTAGTCCCTAAACTTTCATCTAAAGATTCAGATAGGTTTAATGAACTATACACCTCTTTAATTGCTTCTGGCTCACCAAATGCAAACTGCCACTTATTTATTTCTGCATAACGAGAAAGCTCCAAAATAATTTCTTCTACTTGTGACTCTGAACCTATTGGTAGTAACATAAGCATCTGAAAATCTTCATCAGAACTATGAATTCCTTTGTAAATTTCTTCATGTAAATTATAAACATTAATTTTTCTGTCCGTCAAATCTGACCCCAGAAACCCCAAAACAGTAAGTTTATCTTTTAACTGCACTTGTTCTCCTTTAAGATTTTTAAAGGCAGAAACTTCTTTTACATTTTTAGAAACTATTGGTAGTGCAGAAAAATTATAAACCCCTGTTGCAAAGAAAAGGTAGATAATTATCGGGCAAACAAACAAAAGCCCTAGGATGATGTTTTTTTTATTCAAAATAAATATTTTTAATCCCACATGTGGGTTTAATTTCCTCGAGACCTATCTCGAATGAAAATGATATTGACATATTCAAAACCAACTCTGCTAGTAAAAGGAAGTTGATTAGAATAAATAAAAAAGACGGTTATAACAACCGTCTTTTTTATTTATTAACTATGTATTCATCTACTAAAAATCTCTAGTAACAAATGATGATGTCATAATTTCATATATATAACCACCTTCTATTAAAACAATAAAAGAAAGATATAATATCAAGAATACTCCTGTCCAAACTACTGAACGTCTGAACCATTTTGGCTCTCCATCCATGTGCATAAATGCCCACGTAATGTAATATGCCTTATATACTGTTAAGATAATGAAAATCCAGTTTAAAATTTTCATTCCTATTATCCTGTTCTGAACTAATGATTCAGGTTTTATAAGCCCTAAAACAACTTCAAAAATTGTTACTGCAGATAATAACCAAAATACCATCCATATTTTACTAATGTTATTTTTTGGTTTTAATAGTCCGAAAAAGAAAGGTTGTACTTCTTGTGCCATTGCTATGCTTTTAAATCGTTATCTATTTTATAATGCTATATCCAAATCAAATTATACCAAGTAGAAGAAGGTAAATACAAATACCCAAACTAAATCTACAAAGTGCCAGTAAAGACCAACTTTCTCTACCATTTCATATTGCCCTCTCTTTTCGTATGTACCTAACACTACATTAATGAAAATAATAATGTTTATTAAGATACCTGTAAGTACGTGGAATCCATGAAACCCAGTAATAAAGAAAAAGAAATCAGCAAATAGTGGGTGACCATATTCATTCTCTTTTAAGTTAGCTCCTTCAACAGAACGCACACCTAATTTTAAAGTTTCAATAGACTCTGCTCTACTTAAAACTGTTTTCTCTCCTTCTTCAGTTAACTGTTGTACTCTAACTCTTAAGTTAGGGTTTGCCGTAAATGAGCTTACAACATCTTTCATAGCATATGGAGGCAATGAAGCTTCTTCAACACTCCACAAACCTTTACTAGCTTCATGCTGAACTCTGTCAGTAGCAGAAGCCACCACAAAAGTATTCATAGGAACCCTATGTCCTTCAGCATCGGTAAACTGTAATAATTTTCCTGATTTTGTTGTAACTGCTCCGTATCCACCAGCTATGAAGTTTTTCCACTCCCATGCTTGAGATCCAACGAATATTATACCACCAATAATAGTCAAGAACATGTAAGTAATTACTTTGTTCTTTTTCATATGATGACCTGCATCAACTGCTAATACCATTGTTACGGAAGAAGCAATTAATATAAATGTCATTAATGCAACATATAACATTGGTGCATCTACCCCGTGTAAAAACGGAAAGTGATTAAACACTTCATCGGCAATTGGCCATTCTTCTATAAATTTAAATCTAGAAAATCCGTAAGCAACAATGAAACCAGAGAATGTTAAAGCATCAGACAATATGAAAAACCACATCATCATTTTACCATAACTAATCCCGAAAGGCTTTCCGAAACCTTTACTTGTATCATGTCCAGAATTTACAGCTGCTGTAGCTCCCATACTATTTATTGAATTATTGAATTATAAAATTTTCTTAAAAAAAACAAAAATAAGTATTTTTATTATCTAACAAAATAGAAAAACAAAAACAAATACACCCATAGAAAATCTAAAAAGTGCCAAAACATTACACCAAGCTCTAATCCAAGTGTTTGCCCGTTACCGTAACGTTGTTTATAATGGTTATAAATTATAATACTCAGAACTATTATACCTGAAAACAAGTGCACTAAATGCAATGAAAACAAGATATACATAAACGAAATAACCACATTACTTGTTGGCCCAGTAAAATTGTAACCTAATTCAGACACCATGTATGAAAAACCTTGCCACTGTAGCACAACAAAAGCTAAACCCAAAATCAAAGAACTTACTAGCAATATCATCCCTTGCTTTCCTGATCCTTTTTTAATAGTTTTTTTTGCAAAATGAATAGTGATGCTACTAATTACTATAACAATAGTACTCCACAATAACATTGGGGGTAGCTCATAATTTTTTAACCAGTCTGGTCTTGAGCTACTAACTACATAAGCACTTGTTAACCCTGCAAAGGTCATAGTCATACTTATCATAGCAAACCACAACATGGTTTTTTTTGCTCTTCCGATTTTCTCTTGTTCTGTACCGTGAGTTAAATCCATAATTATTTATTGTAAAAATTTATCTACTATATATACTATTTGTAACAGTGTGATGTATGATACACTTGCCAACATTAATTGTCGTGCCGTTTTTGAATCCATACGTTTGAATAGCAATATTGCATAATACAACATTCCTAAGCCCAATATAAACACTATTACTGCTGCTACTATTGATAATTTCAACTCTCCTGTAAACCCAAATACTGGAATAATAGACGCTAAAATTGTCCAAATTGTGTACATAATAATTTGTACTGCAGTATTCTTATCTTTCTTCCCAGTAGGCAACATAAAGAATCCAGCTTTTTCATAATCATCATATAAAAACCAACCAATAGCCCAAAAGTGCGGAAACTGCCATAAAAACTGCATTAAAAATAAGGTTCCTGGCTCTATCCCAAACTCATTCGTAGCAGCTACCCAACCTAACATAAAAGGAATTGCACCTGGAAATGCTCCTACAAAAACCGCTAGAGGTGTTTTTGTTTTCATTGGCGTATACAAACTCACATACATAAATATGGAAATTGCACCAAACATTGCTGTTTTAGGGTTTATCAAATACAATGTAACTAAACCAATCACAGTTAGTAGGGTTGCAATAACAAAAGCTGCTTTTACGGAAATGGAACCAGATGGTATAGGCCTATTTTTGGTTCTATCCATTAACTTATCCAAATCGCGTTCAATAATTTGATTATAAGCATTGGACGCTCCTACCATACAATATCCACCCACAGCTAACATTGCAAGCACTACAAAATCGACCTCTCCTCCAACAGCTATCAGATATCCTGCTACAGAAGAAAAAACCACGCTAATCGCTAAGCGATGTTTTGTAATGGCTTTAAAATCCTGAAACATACTTTGATCAGTGTTATTTTGTATTGTTGTACTCAATTTATTTTATTAAAAATTGACTGCAAAATTACAGTTTTTTATCGAATTAATAGTCAGAATAGTTATTAAACAAATCAGTTCTTAGTCCAACATTAAACCACGTAGTATTTTTCTCATATGAAGTTGTTGAAATCTCCTTTGAGAAACTACGTTGCGTTATATTAATAAACGCCTTTAAATTTGTTGAAGGATTCACCAAATATCCTGCTTGAATATCAGCAATAAAGACATTAGCTTTATTTCCTTGCAACAGAGAAATTCCATTATCCGATGGACGTAAATCGTAGCTCACAAAAATATTTCCACCATAACTTACTCCATCTCCTTTATCCAAACCTCGTTGTCCGTAAATTAATTTTGCCATTCCATACCATCGTTTATAGTTGTAATGGGCAATACCAATAAACTCTCTGAAATTCGCCCCCCATAAATGCGCCATCGATTGATTGTTGTGACCATAATTCAACAATAACTCATCATGCGAGTAGGTATAAGGTCGCACCTGATTATACTCGGCTTGTAATAATAAATTTTTAATTTTAAATGCATTGTAATATTTAGCCCCTAACTGGAAACCCAGTTTGTTTTTCCAGCTTTGCTCACTTCCAAACATATCCTTTGTAGAAAATTCATCAATAATCAATTGCCCGTAAATATTAGCTTTACTTGATAGTTTATATTTACCGCTCATCCCTATCAACGCATTACCTGCTCTTGACCCAGAAGAAAACTCTATTGCTCTATAAAATATAATCGGATTCAAATAATTAACATCAAAACCTCTATTATTATTATTTGCCCACAATACAGATTCAAAGAAACCAACATTTAACTTTTTAGACACATTCCAACTCAAAAAATGAGTTGCCATATACTTACTCCCAAATGCACCATCAACGGTTGCTTCAGGACGCACATCTTTTAACCACATCCACGTATTGGTATATTTTATTTTCCAGAAGGAAGTATTTAACTTCAAAAAAGGATGCGGACTTGCAGCATCACTCACAAACAAAGAGCGATACCCATCACCAATAAAATTTTTACCATGTCCAAATTGTGCTGTAAACATTTTGCTGGCACGATAGGAAAGATACCCTTCTGCAATTGGATAATCATAAGCATCCGAACTGAATTCTTTTGCTATTCCTCTTCCAGGAATAATTGCAGGGTTACCCCCATCAGGCTTAATGCTTTCTGCATAGTTATTTACATAGTCAGCAAAACGACCTTGACTTTCAAAAATACTTGCCGAAAAACTTAACTTTTTCCCTAATCCTCCTTGAACACTTATAGCTCTAGTATTATTATAGGTATGTGAAATTTCACTTTGTACATCCTTTCCTAATTGCAAGTCAACAACTACATCAGCAGTAAACCAATAGTCCTTGCCTTCAAAAGCGATTAAGTGTTCATTCCAAAACTTTTTTCCTAACCAGGATTTTTTGTTTTTTTGTAATAAAGATACGTTTGCCTCAAAATCATAATATTTTGAAATATCTGCATAACTATATGGTTTTGCAGCGGTATGTGAATTTGTTCCTAATACATTAATATTATAATCAAACTTTGCATAGTTTTGATGCGTGAACGGTATATTTAATCCGCTTTTGTATTGTTTGCTATTCCCTCCTCCTAGGTTTACAATGCTATCATACTCCATAGCAGCCGCTTCCAACTTATTCCTTGGCTCCTTAGTATCTTCTGTATCAACTTTTGATTTAACCCATTCAAGTGATGGCACCAAAACCTGCATAGCGTATTGAGTATATACTGGTTTTCCATCAAATGTAGCTGCCGTTATTACTGGAAATTCTCCAAAAACTTTTTCTACCTCTTCTTTTAATTCGGCATAAGCAGCATTTGCAAAAATCACTTTAAAAGCACCTTTTTTAGTTACTTCAAACAAGATATCCATTCTCCCTTTATAATTGTCTTTTATAACCACCTCTGGCATTTTAAATGCCGCAGAAAATGTGCCTTGAACGTTTTGCTTAAAACATTCAGGCAGTTCTGAAATTTGAGTCATTTCACATGCAGGAAAAACAGGGTACTTTTCATAATTGTTAACCGTTTGAGATTGAACAGAAACCCAACTAAATAACAATACTATAAAGGATAAATATTTCATGTACATAAATTTGATTTGCGAAAATACAACAAATACTTTTCATGCTGTTTTTGCTCACAAAAAAATCCTACCTACAATAAACAGGACTTTATTTATTTCTAAATGATATATTTTAACCAATCACTCTACTTGAAGCACTACAGGTAGTGCATAAGTAACGCTTACTTTGTTAAAACCTTGTTGCGCCGGTTTCATTTTAGGCAACGAACTAATTGCTTTAATCACTTCTTTTTGCAATTCAGGATGGGGTGCTCGCGCTTTAACATTTACCACCTCTCCCTTTGTATTAATAACAAAGGTCACTAAAGCTTTTTGTCTTCCTTGTATTCCATAGACTATTGCGATATCCGCATCAAACTCTTTAATAATATGTTTTTTTATGTTTTTTGACATACATTCTATTTGTTTCTTCTTCTCAGAAAATTTTTCACAACCTGGGTAAACCGGCATATCACTAACTAATGAAATTGGAATTGGCTCTACCTCATCTTCTTCTACCATGACTTTAATGTCAACAACGCGAGGAGATCTTTCCACTATTATTGATGAATCATAAATTACTGTAGACAACACATCTTCATCATCTTCTACCACTTTAATAGTAGTTAATTCCTGTATATGAATCCTATTCACTTGCTCTAAAAGCTCTTCAGGAATTTCTTTTTCAATGACAAAATTAGGTGGGTCAATATTCTCTTCGGAAGACATGTCAATAACTGGTTTAGCAACCACTACTATTTTTTTATCAAATTTCATTTGAAACAAACCAAACACAATAACTAACACCGCTACCAAACCTATCTGAAAATAAAACCCATTACTCCTTGGCACATTTGACAAATGTTTCTTATCTCTTAATGAAAGTTTTATTTTTTCAGTAATCTTCTCTATCTTTTTAATGTGTTGCTTCATAATACAGTGTTTTTAGTTAATCAAACACTTTTATTTAACTTTCTTCAAATAATAACGGTATCACACCTATTTATTCAGGAAACTTAATACATTATAAAAAAGCACAAGAAGCATACCAAAAAAACATAGCCAACACACCGATATACTTAAGTATACAGCCTTTTTATGTTACGGAAATGCGATATGATAACCTAATTCAATTTGGTCATAAAAAAAATCCCGCTTAACAACGGGATTTTTTTTATGACCAAAAGATTTAAACTAATCAACCTTAAATATTACCGGAAGCGCGTAAGTAACATTTACTTTTTTATAACCTTGTTTTGCAGGCTTCATTTTAGGTAGTGAACTAACAGCTTTAATCGCTTCCTTTTTCAATTCAGGATGTGGTGCTCTTGCCTTTACATCTACAATATCTCCTTCATGGTTAATTGTAAACATAATCATTATTTTTAGATCCCCTGAGAGTCCATTTTCAGATGCTATATCACTATCAAATTTTCTAATGATATGCTTAGTGATTTTTTGCTGAAAACACTCGAACTTTCTTTTCTTATCATCAAATTTATCACAACCTGGAAACTCTGGATAATCACTAACTAGCGAAACATGATAAGTATCAACAGTAGGCTCTTCCTCTTCTGGATTAATGCTATCAACAGGAATATTTTCTTCCAGAATTTCAGGAACATCTGGTAAAAAATCATCTAAAATTTTAGTATCATCTGGCACTTCTTTATAAGTCTCAGTAGGTTTTTGTCTTACTTGCTTTACTATTTCCTTAGGAACATCCTCTTCAATAACAAATATTTTAGGAGCTATCTCAAACGTCTCGGTGTTATCAACAACAGGAGGCCCTATTTCCGGAACACTTGTAACAAACCTCAATTGAAATACTCCAAAAACAATAAACAATGTTGCAATTAGTCCAATTTGAAAATAGAGTCCGTTGTTTTTTCGTAAATTTGCTTGATGCTTCTTTTCTCTTAAAGAGAGTTTTACTTCTTTAGTAGCTTGCTTTTTTTTTAGCTTGTTTAAATTCATAATTATATGGTTTTAGTTAAAAGAATCATTACAGTTTTTCTCTCACTTAAATAGCGCCAACTTTTTTGTTAAGAAAAACTTAATGTTAGGAATCCTTAATACAAGAAGCATACCAAAAAAAAATCCCGAGCAATGCTCGGGATTTTTAACTATATATAATTATATACTAATTAATCTTCTACCTGGAATATTACTGGTATAGAAAAAGGCATTTTAACTGCTTTTCCTCTTTGTTTACCAGGTTTCATTTTAGGCAATGATTTAATTACACGAATCATTTCTTTTTTCAACTCCGGATGTGGTGCTCTTGCATTTACATTCACAACATTTCCGTTTTTATCTACCTTAAATCCAACAAATATTTTTTGACGACCCGTTAAACCTAAATCGGCAGCTAAATCAGTATTGAATTTTTTATTGATAAATTTAGATATCTTTTCAGACATACATTTTTTACGGTCTGCATTATTTTTTTTCCTTTCACAACCAGGAAAAACTGCTACGTTTTCAATAATTGAAAAAGGAACTTCTACATCTTCTTCAACCTCTTCAACATCCAATTCTTCAATTTCAACAATTTCTTCTTCCTCATCCGTTTCCGTAGATTCGATAATCGTCTCTTCTATTTCCTCTTCATCCTCAACTATCTCAATAACTTCAGGAGCAGCTGGTGGTGGCGGTGGTGGTGGCGGTGTTTGTAATATTTCTGTTAATGGAATTTCTTCATCATCTAAATCACCCATATCAAGCGAAGCAATGTCAAAATCAATTTTATCGTATGTTTTATGATTCAATGCTAAAAAGGTAATTAACATTACAGCAGCAATACCAACAGCGTAATAAAACGCGCTATTTTTTTTGATATCCGCTTTTGGGTTTTTCTTTAATTCCATTGTACTTTAATTTATAGACGCTAAAATAACCAAATATTAGTGAAACACGCAACTATTTAACTGTTTTTAACTCCTTATATTTTTTGATTTGGTATAGAAAAACTATAGCTAATAGAATCCCTAAACAATTTGCAAACACATCCTTAACATCACCCGAACGCTCCTTAGTAAATCCTTGTTGCAAAAACTCTATGCTGACACCCGTAAGAAAAGCTAATAAAGCCGCCTTAAGAATTCCTTTAAAAATAGGAGTCATAAACTTAATTCCTTCAAAGTAAGCAAACCAAACTATTGTAAACACAAAATAGATTCCAAAATGAACCAACTTATCGAAATTAGGCACCGTAATACCTTTGGGTTTTTCGATTTTAACCAAACAAATAACGTACACAGATATTGTGTACGTTATTGCTATTAAAAATAATTTACGCTTATTTAAATTAAGCACCAATTAATTCTTTGTATGCTTCTACAGACAACAAATCACCTAATTGTCCAGCATCAGTAATACTTACTTTAACCATCCAACCGTCACCATAAGGATCCGTGTTTACTTTTTCTGGCTCATCTTCTAAGACCTCATTAAACTCAATAATTTCACCTGCAATTGGTAAAAATAAATCAGATACTGTTTTCACTGCCTCAACAGTTCCAAAAACTTCATCTTGACCTAATGTTTCATCTAAAGTATCCACTTCAACATAAACAATATCACCCAATTCTTTTTGTGCGAAATCAGTAATACCGATAGTTATTACGTCACCATCAATCTTCACCCATTCGTGATCTTTTGTATATTTTAATTCTTCTGGAAAATTCATTGTACTGTTGTTTAATGTTCATTAATTAATGACAAAAATAATTTTTAGTTCCAACTATTCAAACTTAATGTTAATTATTTCTGATGAATTGGTAATTAATTACCAAAATTATACCTCAAAGTAAACCCACCCCTCATAGTTGTTTGAGGAAAAGATGTTGATATTGCTGAATCTGAGAATGTATAATCGAAATAAAATAGCGTTGTAAAGTTTTTACTTAATGCGTAGTCAGCTTTAAATGTCCCACTCCATAATTTCTGTCCTGCAGTTATTTGATTGTTCTCAATATCCAAATAACGGACTATTGTTTTGTTATTTCTGAGAGATAAATCTGCTTTTAAATTCAAATCCCCTGATAAGGTTTGTTTCTTACCTAATAATCTTGTTTTAAACTTTAAATCTTTAATCCTGTACCCTAAGCCTAAAACATATTCTTTTCCTTTTATTTCTGTCAACAATCCATTATCAAAACTTAAAGACAATGCTCTATCTTTTTTCATTTCGATTCCAAATTTCATAGAATTTTTCATTTCTAAATTTATTTTAAATAGCGGGCTAAACTGTTCTGTTAAATTTACATTTGACAAAATCGTTTGGCTTTTAAAATTACCAGCTTGATCAATATTATCTCCAGGATTTGCTTGCAGTTCCAAATTAGTTCTGAACTGATTTACAGTATATCCTGCTTTATACCCATGAGCTAATGAAAAACGCCTAAACTTTTCCTTAAACCATTTAAGATCCATTAGTCCAGTGTATTTCATCGACCAATTAGGCAATGGCACGTTTCTAAAAATACCTGTTTTTTCTTTACTAGCATCTTTACCAGAGTAAGCCGCTAAAAACGATGGCAATAATACCTGCTGACTAGTTTTACCGTATCCTATAGGATACCCTTCAATATCTAAATTCACAGGATTACTCACATCAATACCTGCTTGTCTCGCTAATCGAAATGCGATTTCTTTTCTGTTTGATTTAAAGGTTTCAAAAACTTCAGACTGATTTTCATCACTCTTTGTAAACGCTGTTTTTATCAATACTGTAGAAATATTAAAATTACCAAATGTATTTGGAGTTAACGCTTGATAACTTCCATTTAACCCATTTGCATCTGCATCATTTACTTGGTAGTTTTCGGTATAGTTATGCTGATAAGTTCTACTTGCGATTAAATCTATCTTTAATTTTTTAAAGGGCTCTACATTTGCAGTAATATTTAACTGCTTGTTTTTAGTGCTCGTATACTGTTCATTAAAACTAGGATATAGCGTCAACCATCCTTTCTTTGCAGCCTGATAACGCAATTCATCCGATTGTGTCCCAAAAGTATAACCCAACGATGGTTTTAGCGTTCCAAAAAACCCTATATCGTTGTTATATCCAGGTATATAACTCCCACTATTTTCCGTATACTTAACCTGTGCTTTTTTCACAGAAGTCAACGCACCAATCCCAAAATTATATAGCCTATTAGAAAAATTTGGATTTGGTTTTTTTCTACTCTTTGTTTTTATTTCAGCTAATTGCTCCGTTAAGGATTTTATTTTTTTATCAACTTTTATTTGTTTGCTTTCTGATAGAGAATCCTTTGCCTTAAGCGCAGCTAATTTTTTAGTTTTACGACCTTTCCTTGGTCGTAGTTTTTTTGCAAAAGTCTTTTTAAAGTCTTTCTTTTCCAAACCGATATACTTATAGAAACGCTTCATATCTATTGAAGCATTTAAGTCATGTGTTTGTCCGTTTTGAACTGAATTACCTAAATTAAATGTATTACCTGTTCCCACACCAAACTCATCTAACTCTTCAACTTCTGTTAAGGCATCAGAACCTTTTTGCCATCTAAAATCCCCTGTATATGAATAGTTTGATTTTATAAAACTAAACATCGGCAGTTTTTCCAATGGCAACTCATAGTTTAACTGAAACTGTTGTGAATGCAGGTTTGCGTCTCCAGTATCAAAAAGCCCATCCCAAACATTTAACTCATTATTTACAACACCTTCTCCATTAATTTGTGTGATATAATTTTTAACAATATTATTACGTGTAGCCGTGAAATTAAGCTGTAATTTTTTAGTTAAATTATGCTGTATATTATACTGCCAATCAAACATGTAATTTCGTTTGTACAAATCAGGCAATGGTAAATTTCCTGCAACATCATCAACGTTTCTAAAACGTTGTTTGTTATATAATCTTGAAAAACTAGAGTTGAACGACATACTGGAAGGCAAGAAATTAACATTAATATCTTTCAATATTTTATAATACTTGCTCTTGTTCGCAAACTTTGACTTCTTTAATGGTTCAAACGATTTTTCTTTGAATCCGTGGCCATAAGTCAACCCTGCTCTAACATTTTGTTCGAAATAGTTTTGCACTTCAAAATCTCGATGATCTACTTGATTATATGAATATGATGCCGTAAAGTTTTCTACATCATAAAATCTTGGCTTAGCTTCTCCTGTACGTTCTTTACGTACCCCAATGAAGTTTATACTTTTTCGCTTGGTATAATTTTCTGCTCTATTTTTGTAAAAACTCTCATTAGCAGGGTCTTGATCTATTATAGTTTGCAATTCTAAATCTTGATACAAAGGATCATATTTTGGGGTAATTACTTCTTCCCCAACACCATAATTAAATGGTATTTTAATCCCCCATTTTTTAGGCAATAATTGTCCGACATTTAGATTTGTTACCACATCATACTGCTTTACATCATCACGACTTCTCTCATTCGGACCTTGTTCCAAAGAACCAAAACCAACGGTACTTCTTTTCCCCGAAGCAGAAACCGTTGCAAAGTCAGCAATATTGGCATCAGCACTTAATAAAGCTGCCCAACCACCTTTGTTATCCATGTCAGACAAACGCAATTCGTTAAACCACACCTCACCGGCAACTGTATTTGTTGATAAGGCTGGATCAATATTACTTTTCACCCCTAACATTAAATTACGTACACTTCCTAAACTAGGATTTCCTTTAATTGCAATCCTATACCTTGTATTTAAACCAATCTCGGTATTTGGCAATCCATCAGTATCTAAATTTAAATACTCCACAAAACTTCCGTCTCCTGCCACATCAAAATACCTAATAGCAGTTGCTATACCAGACGAAGTTATCCCGGAAGCTTTTATTTGCTTTAACACCTCTAGCTGAATGTCAATTTCATTTTCTGCAGGCCAAACTTCAGTAGCCAACAAACTATTATCCGAAGGTCTTAATGGCACTTCTATTTGATAGTAATTACTCGTTAAATCACTACCCATTCTTAAAAAAGCAGCTAATTCTCTATCCCCTAGTACTGGTTCATTCTCAACACTTTCCGCATGTATAAACATTCGCATTTTTTTAAATTGCAACATGTCGATACTAATATTTTTATATACAGCTCTGGAATCTTTTACTTCTAAATTTTTGACACGAACGGATAAAGATTGTTCATTTTGACGTAGCACTGTATTATTACTATACAACTCTTCTAATGCTATACCTGGCGGAACAATATATCCCGGATTTTCTTGCGTATTTACTGCTCCAACTTCAAATTCTGTTGGGTCTAACAACGGATCATCTGTCCCTTGTAGTGATTGAGTATACGTTCTCCAGTCACCTCTAACTAAGTCTAAAGTTCCAAAACGAAGCACCACGTTTTCTGAAAAACCACTTAAAAACATACGCATAAATCTCACGGATCTCAAATCACTAATTCCGTTTACTGATTGTGCATGCGCCCCTCTTAAAGGCATCCTAAATTGAATCCATCTCACTCCTTTTGTTGTCCCATTAGGAAGTGACACATTCCTTGTTTTTATATCTCTAACAAAGTTTGATGCTAAACTCATGTTAGGAACGATATCTATTTCATATTGATAATAACTATCAATGGTATTCATAGTATTATCCCTATTAATATCCTCCACATCAGGTAATGTTGTTGACCCTCTATTGGTATCCGAAACACTAACTGGTGAATTCCCTTCAGTACCATTATAGTTGTAATAACGCTCTAAAATAGAACCTGTCGTATTTAAGTAATATATATAGTTATCTCCAGATGGATCATTAGCGGGCCCATTATCATACAAAGGCACACCTGGATTTAGCGGATCTTCATAAGTACTTTCTTCTCCATTAGCTAAACCATCTAAACCAACATCTTGATTAGTTCTCCCCAATCCTTGAGAATCAAAGGCATATATTAAAGCTTGATTAGTTGGCACCTTACCTCTATTGGTTGACGTTATTGTAGCTAATGTTGCAACACCATCTTCTGGCAGTCCATTTTCATATAATTTACGACCATCCCTTAAAACATCTTCTGAAATACTTCCCAAGTTTATTGTAAGCTTCCCTCCAGTAGATGGAGAAATAATTCCATTATCATAATACGGATCCTGCACCCAAAATTCCATAAACTCAACATTAGACTGTTCAAAATCAGTAGTTGTTAATTGACGTGTTATACCCGCCCAATTATCTTGTGGATTACCTTGAATAGTTGCATCTGTCGCATTATTATACGGCCCTCTTTGGTCTGGATAATAGGCCAAATCTAAGGTTCCCAAAACTGTAGACTGTCCTGTTGCTATATCCTGATCAACTACCTCATTTATAAATACACGCCTGGTTTCCAGAGCTGAAATATCATCATCAGAAATACCTGAAGGTTTGTTATTATCATAAAAAATAGGGTCGATTCCATACCAAGCTAACTTGGCGCGTCTATATCCAGCAGTAATATCAGTATTTAGAATAGGCTCTACACCTGTTTGCCCCAAAGCGTGGCCTCTTGGAATACTTGCCAGCTTCCATGCCAGTGCAGATTTTATATCAATAGCCGATTGTGATGCTTCAAAATCATCAACATAGGTTGTTGCCTCACCGTTTTGTTTGGTTTGTTTTGGAGATCCAGGTAATAAATGCGCATATTCCCCGCGAACAGAAAAATTTGAAGGAACATCAGTATCAATATTCGGTAATTTATTCACCAAACGCGTCAAAAATGGCACTTCTGTAGAATAGCTCCCATTTAAACCGACAATAGTATTATTTATGGGCTCATAACCTAAGTTAGCTTTCTGAGTTAATGGCTTTTCTCTTAGGTTTAAGAAGGTACCTCCTAATTGAAAATTATCATTAAACTTATGTTCTACATTTACCCCGGCAAATCGTTTAGATTGCTGTCCAAATGCAGCGTTATTTTCAACAGAAATATCAATAGGTGTACCAGAAGCTTTTAAAGCCTCATCTAAAATTTGTACTCTTCCTAATTGGTAATCTACCGTATAATCAATCCCTTCAACTAATTGTCTTCCTCCTGCAGTTACAGTAACCGACCCTCTTGGCACATTAAATGCCCCAATTGATATTCCACCACCACCAGTAGATTTATAACGCCCTTTTAATTGAAACTTATTTTTGTTTGCCTCTTCTGCTGCAACCGTTTTGGTAGAAGCATATAAGTTTTTGTAAACGTATTTTAATTGATTATTATTATGTGTTAGCAATTCCGTATCCGTAAGATCCACTCCATCATCATAAATCTCCGTTGCATTAATTCCCAGCTTATCAAATAAGTATTCCCCAAATGGTTCTACTTTTGTAAAAAACACACTTCCGTTTTGCGTATTAACAGTTATCCCTGGATAAAAATCAAAGAACCCGTCTCCTCCCTGTTGCGGGTCATTATTGAAGTTTAATTTATCCAAACCAAAAACCTGTAGCAAAGGTGTTTGTGCTACATCACTTGGTAAAGCAGCACCAGCATCTGTTATAAAGTTTACTGGAGAAGGATCAGTATATAATATATCTAATTTAAATGATTCTTGACTCAATTGATAGGCTCCTAAAGCATATACATTTTTCATCATTAAATCCCATACTGGTTCAGTAACTGTCGTTAAATTACTTTTTAGCATTTTCAATACTAAACTATTATTTGTTACCGCTCCTGTACCGTCATCTACAGTAGTTGCATCTACACCATCTGTAGCAAATTCTCCTACTTGATACACTTGTCCACCAACTGTGAACTGATAGGCAACTGCTAATACTTCATCATTAGTTAATCGTTGATTTAATGAAATATACCCTAACTGAGCGTTATAATTGTACTCAGAGTTTTCGGTTAATTTTCTAGCATTTTCTAGCTTAGAATAATCTGTACCTTCATTAAATATTCCTGACAAAGCCCCAAAACCCGTTTGTACCGTTGCTATATCACGAATGGCATCAGTAAGTGTTGATCCAGATCCAATAGTTTCTGGATTTAATCCGTTATTGCTATTATCCGGAAATGCATTTGCACCAGCTGTTACCGTAACTGAAGGTTCTCCTAAATTGATTGTTTCTCCTAAATCTTGTAATGCTACAATATTTCTAACATTATTTACGGTATTGTTTCTATTAGTAACCCATACTTCTAAGCGGGTAATTTGAATATTTGAATTTATAAAAGGATAATCCTGTAAAGCAGTATCATATTTATTTCTGAAATATTGCGACAGGAAAAAGTGTCTGCTCTCGTCATAATCCAATGCAAACAAGTCAAATTCCGTAAGTGTACCTCCACCTTGAGCTGTTACACTTTTACGCTCTGACTTTTGTTCTGAATAAACAGCCGTTACTGTAGTTTTCCCAAATTGTAATTCCGTTTTTACCCCAAACAAGCTTTGAGCACCAGTTATTAATGAACTGTTTAAAGGCATACTTACATTACCTACTTCAATTTTTCTAATAATATCATCTTCGGTAGGTGTGTACTCTAGCTTTATTTGATTTTGAAAATCAAAAACCGACTCGGTATCATAATTCGCTGTTATTTGCAGTCGTTTACCTACTTTACCTAACAAACTCAAACTAATTTGTTGATCAAAGTCAAACGTAAAGCTCGATTTATTTTCAGGAGATAGTACAGGATTATCCTGTTTTGAATATAAAAAACCTATATCCATTGACACATATCCTTGCGGAATTACTTCGATAGTATTCCCCCCAAAAATTGATTCAAAGAAATTTGAATTGACATAAAATTCAGGCAAAAGATTTTTCTGAGCTTCTTTTGCCCCTTCTTTTTTTCCTTCTAAAGCATCTAATTTTGTTTTATAATAACTTTGCATGTGTTCCTGCAAAATCAATTTTTGATACTCCTCTGGCGTTAATATAATTGGATAATCAATATTAAAATCGCCGATTGATTCTGTATAAATATACCTATTCGAAAACGGATCATAAGTATATTTTGATGTGATGCTTTTAGGATTAGGGACATTAAGTTGTCCTAAATTATATCCTGATTGTGGTGATATAACAGAGTCTTGCGGAACAGGATCCTGTGCAAAAGCCATCACAGAAACCAAAACTAAAACCCCAAAAATTCGTTGCGCTAAAATGCTCATTCTTTTTTCTTTCTTAACTAGTATCACAAACTCT
>Ga0209396_1002169_pt1 | contig 20853 bp, 19 predicted proteins | sample GOMGulsemesocosm_6_FD_184638 | JGI IMG/M metagenome (GOLD analysis project Ga0209396, IMG submission 184638) | Methane-oxidizing microbial communities from mesocosms in the Gulf of Mexico - GOM8C Gulf of Mexico (SPAdes) (version 2) | ecosystem: Environmental > Aquatic > Marine > Cold seeps...
TATCTATGAACTGAATAGTTTTAATGAGATTATATTCTTATTATTTATGGTCAAAAGAACAATTTAGGGTATTCAGTCATGGCAAATGTAGATATATCGCGAGTTGATCTCAACTTGTTTGTCGTATTTGATGTGATCTATCGCGAGGGTAATCTTACCCGGGCGAGTGAAGCGTTGAACCTCTCACAGCCTGCGGTGAGTCATGCCTTATCACGGCTGCGTGAACGTTTTGATGATCCATTATTTGAACGAGCGGGCAAAAAGATGGTGCCTACGCCCTTGGCTAAAGCGATTGTGGAGCGAGTGCGTGAAGGCTTAGGTAGCTTAGAATCTACCTTGAGTGATGGTCTAATCTTTGATCCATTAATCGCGGAGCGCACGTTTGTGATTGCGATGCGGGATGTGCTGGAAGCCAGAGCCTTACCCGAGATAGCCGCGCATCTGCAAAGGGTTGCCCCGAATGTCAGCATTCGCAGTGTACGCATGGCACGTCGGGATATTGAAAGTGCCTTAGTACGTGGCACCATCGATTTTGCTGCGGATGTATTAATTCCGGTTTCAAAGCAGTTAAATCATGAGCTATTAGGCAGTGAGGAGCTATCGGTGATGATGGCCAAAGATCATCCCTTGGCACAAAATTCAGCAGCAGATTTTAATTTAGCGAGCTACTTACAAGCTAAGCACATTCAAGTCTCTAGCCGTCCTGATGGCCCTGGGGTAGAAGATTTAGCCTTGTCTCGCTTGGGTGAAAGCCGTGAAATAGCCATGCGCTGTCAGCATTATTATGCCGCGGCCAAGGTGGTAGAAAAGACGGATTGGTTATTAACCTTACCGACTACTTATGCAAAAGCCTTGTGCGATGAAGAGAGTGTTAACAATAAAACCTGTATTCTCTCTCTGCCTTTTAAAACCGAGCCTTTGGAAGTGCATTTATACTGGCACCAAAAGGCGCAGCAAGATCCGGCAATGATTTGGTGTAAACAGCAAATAGAGAATCTATTATTGGGCTAATCCCAGAGCATGTTTAGTCGAGGAACGTAGTGTGAAAAAGCAGCAATTAGAAGACGAAGTTTTGGCATTATTAACATCTCAGACTCTGGGCATGCTATCTACCTATGCTGACGAAGAGAGTGAGGATAAAGCGGCGGGTTTTCCGTTTGGCTCTATGGTGCGCTTTGTTATTGGCGAGAGTATTGAGAATAAAGGCTTACCCATTTTATTGCTCAGTCGTATTGCGGAACACAGTAAACATATTAGTCAGCAGAATAAGGTGTCGTTACTCGTGTCTGGGGAGGTTAACGACGATATTCAAAAAACTGCGCGCTTAACCCTATTGGGTGAAATGGAAAGAGTTCATGCCGACGACCCAAAGATACAGCAAGATGGGGAGAAATATTTTCAGCAATTTCCCGAGGCGCGGGAATATTTCCAATTATTAGATTTTGATTTTTATCGACTGAAGGTACAAAAGAAACGTTATGTTGCAGGCTTTGGCCGAGCGCACTGGTTGAAATGACGAGAGTGCGATTACACGCCAGTTACGCCTCTAGTCTGTGAGAACAGCTAAAAATAATTCCTGGAAATCTGCTGTATTGCCTTTAAAACGACTCTTTTAGAATAACCTGCTCTGCCTTCTTTCGCTCTTGCCACTGCAGCATCTCAAGCTCAGGCTTATCATGAAATTTGTCTACCTTACCGATACATAAATAAGCAATTAGCTCTCTGTCTTTTGGTGCTTGTAAAATCGTCTTTACTTTCTCAGGGTCGAGAATACTTACCCAGCCCATGCCAATGTTAAGAGAGCGTGCTTTAAGCCACATGTTTTGTACGGCACATACCACGCTATAACGTCCCATCTCGGGCATGCTGGTTTGACCAAGAACCGGACCTTTTTGCGGGTTATAAAATACCGCGATATTGAGCGGCGTTTCGATGATGCCTTCGAGCTTAAGCTGTTCATATTGCTCTAGCTTGCCTGCTTCAAATTTTCCCTGTTGAAAAAGCTGTTTGGCTTTTTCGTTTTCTTCAAAGAAGCTGTGGGCGATTTGTTCGCGTATCTTGGCATTGGTGATAGTGACAAACTCCCAAGGCTGGGAGAAGCCTACCGAAGGGGCCATAAGAGCCGCCGCAAAGATCTGATCGATATCGTCTTGGTCGAGGGCCTCGGGCAGAAAACGATTGCCTCGCACATCTCTACGGGATTGCATGATTTCGTCTAGCAGCTGCGTTTCGGTGCTGCTGAATTGCCGATTTTTACTTGTACTGGTCATGGTTTGATTTCGCGAGATGATCTAAGTCATTAGTATGGGAATTAGGGACTTAATTGTAATTCTATATAGAAGGAACTGCACGTTTTGCCGCAGATTAAACTAGTCTTAAAGAGTAATAAACCTAATGAGTTGATAATGATTTCCATCACCCAAGACGTAATAGACCATGTATCCGAAGGTTTTAGCATTCCTTCTATGCCTGAAATTTTAATAGAAGTTCAACGAATCTGCGCTGACCCCGATGGTGAAATAGCCGATTTGGCGACGTTAATATCGACGGATATCGGTTTGTCTTCGGCCATTTTGAAAACAATAAATTCACCGCTATATGGCATGAATCGCGCGATTAGCGATATAAGCCAAGCTGTGATGTTATTGGGAATGAGTTCAGTTTCAACCTTGATTGCGGGTATTTTAATTAAGCAAAGCTTTCAAGGTGAAGCTGCCATTCGTTTTGAGCGCTTATGGGATAATGCGGCCTTGGTGGCGGAAACCATGGTTTTTATCGGCCAAAACATTGATGATAAAATCCCCCCCGAAAACTTATATACCACGGGTTTATTTCACGATTGTGGGATTGCTGCGATGAGTATGCGCTTTACCTCGACCTATCTGGAAACCTTGCTGCTGGCCAATGAAGATCACTCAAAAACTCAGGTTGAGCATGAAAATGAGTTGCACACTACTAACCATGCCATCGTCGGCTATTTCATTGCGGCGGGCTGGAAGTTACCCAAAGATATCTGCCAAGTAATTTTGAATCATCATGAGGATGACTTTTTATCTTTTAACAAATCTCATATGGAAAGCTTGGTCTATGCGACGTTAAAAATTGCTGACAATATGGTGAGCAGCCTAAAACGCCGGCAAAATATTCAGGGCTGGGAGGCTGTGAAGGAAGCCTGTTATACCCAAGTTGGAATCGATGAAGATAAGTATCACGATTTATCCGAAGATCTTGAAGAGCTGTGGCAGCAAAGAGAGTAATGAATTAGCCTCGTTTTAACCAAGACCTGACATTAGACCAACGATTTATCAGTAAGGCTGCAAATATCAGGCTACAGCCGATGAGTTGCAATGTTGACATTCTTTCATTGAACCATGCTGCCGCAATTAACGCGGTCCAGATGGGTTCTAGAATCATAATCACTGCAGCATGACTGGGAGTGGTTAATCCTTGGGCATAGGTCTGTAATAAGAAGCGCGCAGCAGTGCCGATGAGAGCGCTTAATAACAACCATTGCATCATCGAGGCCGTTGCGACTTCTGGCCAAGCTTCTGTACTAGCAGAAATGATAATGGCCATTATGCCGACAAAGGATAACGAAATTGCAGTCAATGCGGCTGCCGACATGCGTGCGGCGGCTCGGCCATTAAGAATGAAGGTGAGGGATAATAAAACCGCTGCCCCAAGAAAGAATAACTGACTCGGTTCTGGGTGGAGACCATTTTCTAATCCTAATAAGGCTAAGCCCAGAAAGGAAACCGGTAAGGCGATCCAATTACTGCGTTCGACTTTCGCTTTAAATATAAAATAACTAATAGGCGCGACTAAGATGGAGGCTATGCTGGTTATGAAGGCCCCTTCACCTAAGTTTTTAGCGTAGAAAAGTCCGAAGATCCACAGGCACATCGACATGCCAAACAATATGCCGACTTGTGCTGAGGCTAACCATTGCTTGGGATTTAAGCCGATTAAAGATTGTTTACTGAACAGTGCTAAGAAAACTCCGGCTAATAAAAAACGGCTACCGATGAACAGAAGCGGTGGCATTTCACTTACCGCTTCTTTAGAGAACATCCAGCTGATGGCTGCTAGGAGAGTAACGATGATGAGCAGCACATCAGCTTTGAGAGAATTATTAGACAAGGTTATAACAACATATCAAATGAAAAAGGTACTGCATAATACCGACTAATCTTATTATACAGAACCTTTTACTGATGAACGCAGTGTTCCATTACTGTCGCCTAAGGCTCAAGAGAAATTAAATTCAGCAACCATTTCCTTCAAAGTATTCGACGTCGCAATCAAGGCTTCCGCTTGCTCCCCTGTAGAGTTGGAAGATCGCTGAGTATTTTCGGATAAAACTTTAGCGGATTCCGTTGTCTTACTAATATCGGTAATCACTTGGGTTTGCTCTTCACTTGCGGTTGCGATTTGAGCATTCATGTTATTAACCAGCTCTAAGCGATTAAACAATGCGAGGATCTCTTCGTTAGCCTGTTTAAATGAATCGGATAAAGAATGGGTTGCATCACTACTCTGGGTCATCGCATTCATTGAGCGATCGGCACTCTTTTTTAGACCCTCAATCATGTTGTGGATTTCTTCTGTCGATTGCTGCGTTTTACCCGCTAGGTTTCGAACTTCATCCGCCACTACTGCGAAGCCCCGTCCTTGCTCCCCCGCTCTAGCTGCTTCAATCGCGGCATTAAGGGCGAGTAAATTCGTTTGCTCTGCAATGCCTTGAATCGTTTGTAAAATGCCATAAATCCCCTCAACTTGGCTACTGAGTTCACTGACGTCATTGGCACTAGAGGAGGTGACATCATTCAGCTCGACAAATTGTTTATCAAGGTCATGAATTTTAGTGCTAACAGACTGGCCACTGTTATTCACATCAACTATCTCTTGGTGGGCGCTTTGCACATTTGCTGCAATTTCGGCTGAAGCTGTTTCCAGCTCTGTCATTGCAACACTAACACTGTCCATATTGAGAAATAGATCTTCAGAATTTCTCTGATTGTTACTGGCATTTTGGCGAAGAATACCAGCGGATTCATGTACGCCGTAAGAGATGTCTTTTACCTTCAAAATAACGTGCTCTACCCGATTCATCATAGCGTTTAGCTGCAGGGCGAGAGGGGTCATGTCATTGGTATTATGAGTCGCAATTCGAAAACTTAGCGGCGTATCTTCACTAGACATTATTTTAACAGCATCCACTAACTTACTGAGCCCAGATGTTATACGGGTGACCATGTATAACGCTGAAAAAATCATCAGGGCGGCGATAATAAGAATGCCAGGTATTGCGATAACAGCCTGAGTATCGTAGATAGTTTGCCATTCTTGCATTACAAAGCGCTGCATCATATCAGGATTCAGATTAGCGCTATTTTGTTGAATAAATTCTTTACTGGCTTGTGCTAGCTGATCCCGTTGGCTATGCATATCTTTCACTGCGAGAGAAGTGATAATCATGGTGGTGAGTAATGCAGGGATTGTCGATGCCAAAATCAACTTAGTATTGACGGAATATGCCATTAAATATGATGCCTTTTAGTAATTTCAATACTAAAAGTGTAGTGTAGATTTCTGAGCTGACCATCGTTATCAAATTACCCCTCAGAGGTTCCCATTCAAACAAGGTTATTTAAGACTGGCTAGATACCAAGGCATGGCTTGAACTAAGCCGTCATTAATTTGATGACTAGGATGATAGCCGAGCAAGTTAGCCGCTTTACTAATGTCTGCTTGTGAGTGGCGTACATCCCCTGGGCGAAATTCGCGATACTCAACGCTCAATGCTGGGGTCGATTCATCTAAGGATTTAATCTGCTGGTAGATCATATCTTTCAGCTGATTCAAACTGGTGCGGGCATTACAGGCGACATTATAGACCTGGCCCTTGTTTTCATCTTCAGTGAGTGCCGCTAAAATGTTGGCTTGTACCGCATTATCCACAAAGCAAAAATCTCGACTGGTTTCACCATCACCATTAATAAAGAGGGTTTCACCTGCAATGAGTGACGCTGTCCACAGTGGAATAACGGCAGCATAAGCGCCTTGGGGATCTTGTCTTGGCCCAAAGACATTGAAGTAACGCAAACCTGTCGCCTTAAAACCATAGGCTCTATCGAACACGGAAGCGTAAAGTTCATTAACGTATTTAGTGACTGCATAAGGAGATAATGGACTACCGATAGTATCTTCAACTTTCGGCAGGTCTGGGTGATCGCCATAGGTGGAGCTGGAAGCTGCGTAGACAAAGCCTTCTATCTCAGCATCCCTAGCCGCCGTGAGCATATTCAAATGACCGGCAATATTGACCTCGTTCGTGGTGATGGGATCATTCAGAGATCTCGGCACTGATCCTAATGCCGCTTGATGAAGAACGTATTGCATACCATTAACCGCGTGCTTACAGTCTGCTAAGTTACGTATATCTCCTTCGATAAAGGTGAAATTCCCCCACTGCTGGCCACTGACCTTATGTTTAACCTCGTCTAAATTTTTCTGATAGCCCGTGGCAAAGTTATCGAGGCCAGTCACTTTTTGATTGAGCTTCAATAATGTCTCCAACAGGTTTGAGCCAATAAACCCTGCGACTCCAGTGATGCACCAATTGAATTGATGGGTTAATAATGATTGTTTTATGTCGTTATATTTTGTCATACCCAGCTCTATATAATTAATACTGATATAAAAATTCTTGTATAAGAGTGTTTATAAACGCCATAAATTAATGCCAGCTGCTCTGAATTCAACCGCATTTAATGAAGATTTGACGTCCATTATTACTGCACCAGGGTTTATCATTTTTTTAAAGTCTTCAACGGTTAAAGCTTTATATTCTTTGTGACTGACACAGAGAATGATGGCATCAAGATCGACTAAATCATTCCAATTGCATAGGCTGACATCATAAAAACTCTTGGCTTCTTCAATATCCGCCATAGGGTCATGGACCAAAATATTGACACCGTATGTGCGTAATTCTTTAATCACATTGCCGACTTTTGAATTACGTAAATCCGGGCAATTTTCTTTAAAGGTTAAGCCCAATATACCTACTCTTGCCCTTTTTATAGGACTGCCAGATTGAATCATTTTTTTGATGGTTCTTTCAACAATATGAGCGGGCATCGAATCATTGATACGTCGACCTGCTGAAATCACCTCTGGATGGTAGCCCAGCTTTTGCGCTTTATGGGTCAGGTAGTAAGGATCGACACCGATACAGTGCCCGCCTACTAGTCCTGGGCGGAAGGGCAGAAAATTCCACTTGGTGCCCGCAGCTTCTAATACATCAACCGTATCAATCCCCATGCGTTCGAAAATTATCGATAATTCATTCATTAGAGAAATATTCAAATCACGCTGGGTATTTTCAATAACTTTTGCCGCTTCAGCCACTTTTATGGACGGGGCTTTATGTACACCCGCAGTGACTGTGCTGGAATAGACGTCGGCCACAATATCGAGAACTTCAGGAGTTTGCCCAGCAACGATCTTAGTTATGTTGGTGAAAACATGGTCATCGTCACCGGGATTAATGCGTTCAGGTGAGTAACCGACAAAAAAATCTTTGCCACATTCCAAATGGCTATTGGCTTCTAGTATCGGTACGCAGTCTTCCTCAGTAGCACCAGGATATACTGTTGATTCATAGACAACGATGTCCCCCTTTTTGAGTTGTGCTCCGACTATTTTAGATGCGCTTAATAAGGGAGAAAGATCAGGTTGGTTGGCATCGTTGATGGGGGTGGGGACTGCAATAATATGAAAGTCTGCTTGAGTTAGGTCTTTCGGGTCAGAAGTGAATTTAATGTCAGTGTGGGATAATTCTTCTGGGCTTACTTCAAGTGTTTTATCTTCTAATGATTGAAGTTCTAAGATTCTTTTCTTGTTTAAATCAAAACCAATCACAGTACTGTTTTTTCCAAAAGCAACGGCAACGGGTAAACCAACATAGCCCAAACCAATAACAGATATTTTTCTATTCATAATGATCCATTCCTAGACACGCTACAGAAACTATATTGAGCATAGTCTGGCTTGTGCTATTTCAGATATATCATTTTGGAATTTCAAATTAATTGATGTTCAGTATAAGAATATAAAAAATAAGGAGTGATAATAATAACGAGTTTCAACGTGTAAATTGAAATAACTTTATTGTCGTTTCAAAAATACACAAATGAAAATTGCCTGCTAATATCTATTATTACTGAACATGTGAAAACTGTATTGTATAGAGACGTCGGAGGTTGTAGTGGCTACTGTTAGAATATTTAACAACTACTTGAGAGTACCACTAGCCATTTTCGAACTCTTCGTTTTTGCTGTTTCAATTTACGCTGCAACGTATGTAGCAAGTTGGGTTAGCTTAAACCTGTCGGAAGAAGTACTAGAAATTCGAGGTAAATCTTCGCCTTCTAACTTATCTCTTATATCGATTTGTTATTCAATTACTATGATGCTGTCTATGGTCGCGCTGGGGCATTATAAAAGTCATCAATATTTACCAACTGGCATTCTTACGGGCACATTATTACGAGTATTTATTTCTCTCTTGCTTGGCTCAACAGTTTTTATATTGTTGTCCATTATTTTTCCTCAATTGCATGTAGAAAGAACAATTCACTCTATGGCTCTAGTGATTTCGTTTTTAGGGATTATGTTTATTCGCTTGTTATTTTTACAGACAATCGAAACGACCGTTTTAAAAAGAAATATACTCGTGATAGGTGCCGGTAGCCGAGCAAGTAAATTGATTCATGAAACCGGTGGGCCACAAGATGGAGTGAATTACAAAATAATTGCCTATCTAGACTTTCAACATGAAGAGATTGAAGTGCCTAGAAATAAAGTTCTTTTTATCGATGACGTAGATATTTGTGAATATGTTTCGACCCATCGAATTGATGAAATTATCTTAGCCATTGAAGACAGGCGAAAAACATACCCAGCGGAGGAGTTACTGAAATGTAAGTTTTCGGGGGTAAGAATCAGTGATCCCGTCAGTTTTCTAGAGCACGAGCAAGGCAAGGTGAATTTAGAAATGATGCATGGTGATTGGATGATTTATTGCGATGGTTTCAATAGGAATGATCTAAAAAGTCTGTTGGCTAGAACCTTTGATGTCATTGTTAGCATGTTAATACTCATCCTCATGCTCCCTGTTATGGCGCTTGCAGCATTTATTATTTCGGCCGAATCCGGCTTTGGCCAACCCATATTTTATCGTCAGGTCCGTGTCGGCTTAGATGGTAAAGAATTCACGCTGTTGAAGTTTAGGAGTATGAAAGTGGATGCAGAGGGTGATGGCAAAGCCATTTGGGCACGAGACAATGATAATCGCATAACCTTTGCAGGTCATTTTATGCGTAAGACTCGTATTGATGAGTTACCCCAAATATTGAATATTTTACGCGGTGATATGCGATTAGTAGGCCCTCGTCCAGAAAGACCTGAATTTGTAAGAGAGTTAGAAAAAAGTATTCCTCATTATAAAAAAAGACATTCTGTTAAACCTGGGCTAGCAGGTTGGGCACAATTAAAATACCCCTATGGTGCTACGGTGCAAGATGCCTATGAGAAACTGCAATATGATCTTTATTATGTGAAGAATAATAATATATTGTTAGATTGTTTTATTCTTTTGCAAACTATCGAGATCGTTATTATGGGGAGTGGAGCAAGATAATGATGATTAAACAAAGTAGCATATTATGGATGCTGATTTTCTTAACGGCCTGCAGCGGCAATATCATTGATGAAGCTCGCAATAGAACCATACAAAAGGAATTCGCTTTCTCGTCGGTGGATACCTACTACATTGGTGTGGATGATATGCTGCAAATCAATGTTTGGAAAAACCCTGATATTTCTGTCACGGTCCCCGTTCGCCCAGATGGAAAAATATCAGTTCCCCTTGTTGGGGATGTTGTTGCCGGAGGGAAAGAACCTATGATGGTTGCAAAGGAAATCAAAAAAGCACTTGCAAAATATATCCGTGAACCTCAAGTTGCCGTTATCTTAACGCAATTAAATAGCCATGAATTCATTTCCCGAGTCCGTATCACAGGAGCCGTTAATTCACCGTCTTCAATACCATTTCGTCAAGGAATGACAGTACTTGATGCAATGCTTCAGGCAGGGGGTGTCAACGACTTTGCAGCGGCAAACAGTGCGCGCCTTTATAGGAAAGAGGGAAGAGTCACGGCTGAATATGATGTATATCTGCAAGATATTCTAAATTCTGGTGAGCTAGAAACCAATTACATGCTATTGCCAGGAGATATATTAACTGTCCCTGAGAGACTCTTCTAAAGGTGGGTTTATGTCGAATATGCCTCAGCAACTTCTAAGTATTATATTTAAAGAAACTTGGCATCGTAGAAGTTTGTCACTATTTATTTTAGTTAGCATTGCTCTATCTACTTTGTTTATAAGTTTAAACTGGCCAAAGCTATATGTTTCTGCATCTGTAATTGAGGTAGATGAACAGAATATTTTAACACCACTATTAGAAGGTAGTGCTGTGGCCACAGCGATTAAAGATCATGCTAGGAATACGAAGCAATTGCTCTTTAGTAAACGTTCTAGAGAGAATGTGATTAGTAAATTAAGTGAAGAAACAGAGTTGATGACAGATAAAGAGAAAGAACAATTTTGGGAAACTATTCAAGATAATATTATTGTGAAAAATATGGGAGGAAATTTGATAAAAATTTCCTATCGTTCAGCTGATGCTTATAGAGCAAGAATTTTAGCTGTTACGTTAACCGAATTTTTCATTACAGAAAGTGTGGAAGAAAAAAGAAGAGAAAGTGAAGGAGCCTTTCAATTTATTGCAGATCAAGCCGGTGAATATCATGACAAATTAGTAGCTTCTGAAGAAGCGCTTAAAACTTTTAGGTCAGATAACCTCGGCGCTAGCCCTGCGAGTTCTGCCGTGGTCAATGACAGAATATTAGAACTACAGCGTTCAATTGAGCAGAGTAATTTAGCATTAAATGAAGCAAAAATCAGAATGGAAAATATTGATGCCCAGTTATCGGGTGAAGCGGAGGTTTCCGCTTACTTAACTCGAGAAGGACAAATTCAAGAACGAATAAATACTCTTCAATCAAATTTAGATACTTTACGTATGACCTATTTAGATTCATATCCCGATGTGATCATTATCAAAGATCAGATAAGTGCGTTGAAAATTCAAATGGAAAATGTTAGCCAAGAAGAATCAACAGGCTTAGTTCAAAATGGAAGATTAAATCCACTATTTCAACAGCTTAGAGGGATGCGTTCAAAGTTCACAACGGAATTAGTTGCTCTTGAAACCCGTATTGCAGAAACAAGCCAATTGCTCGTCAAAGAAAAATCGAGAGCCATGCAAATAAATAATGCAATGGCGGTTTATGCGCAATTGACTAGGGATTACGATGGAAATCAAAAGCTGTATGAAAAATTACTGAAACAGCGTGAGACGGCTAGGGTGTCAATGAATATTGATATTGCTAATCAGGGAATGACATTAAAAGTAAAAGAAATGGCGGATTTGCCGGTCACCCCTATTGGAATTCAATTTCTACATTTTGCGATTATCGGCATATTCGGCTCTATATTGGCACCACTTGTTCTATCTTTAATTATGACTAGGATTGAGGTGTCATATCGCTCATTAGTGGATTTGAAGGCTGTGCAGGGGCTTGTTGTGCTTGGAAGGGTGTCTTCTTATCACAATCAAAGAGATAAGTTTTTTGTTTGGCTATGGGCATTTATGGCCTTGCTAGCGGTTCTTCTTGTCTATTCGTTATATGCCTATATTGGCTGGCTAAAATTTACTGGGCAGTACTAATATGAATAAAATTGAACAGGCAATAAGAAAAATATCGGGTGATAGTGATATCTTTGCAGAAAATTTAAATTCTTCCTATTCGAGTGTTGAAGAAATTGAAAAAATGGAAAGTCACCTGGACTTAAATGATTCGGAGATGAGAAAAAGAAAAATTATCTTTCCATCAATGAAAGAGAAAGCACTGGTCAATTCATTTCGAGATTTAAGAACTCAATTGACTGGAAATAGAGAGAAAAATATAATAATGATAACGTCAATTTGTGATGACTCTGGCAATAGTTATTTTGCTAGAAATATTGCAGTGGCTACTGCATTTGATGCTTCTAAGACGGCCATCTTATTTGATTGTAGTCTCGGCACTAATGATGTCGGTGACTTATTCAAATTATCAGAAGAAAAAGGAATAATTAATTACATATTTAATAATGAAGTTAGAATAGAAGATATCATCCATGAAAGTGGTATTAAACGTTTAAGAATAATACCATTTGGTCGATCTGAGCATTCCATTGGTGAGCATTTTTCTCATCCTAGATTTAAAAATTTACTTTCACAACTAAAACATAAATATTCTGAAAGGCATCTGTTTATTGATGCACCTCCCATACTCGAGTCGGCAGACTCTCATATTCTATTAGGTCTATGTGACCAAGTTGTATTAGTTGTACCTTATGGCAGAGTAAATTTTTCAGATATACAAGCGGCAACGGAAATTATAGGTAAGGAAAAGTTCCGAGGTGTTGTTTTTAATGATTATATTCGATGAAAATTTGTTTAATTATCCCCGTATTTAGTCTGGCATTAATAGATGTTCAAGCGGCTACTGTAGGCAGTGGAGATGTTGAGCTGGGTATCAGCCGTGATAATGAAAAAACCAATGCTGGTATGGGAATGCGTTATACCATGGAAAGATCGGCGAGCACTCATCATGCTCTACTCGTTAGTAAGGCCCAGATCGGAAGTGATACGGGTCGTTCTTTGGTCGCAACGGCGGCCCATGATTATCAATATCCGGCCTCATTTATTGATAATGCTTTAGATCATTCTATGAGAGTAGTGAGCCCTAGAGTCTCTTGGCAGAGTCAACTTTCCCACCGTTTAGATTTTGATAAAACGACTAATGAAAATATTGGTAATAAAGAGGGTGTTATTAACACAAATTATAAAGATACAGAAGAATCTTGGAGCATAACGACGGGCCCAACGGTAAATTATGGGGCTGGGTTATGGTTCAATAGTTTATTGTCGGCTGAAATATCAAGAGCCTATGCCTTGAAATACTTCACTGATGAATCTTTATTTTCTTTAAATTTAAAAAAATCAATGGGACATATCAGCTCGCTTTCTATAATCACCAAAAATATTTGCGCACAAACTGATAATCCAAATGTTGATGATTTTTGTCGCGATGAATTAAGTCTGGGATTTGAAACTAATAAGAAAAATTATGGCTTTACTGTTGAGTATGGTCAGTCAAAAGAAAATGACGTATTCACTGATATCTATTCAGTGAGTAGTTTTTTTAATTTAAATTCGTCAAGTTTATTAGCTTTCACAGGCTATCGGTTAGTCGATAGAGTTGGTATTAAAGATGACTTTGCAAAAAACACATTTTCCGCCATTAAAATGGGGAGAGGTGCCCGTTTTCTTTATGAACGCGGCAGGACCCACTTAGAACTTAATGCCAGAAGGGTTACTAGTGAAAGTGATAATAATTCAGCTATAAATGAAGATGTCTCTGTATTTTATGATTATAGATTGAGCTCATGGCTTTGTACGGCTTGTCGTTTATCACTTTCACATGAGTATTCAAAATTCAACCTAACTCTTGAGCAAAAAATATCATCTCTAGGTCTTAAGAAAAGAAATAGTAAGCACTTATCCAGTGAAATTTCCTTTAGGAAAACGGAACGAACCGATCAAGAGACATTATGGAGTATCAATTATTTAATTTCATACAGTGGCATAGTCACAAAATTGTCGGAAAGGTAACCTTGTATGTATCTCGATTTTTTTGGAATGAAACAAGCTCCATTTCAGTTGATCCCTGATATTGATTGCCTATTTCTTAGCGAGCAACATGCTAAAGCTATGTTATATATGGATTATGCTACCTGGAATGCGGGAGGGTTTGTTGTAATTACAGGTGAAGTTGGCTCTGGAAAAACAACATTAGTGAAGTGGTTATTAAGTAAGTGCAAAAATGTAAATCAATGTTTTCATGTAGAGTTCACCAATCTAAGCGGTAATGATTTACTAATCTATTTGTTAAAGCAGGTCGGAGTTAGCTATAAAGAAAATGATAAAATATCGTTAGTTTACACACTTCATGACTATTTAAAAAAAAGGACTCGTAGTGGTCGCTCATGTTTATTAGTCATTGATGAAGCGCAAAATTTAACGGTCGATCAGCTTGAAGATATCAGGATGCTAGCCGCTTTAGAAGGCCCTGACGGTCCATTATTACGAATAGTACTGTTAGGCCAGCCAGAGCTGGTTAATACTATCCAATCGGCGGAACAATTTAAACAAAGAGTGAGGCTTCACTATCATCTGAAAGGACTTAATATAAAAGACATGGAAGAATATATTCAATTTAGAATGGACAAATGTGGCTATGAGGGTGAAAAACTTTTTACTGAAATATTAATTACTGAGATCTTCAAGTATTCTCATGGTATTCCCCGTTTGATTAATAAAATTTGTGATGGATTATTAATTTGTGCTTATGCCGATGATCGATATAGTTTGGATAGTAAAGACTTCGAATCTATTTTGGTAGACCTAATGATAGTGGGTGAAAATACTAACCCTAGCAATAATGTAAAGGTTGGTACCACTAGATATGGCGTATTATTAGAGCGACTCGCTATCGCTATTGAAGATCTTAACGAAAATTTAGCGGTTATTGCAGGTAAGAAATAACTATGACTATTGCTATCTATATGTTTCATGCGATTGGGGATCTAGCGGAAGATGACTGGGCCGATCCCTTATATTGCTTCCCTGAAAATAAATTTAAAATATTTTTAGATCGCGCAGAGCATGTATTTTGTATAGGGGAGTTAGGCAACGGGAATACCGATAATTCCGTTGTATTGACGTTTGACGATGGTCATATCAGTAATTATTGGGCGGGTAAATTTATAGCAGAGCAAGGCTATGGCAGTGCAGATTTTTTTATTAATCCTGCCCATGTTGGTAAAGATTATTATATGACATGGGACCAGGTGCTTGAGTTGTCTAGCTTGGGGATGAGTATTCAGTCTCATGGTTTTGATCATCGCTATCTTTCAGATTTAACTGACATAGAGCTTAGAGAACAATTACTGAAAAGTAAAAATCAGATAGAGCTATATACTAATCAACCGGTTAAGCGCTTGTCTCCTCCAGGAGGACGCTATGATAAACGCTGCTTAGAACAAGCAAAAAAAATTGGTTATCAGTCTGTTTTGAGCTCGCAGCCAGGTATTGTTGAAAATCTTGATCATTTTCTTTTACCCAGGATTTCGGTCAAGAAGAACTCTGGAGTAGATGAGCTGTTGGCGCTGAATAGGACAATAAATCCGAGGCTGATGATATTAAGAATTAAATATCAGTTATTGAAGATTATGAAAGTCATCTTAGGCAATAAGCGCTATGAGGGTATTCGGTGGTATTTGTTAGGAGTAAGAAAATGATGCTAATTGCTTTTATTATTTGCCTCCTATTCATTGGCTATGTCTATCTAGGGTATCCGTTTTTACTTTGGTTACTTTCTCGTAATATAGAAAAGAGTTATCCAAAAACTCAATATCAAGGTGATATTTCTATTGTCATGGTTGTCTGTAATGAAGCGGAACATATAGTCGATAAAATAGAGAACCTTAAGAAATTATGCTATAGCGGGGGCAGGTTAAGTTTTATTCTAGTTGATGATTGCAGTGATGACGATACCGTTAACCTTATATTAACTTCTGCTTTTAACGTGCGTTTAATCCGATCGGATAAGCGTTTAGGAAAAGCCCATGGCATAAATTTGGCCATGGCTGAAGTAACGACAGAATTGGTGACCTTTATTGATTGTCGTCAACAACTTGAGTTGCACATTATCGAGCATCTATCTTCATGGTTTGCAGATAATCCGGCGACTGGAGCAATCAGTGGTGAGTTGATGTTTAAAGTGCCTACTGGCAATGACTTTTCTGCGGCGATGGATGGCTATTGGCGTTATGAGAAATTCATTCGAAAATCTGAAGCGTTGTTCGCCAGTGTGCCCGGGGTGACTGGGGCTTTGTATATGCTTAGAGCCAATACCTTCAAGACGATTCCGAATAATACTCTATTGGATGATGTGCAGATTCCTATGGTCACCGCACGTCAAGGCTACCGGATTGGCTTTGATGATAGAGCCATTGCTTGGGATGAGCCATCAGCGTGTTTAATAAAAGAAAGGGCCCGAAAAATTCGAACGTTGAGTGGAAATTATCAACTATTAATGCGATTTCCTCAGTGGATTTTCCCCTTTTGTCATCCCATAAGTTGGCAGTTTTTCAGCCATAAAATTGCTCGTCTGCTCGTTCCTTTTGTCATTTTAACCTCAGTAGTCTTGGCGGTGCTTCTTATGGATCGTTACCCTATTCTGGCTACTGGCTATTTAGTCGTGATCATTTTTAGTTTACTGTTAATTCCTTTGGCTTATATATTTCCTGTTGTTCGTAAGATTAAGTTATTAAAACTAGTTGAATCTTTCATATTGCTAAATTGGTTTTGTTTGCTCGCTTTTTTTAATTATTTCTTTTTATCGCAATCGGGAGCTTGGAAGAAATGATGCCAGTAACCTTTGAACTCATTTTTAAACCAAGTTCAGTACAGGGTATTGTTTAGGACCATGTGTAATTAATACTTTAGCTTCATTGTGAATATTTTAATAACATTTAGCTATTTAATCACCCGCAACAAACTGTATGAGAATATATTTTATTGCGGGTGATTAAGATCATACAAAGTCCAAATATCATGCTTGCTTGAAACCTAATCGAGCCCTATATATTGGTAGCTGATCTACTATATAAAGATGTGGTGACATTAGTTGTTACCGATAAATAATTATTTTAATAATGCTCTACTTATAGGAACATTTTAAGGATCAATTCATGAAATTCATTGTGAAAGTGCTGCTTCTATTATGCTTTTCTGTTATTTCGGGTTGTTTACCCGAGGCAACTAAGAGCTCTAGTGATCCCGAGATACTTCCCATCGAGCCACAAAATATTAGCTTAAATTGGAGTCCCAACCTTGTATTAGAAGATGGAAGCAGTTTTCAGCCCGCTGAAATTGAATCCTATACACTTTTTTGGGGCAGAGAGCAGGGGAGCTTGTTAGAACAAATTGAGATTCCATCAGCGGATATTGAAACTTATATTTTTACGGTAACAGAGAGTGGTGATTATTACTTTGCTGTTGCGCTGAATACTATTTATGGAACAAAGAGTGGACCCTCTAATATTGTCCATAAAAAGGTGAATTAGATGAAATATTTAACCGAAGTTTCAAGTAAGTTTACTGAGTTATTATGCATACTATTACTCTCGCTAGTATTTATTGCTCAGGCTAATTCAGCTGTACCTAATATTAATACTATTTTAGATCAACGATCCTTGCCGGGAGAATCCTACCTATATCAGCCCAGCTTAGTGACAAGTGAGAAAGTATATTGGACCAAAATATTTGGTCCAGATGAGGTAGTCGTTCATCCAAAGACTGGCCGGGTAGCTTGGGTGCTAGCGAATGATGCGGTGAGTGAAAGTTATCATCTAGGAGTGAGGGCAAGTAATAGCGATGGTTTTAGTGATGAAACCTGGATTGTAACAGTGGGTTCTGGGGATGTGGTGTATATCGGGCCCAATGAAGCGATAAATACTTTAAAAGACGGCATGTCTGCTATTGAATCTGGGGATACGCTTGTTATGCGAAATGGTACTTGGAGTCATGCAGACCAAGATAATACTATCCCTGGTAATCAGAAGAAGTCGCAGACGTTACCCGCAGGTACGAGCAATGCTTTCACAACTTTGATGGCCGAAGATCCAGGTCAGACAATTATTGATGGCAATGATGAAGAGCAGTTGATTAGTCTTTGGGGTAGTGAAAAACATCCCGACTGGCCATTAGATAATAATGGTTCAAGTATAGATACTGACTATTTAGCGATTAAAGGGTTAGTGCTTATCAACTCAGATGCTGAAGCGCTAAGGATCAATAATAGTAAGTATATAAAGCTGATTAATCTGGGTATTGGTCCCTCATCAAGGGATAGTGGCGCTTATGCCAACGTCTATATTTATCGTTCACAATATGTGTTGATTGAAGGTATGTATGTGTGGGGGCATGGTCGCTATAAGATACAGCTTAAGAACTCCTCAGAAAGTATTATCAGAAGAAGTATTGTCCGCATCGATGATTACATTGGCGGAGAGCCTATTGGTGGTTTCATCTCCTATTGCTCTCGCAATATTCTATTTCAAAATAATATCTTGGTTGACTCCGACCACTCTCATTATTGGGGCAGTCATAATGAAATTATCAATGCTTTTGGGGTCCCGGCCACTAACTGTGAATCATATCCAGAATTCAATGAGTTTAAAAAGAGTCTGGCACTGAATGCTCATATGGGTTTGATGAATACTGATGCGCGCCAAAACGTCAATCCTACTTTATGGCAGGATATTATTGGCTGGAATCTAAAGCCCGCTAGGCATAGTGGAGGGAATGGTGCGGTTGTGCCTATGTTATCAGGCGTAGGAGCTACCATCACTGATCGCATGACTCTAGCTGAAGTTAACTCGGAAGGTAGCTACTTTATGTATTCTAGAGAGCTAGATTCAACGGTTAAAAATTCAATCTTCTATCGAGTGGGTTGGAATGGTTCTGCTGTCGTTGATCAAGGTGCTCTGGTTAGAAGAGGTAGTGGAGGAAGCTTCTACTTTAGTGATAATAACTTAGTCGACTTTGCCGGTGATCTTGCTGATAGCTCAGGTAATGGAGATCCGATTGAAACAAATACTATGTCGATAGAACCTGAATTTCAGTATCTCACTATGCTACCTCGTGACTCCGATTTGCATAGTAGCGGAGAAGACGAAGGGCGAGTCGGCGCTGAGTTAATGACAATGCTAGGTCGTTCGGGAATATTTTATGGTGATACAGGTTACGATGAGGATACAGAGATTCCTATGTGGCCTTTCCCTAATCAACAGCTTGCCCATGAACACTTTGCCAACTTTACCCATACTGGAACGGATAGGAATGGCGGTGCCGATGGAATACAAGGTGCTAGGGGCTTTGCGCTGCCCAACCAAACATTGACTAATTATGTATGGGCTTATTTGGGTAACCCAACCCCTCCTTTTGAAGTTTCAATTTTACCTGGGGATAAACAGGTAAAGCTGCTTTGGAGTACTTCTGCTCCTCTCTATCAAAGTAGTATTAGTGGTTATAAAATTTATAAAATTGTTGCGGGAAACCCTACGTTATTGGCTGATGTTACGAGTAATGTTAATGAGTATGACGTTACTGGCTTAGTTAATGGCGAGCAGATAGAGTTAGCGGTTACTTCTGTTCGTGACGATGGTGAGGAGAGCGATTATGCATTCTTGGCAGCTGGGCAATCAGTTACGTTGTCTGCGCCTTTAGCGCCGACCTTAACGATCGAGTAGACGTCTGTCTGAATAAGGAATAACAGGTGGCTATTAAAACGATTCTCTTTCTTAGTTTGATAGCAGGCTTGTTTATTCCTACTCCTTCTTGGTTATCTTCGCCACTGTTTGCCCTGCTATGCGATCTATTACACTTTCCTTTGTTTCTATTACTCGGTTGGATTTTGTCGGGTCTGATCAATAGACGATTGAGTTTAATATTACTACTTCTCCTAGTACCATTCTCTGAATTCATACAATCACTTGTTGGACGCTCAATGGATACCCTTGATGCTCTATTAGGCTGGGCTGGCGCTATAGCTTGGTATCTTTTTAGCGGTAAAAAACAGCTGTTCTACATAGCAGGCTTAATAGTGACAACTTATACGATTGGACTGTTATATTTCTTAACTCCTCATATTTCGGCTCTGCTAAAACCTAATCAGATTGGTAACTTTAGTGATCAAAAGACAACGTATGGCTGGCGGAATATTGATGATTCCGTTCGGCCAGAATTGATCTTAAAAGACCTAGAAGAGCCCTATGGATTAGTTCTTCAGGGGCAATCCTTAACGTACCCATGGACAGGAGTGAGTTATGACTGGCCAATACCGGTATTGCTTGATCCTGATATGACATTGCACTTCAATATCTATAGTCAAAAGCCCAATCTAGAACTTGATATAAAGATAACGTCTTTAGGTGGGAATTCGAGTATAAAGAGTATGCTAATAGCCAAAACCGGCTGGCAATTTATAAGCGTGCCATTAAACAAATTTTCTGTGGTTTTAGACTCAAAAAATATAAAAAGTTTATCTATATATTACGAGAGCTATAACAATGATGATGGCTATCTATTACATAATATTTTAATTGGAAAATAATGGCTTAGGACGGTTGAATAGTTGATTTGTGCTATTCTGAAATAGCAGTCTTCAAGTCTGGAATCGGCAATGTTTGATCCAATTGAGCTAATTAATCGTAATATTTTATATCCTTTATACTTCTGGAAAAATGGTGATAAGCGCCTTAGTCGATTGCAAGATTTGGAAGACCAACAGTATTTGAAACCTAAAGACTTAGCCGCTTTACAGCTAAAAAAACTGCAAGACATCATCACTTATGCTTATCAGCATACACAATACTATCGTCAAGTTATGGACGCTAGGGGAATCACTCCGGCTGACATACGCTGTTTACAGGACGTAGAGAAGCTTCCCTTACTGACAAAAAAAATTATTCAGCAACACGGCGCTGAACTAGTCTCGGATCAATACAATAAAAAAGAACTTTTTCAAGACGCTTCAGGAGGATCAA
>Ga0209396_1002172_pt1 | contig 20812 bp, 18 predicted proteins | sample GOMGulsemesocosm_6_FD_184638 | JGI IMG/M metagenome (GOLD analysis project Ga0209396, IMG submission 184638) | Methane-oxidizing microbial communities from mesocosms in the Gulf of Mexico - GOM8C Gulf of Mexico (SPAdes) (version 2) | ecosystem: Environmental > Aquatic > Marine > Cold seeps...
GATTTTGACAAGGGAATAACCATTCTCTTCAATCAATGCCTTACCTCTAAACCCTTTAATTCTCGCTGAGTGGGAAAGAACTTAATCAATTTGGTATAAAAGCCTTTGTCAGCTAACGGATTCTTTACCTGCATTGCATTTTGAGAACTCATTTCAATATTCAACTTCTATTACTTACTCATTTGCTTTTCTTCATAGGGTGGTTATGCCTAATGAGCTGATAAATAAAGGGAGGAAAGGAATAGTTATCCCGTTTTATATAACTTGGTATATCAATTGCACTTTAACTACTAATCAGAGGTTTTTTATTATATTCAAATGAAGAGCTGAATATTTTATGTCGTTACTCCCTTTATATTTACTTGGCTCAGGAGCTCATATGTTAGAAGAAAAAAGTGTCCTTATAGTTGATGATGAACTCGGTGTTAGACAAACGTTAAAAAGAGGTATTCACCGTCAATTTAATAAAGGTAGCAAACGTGTCTCTATTATAGAGGCTGGTAATGGCGAAGAAGCAATTTCATTAGCTAATAGCTTTTCCCCAGATTTAATCCTCATGGATATACGTATGCCGATTATGGATGGACTCAAAGCATGCAGTATTTTAAGAAGGGACAGTAAATTTGCCTCAACTATGATCATTATGCTTACCTGTGAAATAACAGAGGAAAGTGAGGGATTACTCTCGGGCGCGGATGACTATGTGATAAAACCTTTTGATATAAAAACCTTACTCATTCGAATTGAAAGAGGTTTATTTAAGCAAAAAAACATGGAAAGAGTCTCTTACACTGAAAGCAATGGCATCTTATCGAAAAACTTTTTTGTAGACAGTTGGTTAACTTATGAGGTTTCTAGAGCTAAGCGCTTTCAGCACTCTTTAAGTTTGCTGTTAGTAAGAATTGATTCGATAGATACTAATAAATCGAGTGAAAATAGTGACTTGGCTTTGATAGGTTTATTAAAGAGTAGAGCATCAGATTTGATAATAAAGTGGGGGGAAAATACCTTCGCAATTTTACTTATTGAAACGTGTGCTGACGATGCTGTTTTACTTGCAAAGCGAATTATCTTGTTAGCTTGCAATAACCCTGATTTTTTACATCCTAATTTAGGTATTGCCAACTTAGAAGACACACTTACCGATGACTTGATTATTAATGCCGAATATTCATTAGCGGCTTCAGTGAGTACAGGGGAAGTCGTACTTAATAGGCTGGCGGTGAAACTGTAAGCGTTAATTTATATTACTTATTGCTGAAATTTACTTTTCTAGTGGGGAATGATGAAACATTTATTATTCAAATCATGCATAGGCTATCTATTCTTATTTTTGGCGTCTATGTCTATGTCCATGACATGTTATGCAAATTTCTCTCAAAACCTCAGATGGAGTTTAGATGGGAGTTTTCGATTAAATCTTAATGAGGCATTAGATAATACGAGTCGTATTTATGCTTTAGGTTTAGACACCCATAAGGTATTTACTTCCACTACTGGGGATATAGGTTATGGCGTAGGGCAGCTTTATTATACCAAGTTATCAAACCATATCCCGGTACCATTTTTGTTTACCTCTAAAGATGATAGTGAATTTATCATTAGAGAAGCTCACCTCAATTACACCGCAGGACCTAACTGGTTACCTAATATAAGAGTCGGTCACTTTACCCTACCTTATGGCTTAGAAGAGAGTATCGATACCAATGGCCGGCTACTTGATTATTATCATGGTAAAAACTTAGGAAGCAAGCTGGATTGGGGGCTTAGTCTCAATAAAGTAATGAACCACCTAGAGTATAACGTGAGTTACACGCTAGGTGGTAAAGACAAAGCAAAATCGATTGATGGCTCATATGCGGTGACAGGAAGAATAGGTTCATTAAGCCACTTAGATTTTGTGTTTGGTTTATCCGCTTTTAATGCAAAAATTGATGGAGTTTCAAGAAAAAGAATAGCACTTGATTGGCAATACTATTATGCCACGTGGGGAATATTAGGAGAGTTAGCTATAGGTGAAAATAACAATCAGTTGCAGGGCTGGCAGGAGGAAAAGTACAGTTTAGTTGAGCTTAATAAAACCACCATTAATAATCAGTTAAAGTTATATAGCCAGTTCATTTTTAGGGATAGAGAGTCTAATAAAAGTGCAGATAAACTGCTAAATATTGGCTTTAGTTACCAAGTTAATACTCAGTTTGAGCTGAGCATGTCAGCTGGGATGCAATTAAATACACCGGCTAGTGGTAAAAAGAAGCAATTGGCTAGACTACAGTTAAGGTATAGGTACTGATATGAAAATATTATCCATTTTGTTATTGCTAATATTACTTTCCAATAATGCTAATGCAATAGCTTATTGCTCCTTACGTGATCCTGTATCACAGATAGCAAAGCTTTATCCCCAAAAAACTAATCAATTATCAATTGTCAAAACGGTAGATGATAATACACGTGCTCAAGTGCAAACTGCACTACCGAGTAATGATTTACACTTTAGTGAGTTAGGGCGACATACTTTGTATATTGCGATGCTTGGTAAAAAGTCATTAGGTTATGTTCATGTGAGATCAGAGCAAAGTGATTGGGGATTGGTAGAAATAGTCTGGGCGATTGATAAAGATTTAAGGATCAGCAACTTTTCTTTTCAACGCTGTAGAAACCCCAAAAATAAGAAAATTGCAGAAAGTAGTGATTTTAAGGATATTTTTATTGGCAAAAATTATCAAGAATTAAAGCAGCTACTAAGCTATGACGGCGTTACAGCAAATAAATACGTATTGGAAAAATCACAAAATGCCCCTGAATTAGCGAATGTAGTTTTAAGGTGTGCATTGAAAACTCTACTGCTAACTGAAATATTGTGGGGAGAGGAATTGAAAAAACTTTAGTTTTGTCCAAGTGAATACAAAATTGAGTATTTTGAATTCACTCAACTAGTATAGTCATTACGACTTATTCCCATAATCTAACAATGGTCATTAATGATGAAAATTTCGAATTATAATCAACTTTTAGCAATAACCACGTTATTGTCTGGTGTGATTATCTTTGCAAGCCTTTGGCATCAATATCAAAAAGTTGAAAAATTATCACGTGCTCATTATGAGTCACGCTTGTTAGTACAAACGGTCAATCATACTTTTACTATGTCGAAGCTTTGGCTAACTACTCAAGATCTACTCTTTTCTGGTCGGCAAACCTATTTGGCAAAAGGTATAAAAGAACAATCGATGCAGCTTAAGAAAACTCTTACATCAGTTGAAATGAAAATATCTACAATTGATAGTAAAAACTTAGTACATGGTTTGATCGCAGGTATTAAATTAAATGATGATATCGTCAATATGTTTTCGAAAATATCAATACAAGAAACCAGGCTTTGGCAAACAACAGTTGCCGAATCCGACAAGGTAACTACGCAATATGTTCGCGATTTAGAACTGTTATCTGAACAAGTATTTAGTGAAAATAACGCGTTGAATAAGCAGGCTGAAATAGCAACAGATAACTTTACCACCTTGGTGATTTTTGTCGTTTCCTTGTATTTATTTTTTATTCTGATAATAGTCAGTTTTTTTAGTAAATATATAGTAAAACCTATCGAAAACATTACTGCTTTAGCTCAAGGACCTATAGAAGATGAAGCGATTGTTGAGTTTAGGCAACGTAGGGCACCTACTGAGGTCAAAGAGTTATCAAGTGCTATTCAAAAGTTTACCCAGCACATTACTATTGAAAAAAAGAAAGCTGAACAAGAGCGACTAAACGTTATTAGAGCAAACGACAAAGCAAATATAATTATGGATACCATCCCTTGCGCGGTAATGCTTGTTAATGAAGAGGGGTTGATCAAAGAGTGTAATACAGAAACTGAAAAATTATTACAGAGTAATAAAGCAGACATCATTGATAAACATGTATTTTATTTTGTGCCGGCATTAGCAACGTTAGATGGGGATTTTGATAGCGAAATTGCTATAAAAAATATGGAGGAATCTCTACTTTCACCAAGGTTCGAAAACCCTCATATTGAATTTTCAGGTCGGAAAATAGTTATCAAATGTTCAGTTAATTATTTAATTACCCTAAATGATATTAATGAAAGAAAAAATGACCAGAAAGCATTGTCTTTATTAAGCGAGCAGTTGATAAATGCAGAAAAGCTTGCCTCTATTGGTCAATTATCCGCAGGTATCGCCCATGAAATTAATAATCCAGTTGGTTATATTCGCAGTAACCTAGATGTACTTAATGACTATTTTAAGCCGCTGCTGACTTATATAAAACTCTCACATAGTGAGTTAACACAAGACTGTGAAAAAAGTAGTGCACAAGCCCTTTATCGAGAAGAAGACTTAGCGTTTATTCTTGATGATATTGAGCCACTGATCACATCGACATTAGAAGGGGCGGCAAGAGTAAGTAAGATTATCAAAGACTTAGGTAATTATACTCATGTTGACGATAAATTACCTGAAGAAATATCTATTGATGAGTTAATTGAGAAAAGTCTCACCCTAGTTGCCAATGAACTAAAATACAAAGTAGAAATTACTAAACGCTTAACAGCAAACGCTAATGTTTTTGGCTTCCCACAAAAGTTATTGCAGGTTTTTATTAATATGCTAGTAAATGCTTCTCATGCCATTGAAACGAAAGGCAGTATTTGTATATCGTCGCGTATTGTCAAACAAGAGATTAATATTCGCTTTGAAGATGATGGCTCAGGTATTAGCCAAGACAATTTGCAAAGTATTTTTGACCCTTTCTTTACCACTAAACCTGTAGGTAAAGGCACTGGTTTAGGGCTCCATATCGTAAGGTCTATCATTGAAGACCACCACGGTCACATTGATGTTAGTTCAAAAGTCGGTCAAGGCAGTCAATTTGATATTTATTTACCTATTCACTATGTGGAAATAGCGAATAAGGAATTAAAGGTTAATCAAATCATTAGTTAAGGAAGGCATGTTAAATAGTCTTAGTAAGTGAGGTTTATTGCTCTAGTTATTCTTTGTTGTGATAGTAAAAGTGCTACAAATAATGTAGCATGATTGTGTTTTTACAATTGCAGGAAGAACGATGACAATACCACTGCCAGGATCACAAGTGCGGGGCTCTAAAACCGGTAAGCCAATCATGGCGTTACTCGATTTACTTGGACGAACATGGGCATTAGGCATTATTTGGAATTTACATAGTGGACCTGCCACCTTTAGAGAGTTGCAGCAGCGCTGTGAGAAAATTTCTCCTACTTTGTTAAATACTCGCTTAAAAGAACTAAAGAAACTAAAGCTTATTGAAAGCCAACAAGCTGGTTATCAATTATCCCCCCAAGGTTTCGACTTATTTAAAATTATCTCTCCTTTAGGTGATTGGTCTTCACAATGGGCACAAATACTTAAGGAAGAAAGTAAATCATGACATTAGCCTATGGCAATATGCCGCTAGACCGATGTACAAACCAACGAAAGAATAAACGCTGGTTGAGTACTGAATTTAATCGTGAAGAGTCTTTGTTTTGTGTGATTAATGATGACATGAGTCTTTTTAGTAAAGCAGAGGAGTTAGTTCCTATTTACTTAACTAAGGCACAACTGCCAACATTAAATGTTGAAAGCTGCATTTATCTAGGTAAAGGAAGTTTAGGAAAAGGCGGCTTAGATAATAGTAAATCAGATATAGTGTCTATTTTTGCTATCGACTTTAATAAACTGCGTTTTTCTACTCAAGAAGAATTAAGTGAAATGGGTCCATGGCAAGGGTTAAGAAAAGTCACTGCTAATTTATCAGCTATCGATGCTTCAATCTTAGCGCTTGCTAAAGCGCTAGTACATTGGCACATAAGCCATCAATTTTGTGGTCAATGTGGACATGCTAATCGCTCCGTTGAGGCAGGGCATGCTAGGCGCTGCTCAGATTGTCGAAATATGACATTTCCGCGCACCGATCCTGCGGTCATTATGTTAGTGGAGAAAATGTTTGATGATGGAGTTTCCCGTTGTTTGTTAGGGCGCCAAGCTAGTTGGGCGCCAGGGATGTATTCAACCCTCGCAGGCTTTGTTGATCCGGGTGAAACTCTCGAACAAGCTGTGATTCGGGAGGTGGTTGAAGAAACCGCGATTATTGCACAAAATCCTGAGTATATCGCTTCACAACCGTGGCCATTCCCAGCCTCAATCATGTTAGGGTTTACCGCGGTTGCAACATCAGAAAAAATTGATATCAGCCAAGATGATTTAGAAGATGCGCGATGGTTTTCTCGAGAGCAGCTTGCCGACTTCTCTCTAAATAAAGATGAAAAAATGGAGTCAAAAGTACCGCAATATAAAATGAGCAGTGGTGATTCAATTTCATCGTACTTAATAACCGCATGGCTGAATAAGGAAGTCGGGCGGTATTAAATTTTGGGCGTCTTCACTAATGTTTTATCTGAAAGCAGATTCAAAGCTTTCTAAGCAAGGCTGAGCATATGCGCAAATAAGGTAATTTAATCAGAAGTGAAACCTAATACCTAGTTGTGCATTTACGCCGTCTTCACCTTGTGCAACAAGTGTACTCTCTTGACTTGAAATATTGGGATTTAAGATGTCTTCATCAAAAAGATTACGAATGATTAAAAATAATTCAACACTTGATAAACGCACGGTGTAATTAATGTTCACCACACTAAAGCTATCTAAATTATGACGTGCGCCAATATAGGAAATATCACCACCTATACTGTGTATGTTCCAAAAGTCAGTACTTGTACCGACACTAAGCGTAATTCTAGGTGTATTAAAAGCTGCGCTGTCATCGGTTAAAACCTTATTACCTTCTTTTTGATAAGCTAAGTTGATAAATAATTTACTGTTTTGACTGGCAATTTGAAAATCAAGCTCAGCACCATGACGGGTAAAGTTACCTTCATTAAAAAATGAAATGGCATCAAGCTCTTCACTAAACCGTCGTTGTATGAAATCTTCAGCAGTCAAAGAATAAATATTCGCGACAAATAATACGTTAGACCTTGTATAGGAGTAGGCGATATCAAATGTTTTCACTACTTCAGCGGTTAAATTCTCATTTCCGAGCAAGGCACCCGCAGAGCTAATACTGGTTTGAGTTGGATTAGGGGAGTTGAAACCTGTGGAGTAAAGTGCTTTTAAAGATTGATATTGGTCAAACTTATAAACGATGGCAGCTCTTGGCGTAGTTTTTTGACCACTTCTTTCATTATCTGTATACCTAGCGCCAATAAGAAAACGCCAATTTTGATAACGGTAATCCACTTGGGAATAGGCTGAGAACTCATCAACCTCACCTTGTTCAAGTAATGATATTACAGGACTGCTTTGGTCATCCAAAAAATAGATCCCATAATCATCTGTAGAGCGTGTTTCTTGCTCAACGCCAGAAACTATATCTAGAGATTCATTTATTGTGTAAGCAAAACTGCCACCATATCTAAATCTATAATCATTTGTACCATTACCCTCTTTAGTGGCCAATGCATGCACATCTGGAGCAAATAGATTGTTTATCTGCAGGTCAAAAGTGTAGTAGTTATAGTCTGCAAAGATGGTTGTTTGACTGTTTTCAGTATTCCAGCTATTTGTTACATGAATCAACTGTCCTTTTGTTCTTAATGAAAGTGGTTGTAAGGTGTTTTTGTCTGTATAAGCATCGTTGATGCCGATAGTCTCATCAGAGAACGCCTGAAGAAGAAGGCTAAAGTCGTTGTTGGTATAGCGTAATAGCCCTGATTTCCTTTCTAAATAACGCTCTACGTCATCTGTTACTAATCCAACGCTTGGGAAAACTTCGTTGTATGTAGCAGTGTAGCCATCTTCGCTTCTGTACTCAGCAGCGATATAGATAGCCGAATCTGCTGAGAGCGCTTTATTATAATAGCCACTGCCTTCTACAAGGTTATTAGACCCTACTTTCAATGACACCGAATTGTCGTTGGAATCTTTTTTTGTGATGACATTAAAGACGCCGCCTGATGCTTGAGAGCCATAAAAAACTGCACCAGGACCTCGTATAACTTCGACATGTGAGATTGACTCCCATGGCACACCTTCCATTGGGATCAGAGAATGCGAAGGTTGGTGATAAGGAACACCATCAAGTAGGAAAAGCACTTTTTGATTAAATGCTTCATCAATGCCTCGTATTTGAACAGTCGCCCAACCAGGTAGGGAGTCTTGGACAATGACGCCGGGTATGAAATTAAACATTTCTTTTAAGGTAGATATACCCATTTTCTCTAAATCGATGCGATTGTATCGGGACACGATGGCAGGTGTTTCAATGACTGTTTCTAGCTTAATAGAGGCAACCGAAACTTCCACGTTCAGTAGCTCTTTCAACGTTAAATCGAGCAAAGAGTCTAGCTCTTCACTTTGTGCAGAAGCTTGATGTAATAAATAGAATATTAACAATACTATATTACAGAGAATTCTTTTCATGACTCTCCCTCAATCACCAGCTACTTATAGTGACTAGATTAATGATTAAAATGAGACTTTTCAGTAATCTCATTTTTCAGTCTAGTCTCTATATCCTGTTTATGGGAGAAGTTGGCAGTAGAAAGGTGATTGGCTTTATCAATTAATATCTGAATGGCAATAAAAAAGCAGCAAAAAAAAGTTTGCTGCTTTTTTAACTTTACTGCCTCGATTATGCTCTTTTAGCTATTCCTTTCGATAACCATAGCAATGCCTTGCCCTACACCAATACACATAGCACAGAGCGCGTAACGTTTACCGCTGCGCTCTAATTGTCTCGCTGCGGAAAGTACAATACGGGTACCACTCATACCTAATGGGTGACCAAGGGCAATAGCGCCACCTTGTGGGTTTAAACGTTTATCATCATCTTTTAGTCCAAGTTCACGGGCACTGGCGAGTGCTTGTGCGGCAAAAGCTTCGTTAAATTCGATAATATCTATGTCATCAAGTGTTAAGCCTAAACGTTTAATTAACTTTGCACTTGCTGGTGCCGGACCTATGCCCATAACGTCAGGCGTAACACCAATAACAGCAGAGCCAACAATTTTAGCTATTGGTGTTAAACCGTTGCTAAGGGCAGCTTCTTTAGTGGCGAGAATAACAGCTGCGGCACCATCGTTAACACCTGAAGCATTACCAGCAGTAACCGTACCTGGCTCTCTAAAGAGTGTTTTTAATCTTGCTAATTTGTCTAATGGCGTGAGACGCAAATGTTCATCATCTTTAAAAATAATATCATTTCCGCGTTGCTGTGGGATAATGACAGGAATAATCTCATCAGCAAATAGACCATCTTGCTGTGCCGCTTTGGCTTTGCTTTGGCTCCAGAAAGAGAACTTGTCTTGATCTTCGCGGCTAATGTTAAATTGCTCGGCAACATTCTCAGCGGTTTCAGGCATGGTTTCAGTGCCATACATTTTATCTAATTGCTTATTAACAAAACGCCAGCCCATAGTGCTATCAAACATTTCCTGACTACGACCAAAGGCCGTTTCAGCTTTGCTCATAACATATGGCGCTCGGGTCATTGCCTCAACACCACCGGCAATCATCATTTCAGCTTCGCCCACTTTGATACTGTTGGCTGCCATAGCAATGGCGTTCATGCCAGAGCCACATAAACGGTTAACTGTAATACCTGCGACCTCAATAGGGTAACCAGCAAGTAATAAGCTCATACGAGCTATGTTACGGTTATCTTCACCTGCTTGGTTAGCACAACCTAAGATGACATCGTCAACTTGGCTTAAATCTAGTTGAGGGTTACGTTCTTTTAATGCTTTAAGAGGGATTGCAGCTAAATCATCAGCGCGTATTGATGAAAGTGAACCACCGTAACGGCCAATCGGCGTTCTAATTCCATCGCAAATGTATACATCTTTCATATTTAATTTCCTATGTAGGTTTGACTTCTTCGCTATGTGCATAACTTCGTTGTCAAAAGTACTCATTGACTAGCGTCAACTCCGTGCTTTTTTCTAGAATTTAATGCAAATAGCATTGAACTCAGCTCTTACATTCTTTTTTGAGTCATTCCCGAAGTGTTTATCGAGAATCCAGTTGTTCGGTTATTCAGCTTACAAGGATGTATTTACAGCGGTTTGCTCAAAATACTCAATACTAGAGACTGACAGAGAAAAGTTACTTAGTCATTTCAGGCTTTATTAGTTCAAAGCCACCTTTTAAAGCATTCACTAAATGATCTATTTCTTTTTTACCCATAGCGGTTGATAACGTTGCTGAGCAAGTGTTTATCATCATAATGCCATTATCGAATAAATAATCGAGTAGTTTAGTAATTAATTGGCCTTCTGCTTTATCAACATAGGCTTCTCGATAATTTTTTGGTGGCTGTGCTTTTAAATGTATTCTAAACATACTACCAGCGCCAGTAACACAGGCATTGATGCCAACATCTGCTATGGCCTGAGTTATGCCTTCTTTAGCATAGATAGCGAGCTTATTAAGTTTGGTCACAGCTGCTTGGTCGAAATCCTTCATCGCGACTAAACCAGCTGTCATGGTAATTGGGTTAGCCGAGAAAGTACCTGAATGTGGCAGTAATACTTTGGGCTCGGTTGGGTCGAGTACTTTCATTACCTTATCAGAGCCTGCTAGGGCACCAGTAGGGAAACCGCCGCCAATAATTTTCCCTAGTGCGGTTAAGTCAGGGATAACATCGTAGTTTTGCTGTGCACCGCTGTAATTTGTTCTAAAGGTAATAACTTCATCGAATACTAACAGTGATTTATGTTCACGGGTCCATTTATGTAAGGCATTGATAAAGGCATTGCTGGCGGGAATTAAACCCACTCGGTGAGGAAGTAAATCAACTAAAACACAGGCAATTTTATCTTTATGCTGATTTAAGATTTTAATCGCTCGATCAGGATCATTAAAGGGGATCACCACAACGTCTTCTAATGCTTTGGCTGGCGTACCTGTTGCGACAGGTGTACTGTTTGGCTTATCAACTTCGCCCCAATTACTTGGTTTTGCTGTTTGACTCACTTCAGCATAATCGTAAGCGCCATGATAAGCACCTTCAACTTTGGCTATTTTAGCTTTACCTGTATATGCTCGTGATGCCTTTAACATTGCCATAACAGCTTCGGTGCCTGAGTTAACAAACCTAATTTTATCAAAGCTAGGTACTCGGTCGCATAATAGCTGAGCATAGATAATTTCAACTTCAGTCGCCATGGTAAAACAGCTGCCTTTAGCGAGTTGTATTGATACGGCATCAACAATAGCAGGGTAGGCGTGACCATGAATTAATGATGCCATGTTATTAGCAAAATCGATGCGAGTTACCCCTTCAACATCAGTAAGATAACAGCCATTACCTTTATCGGCATAAAATGGGTACGGTTTTCTAAAAATAGTATTGCGACTAATACCGCCAGGTAATACTTTTAGCGCTTGGTTAAATAATTTCTCGCTTTTATTCGTCATTATGATTGACCTTTATTTGAAGTGTGATCAACCACGTTATCAGTCACGTTAGCAGCATAGGACAAAGTTGCATCTGTACGTTTTTGCACATAATCAAAATTAATGCCCGGTGCTAATTCAATAAGTACTAAACCTTTTGGGGTAACGTCAATGACACATAAATCAGTGTAAATTCGATCGACTACTTTTTGTCCAGTCAGGGGGAAGGTGCATTGAGCTAATAATTTAGCCGCACCTGTTTTTGTGGTGTGTTGAGTAATTATGTAAATAGTTTTAACGCCAGCGACTAAATCCATAGCGCCGCCGACAGCAGGAATAGCATCAACAGCGCCAGTTGACCAATTCGCTAAGTCACCTTTACTCGACACTTGCATCGCACCTAATACGCAAACATCAATATGATTACCACGGATCATGGCAAAGCTATCACCGTGATGAAAATAAGAGGCACCAGGGATGGCGGTTACTGGCTTTTTACCAGCATTTATCAGATCTGGGTCTAATTCTTCGTCACTTGGCGCTGTGCCCATGCCTAATAAACCATTTTCAGTGTGGTAAATAACTTCTCTGCCATCAGGTACGTATTGCGCGACTTTCTCAGGAATACCGATGCCCAAATTTACATAACTGCCATCTTCAATATCTTGTGCACAACGTTGCGCCATTTGCTCACGGTTCCAACCAACTTGTGTTGCTGAGTTGTTCTTATCAATCATGGCTATTTGCCTCCTTGGTTAGAGTTTGACTCGGCTGGCGTTGGGTAAATAACCTCTTCTTTTACTAGTTTTGATTCTTGTTGTGGATTACTCACTTCAATAATGCCATTAATAAAAATGCCAGGAGTTACTACATTTTCGGGATCAATATCACCTAACTCAACTATCTCATTGACTTGTACTAAGGTTGTTTCAGCTGCCATTGCCATAATAGGGGCGAAGTTACGGGCCGTTTTGTTAAAGGTTAAGTTACCGTATCTATCGGCTTGTTTGGCTTTGATGAGGGAAAAATCTGCTTTTAAGCTGGGCTCCATTACATAATCTTCACCGTCAAAGTTACGTATTTCTTTACCCTTAGCCAATGGCGTGCCAACAGAGGTTTTAGTGAAAAAGGCAGGGATGCCAGCACCACCAGCACGAATACGTTCGGCTAAGGTGCCTTGTGGTACCAGTTCTAATTCAATTTTTTCACTACGATATAGCTCTGGAAAAACTAATGAATTAGCGGTACGTGGATAGGAGCAGATCATTTTAGCTACTTGGCCATTCTCAATAAGCGCGGCTAAACCAACACGACCACTACCGGTATTGTTATTAATTACCGTTAAGTTTTTTGCTCCGTGATCTATTAATGCGTGAATTAATTCTATCGGACTACCCGCTTCACCAAAGCCGCCAATCATTACGGTATCGCCGTCTTTTATATTGGCAACTGCATTGCTACAACTTGCGATTCTTTTATCTATCATTTTGCACTACTCACATTTTGTTTGTTCATTGAAGTTACTCAATGCTAATTAAAACAAGTTGTGCGCATTGCGAACACTTGTTACTATGTCGAACATAAGTGTAGGTTTGAGAATAATGAATGTCAAAGCAAGATCAGGGAAAACATGATGGTGATCAAGTAATGATCAAATCTTCAGAAATTGTTCAGTCGTTAATAAAGGGCTTAACGGTTATTCAGGCCTTTAATCAAGACAGAGCGACAATGACATTGTCTGAGGTTGCCTCTACAACAGGGTTCACACGTGCAGCGGCAAGGCGATTTTTACTAACCTTAGTAAGTGAAGGGTATGCCAAGCAGGAAGGTAAGCAGTTTTCGTTAACCGCTAAAGTACTAAACTTAGGTTTTGCCTACCTAGCTTCTCAAGATATCTGGCAAAATGCTAAACCCCTGATGCAGCAGTTAGTTGAGCAGCTTAATGAATCATGCTCAGTAGCGGTTTTAGAAGGTGAAGATGTTGTGTACGTAGGGCGAGTTGCTACCACAAAACGGTTAATGTCTGTAAGTTTGAATGTGGGTACTCGCTTACCAGCATTTGCAACCTCATTAGGTCGAGTACTGTTAGCAGACATGACAAATGTAGCATTAAATGACTTTTTAAGCTCATGTCAGCTAGAGCAATATACGCCTCACACACTAATGAACAAAGCTGAGTTAGCCGGAGAGATTTCACGGGTAAATCTGCAAGGTTATTCTCTGGTAGAGCAAGAGCTAGAACTAGGCTTAACCTCTATTTCTGTCCCAGTACGAAACCATACAGGAAAAGTCCTTGCTGCTTTAAGCATCAGTACTCATATTTCTCAAACAACCACAGAGCAGGTATTGACGACTATTTTGCCAGAGTTAAAAGTCTGTGCTGAAGCTATTGAACAGCTAGCATATTGAGTACTTACATATTTAAGGCTAGTTGAATAGAACAAGTTATGTTTTAATATCATTGCACACTGTAATAAAACACAGTAGTCATTGCCGGTTTTTCTCGAGAGTAATCTTGGAATATTTTAGCCAGTACAAGTAAGCGATAATTTAATTAAATTGGTACAAACATGAATTTTTCCATAGAGCCAGAACATCTTTTACCACTCGCGCTAACGCTGGCGCTTGTGTTTTTCTTCATGCTGAGCTGGGTACTACTTTATCTAAGTAGCATAAAAAAAACAGCACTATTGCAAAACGCTGAACAAGAGCAACGTTTGACCGAGTTGCTTAGTAATCAGTTTTCAGAGCTATCACTGCAGTTACAGCAAAATTATCAACAAATTAATCAGCAACAATTATCACAAGCCCATGATAAGCAGCAATTACAGCTAGCAAATAATATTGAGCAACAAATGGCTGATTTACGCATTAAGCTTATGAGGCAAATGAATGAGTTGCAAACTCAACTTGCCACTAAACAGGGGCAGTCATTAGATCAGGTGATTAATCATTTAAATAATACCGGTCAAGCTAACCGAGAAGAATTAGCTAAAACGTTGGCGCAAAGCAGTGAACAAATGAGTAAACGTATTGATGGTTTAACGCAAGCGACCGATAAACGTTTACAAGAGATAAGCGGGCAAGTTGAAAAGCGACTGGCTGAAGGCTTTGAAAAAACTACCAAAACCTTTAGTGATATTTTACAACGATTGGCATTGATTGATGATGCTCAGAAGAAAATTACTGAGCTTTCTACTAATGTGGTCAGTCTGCAAGAAGTCCTTAATGATAAGCGCTCACGTGGGGCTTTTGGTGAAGTGCAATTAAATAGCCTGATCCGAAACGTATTGCCAGAACAAAGTTTCAAACTTCAACATACACTATCAAATGGTAAAATTGCCGACTGTGTACTCTTTTTACCTAAACCGACAGGTAACGTGGTTGTAGATTCTAAATTTCCGTTAGAGAGTTATCGTAAAATGGTGGATATGGAAGCTCATGAGCTTGAACGAAAATCAGCGCTGCGCCAGTTTAAAATAGATATCAAAAAACATATCAATGATATTAGTGATAAATATCTGATTGATAACGAAACCGCTGATGGCGCCATTATGTTTATTCCTGCAGAAGCTATTTTTGCTGAAATTCATGGGCATCAAAGTGATTTGGTTGACTACGCGAATAAAAAGCGCGTTTGGCTGACATCTCCGACAACGTTAATGGCCATTTTAACAACCGCACGTTCGGTACTTAAAGATGAGGCGACGCGTCAGCAAATACATATTATTCAGGCGCATTTGTCTGATTTGGCACAAGATTTTAATCGCTTTAAAGGACGTTTTGCTAACCTAGCCAAGCATATTGACCAAGCGGCAACAGATGTGAAGCAAATTCATACCTCTGCAGATAAAATATCGAGTCGTTTTGAGAAAATAGAGCAGGTAGACCTTGTTGATAAAGAGTCTTTAGAATTACTTGAGTAGTACATGCTTAGAGTGACTAGGCTAAATACTATTCGCCGCGATTAAAGCGCTTTACTCTCTTAAAATTAGGCGAAAAAAATTTAACCGCGAAAGTTCAATAGACACTAGTAACGATGAAGGCGTTATCAATAATTTTAAATGTTAGCCTTTTTAATTACTTGGTTTATACTCGTTCATATAAGGATTTATTAGTGGTTTGTACAATTATGATTAAAATATTGTCCCGCTTGCTTTTAGTCTCATTATTATTTTCATCAAATTTGATAATGGCTAAGCAAGAGATAAAAATAGGAGTAGGTAATTTTCCGCCGTTTTTTGTTGAAGAAGAGCAACAAGGACTGTTTATTGAAATCACCGAAGAGATATTTAAGCAACTACCCGATTATAGTGTGAAATTTATCTATATGAGTAATCATAGGCTATTGCATGAAATTAATTCAGGTAAACGAATTGATGTCGCATGTAATATATTTTCAGACTCAAAAGTTGATGCGTTTTTATCATCACCTATCTTTCGCTTTACTGATGTTGCGGTATCTAAAAATTCAGCGAAACTAGAATTGAATAAGGTTGAAGATCTAAAAGGTGTGTCTATTGCTGCCTATCAAGGCGCTAAAGAGTTACTTGGAGCAGACTTTAAGAAAATGGCGCTTGATAATCCATATTACAGTGAGCATTCACAGCCTAAAGATACTACTTATATGATGGTTGCTGGTCAGAAAGATGTCCGTGTAGGAGATATCAATATTTTTTTACATGACTTAACAAGTAAACGTTATAAAAATGAAGCCCAGATAGATGTCAAAAACTTTACCATACATAGATTATGGCCTGACGTATATTCACATATGGCCTTTAAAGATGAAGCGCTTAGAGACTCAGTTGATGAGATAATTAAAGAGCTAACTGCTGATGGCACCATAGAGGAAATTTACCTTAAGTATCGGTAGCAGCTAACTGATATCCGTAACATTAATAGTAATGAGTAAGCGTTCACCAAACATCACTTCAAGTACCTTAAGCTTGATTAAATAAATCCTACACTTTGATTGATTACGGGGATATATCCAAACTTCTTATGTAGTTTGGATATAGAGCCAATCTATAACCCCAATGTCGTGATTAAAAAGCCACATTCACAAAAACAATCACCAATAATACCGGACAGACAAAGCGTAAATAGAAGCCTAATAACTTTAAAGTGATATGTTGGTTTAATTTCGCAATATCAGTTAGTTGATTGCCCCGTTTCCACAGCCAACCTACAACGAAAAAGTAAAATAATGACATCAAAGGTTGTAAAATAGTGGTGAGTAACTGAATCACTAAACCAAAAAGTTGTTCAAAAAAGGCGATAAGTAACATGCTACTGATAAAAACTATGCCAGAAATTAACCAAGTCGCGCGTGTTCTTGTCATCGTTTTATCTTCAATAAGATAAGCAACAGGAACCTCGGTTGATGAAATAGTGGAGGTAAGGGCAGCAATTGATAATAAGGCAAAAAAAGCAAAAGAGACCAGTAAACCAATACTGCCCATAGAGCTAAATAGCGTAGGTAAAATATTAAAAATAAGTTGTCCTTCGCCAATAAGGTGGCCATCAATGAATACTTCTTGTCCGGCATGTTGTGCAACAAAAAGTGCTGGGATAATTAACAGCCCAGCAATAAAAGCAATAAAAGTATCAAGTAAGGTTATCGACAGCACTAACTTACCAATACTTTGGCCCTTAGGCATATAAGAGCCATAAGCCATCATAGCGCCAACACCTATCGCTAGAGAGAAAAAGGCTTGTCCCATGGCTGATATAATCAGTTTCGGCTCGGTAACTTGGCTAAAGTCGGGCACTAAATAGAGCTCAACCCCTTGTGCAGCACCTTCTTGTTGTAATATATAGATTATTAAACCAAGTAGCATTACTAACAGCATTGGCATTAATCGTGCGGACCAACGTTCAATGCCGCTATGTACGCCTTGATGTACTATAGCTGCCCCGAGAACGATAAATATGGGGGTAAAAATGACATTGCGCATTGTGCTTGAAGTAGAAAGCCATAGTGATAAATCCATCAAGCCGACTAATTCAGCCAAGGATGCTAGGGCATGGGCCAGCATCCAACCGGCTACTATGGTGTAAAAACTTAGCATCATCATGGCGCCAATAATACCGATAATTCCAGCAGAGAGACCTAGCTTTTTAAAACGTTTGCCACAAGCGTTAGCTAAGGCAGATACTGGGTTAGTCTGTGCTTGATTACCAATATAAATTTCTGCATAAAGCGCTGGTAAAGCAAGTAAAAAAGTTACCGCTAAATAAACAACTAAAAATGCCCCACCACCATTATTTGCAGCTTGTGTGGGGAATGCCCATATATTACCTAAGCCTATAGCAGCACCAGCTGCAGCCAGAACAAAACCAAGACGAGAATGAAAAGAATCACGAGAAGCAGTGGTGGTCATAAATAGTGAGTAGTCGTTAAAAGTTAGTTGCGCAAAGCTTACCGAGTTAAGGCGCTTAGGGGAAGTATTTTCATTGCTTTTGTTACATTTTTGCTAGCAATATGAGGGCGGAAAATATGATACAATCCTTTCATTTTGTAAATAGTAATCATTGAAGAGCAAGTTATGTTAAAGCATGAAATTATCCCCGTAACGCCTTTTGCGCAAAATTGTACTTTATTTTGGTGTAGTGAAACTAATCAAGCTGCAGTAGTTGATCCCGGTGGCGATATAGAGAAGATCAAAGCAGCCATTTCTAAGCACGGCTTAAGTCTTGAAAAAATATTAATAACCCATGCTCATATCGACCATGCAGGTGCTACTCATGCTTTAGCCAATTTTTTTGATGTGGTTATTGAAGGACCACATAAAGAAGACTTATTTTGGATAGATAGAATTGAAGATCAGAAACAAATGTTTGGTAGTGCTTTTTCTTATGCAGAGAAATTTACTTCCAATCGTTTTTTAGAGCAAAATGATACGGTAAGTTTTGGCAATATAACCTTAGAAGTTTATTTTTGTCCAGGTCATACACCAGGCCATATAGTCTTTTTTCATCGAGAATCAAAACTTGCACAAGTGGGGGATGTATTGTTTAGTGGCTCAATTGGCCGTACTGATTTTCCTCGTGGCGATCATGCGACTTTAATTCATTCGATTCGTGAAAACCTATTTAACTTAGGTGATGATGTTCGTTTTATCCCTGGTCATGGACCAATGAGCACATTTGGACAAGAGCGTCGCAGTAACCCGCACGTAAGTGATGCCGCTGTTGGGGCAAGATAATGAGTCGTTTGGTATTAAAGGCTCAGCGCCAATTAAGAAAAATAGACAATAGTAAGTTATTTCAAGGCATTGTTATTGCCGTGATTTTATTATCAGCTCTGTTAATCGGAGCAAAAACCCATAATTTATCTTCTAACGCTGTCGCTATTTTATTGTTAATGGATGTGGTGGTAACGGTATTTTTTGCGGTAGAAATTTCGATTCGTTATTTAGCTTGTCCCGAGAAGAAAAATTTCTTTAAAAGTGGCTGGAATATATTTGATACGGTTATTGTTGTCGGCAGCCTAATTCCTTCGGGGGGCTCGGGTGTATTACTTGCTCGTCTACTAAGGGTATTCCGCGTTTTACGCTTGGTATCAATGGTTCCAGAATTGCGCTTATTGATTAATGCATTACTCAAAGCGATACCTCGCATGGGTTATATCGCGTTACTCATGTTTGTAATTTTCTATATTTATGCGGCTATTGGTAGTATGTACTTCCATCCAATCAATGAAGTATTGTGGGGCGATGTATCCATTTCTATGTTGACTTTATTTCGTGTGGCTACTTTTGAAGATTGGACTGATGTCATGTACGAAACAATGGCCGTTTATCCATTAAGCTGGATCTATTATTTAACCTTTATCTTTTTAACCGCTTTTATCTTTTTAAATATGATGGTGGGTACTGTATTAGAAGTAATGAGCCAAGAGCATGATCAGTTTCGTGCTGAGCAACATGGCGAAAGTGGCGATGGCGGTGAGCCGGCTAGTCGCGCACAAATAGAAAAATTGGAAGGGGAGCTTGCTGAAATAAAAGTGCTGTTACTCGAAAATAAATCACTCATAAAAGGTAAATAAATCAACGTGATTTATACTTGTTACTGAGTAATGAAAAGGCAGCTACTTATTTGAGTACTTGCCTTTTTTTATTGGCATTATACCCAAGCCACCTCAAAATTCAGGATTCAGCTGGAATTAGAAACGCCTTTAGGCAAGGAATTGATTGATGATAATAGTTATTTTATTGTCGAAATCAATAACGATGTTTAAAGCGTTTCTAAACCAGCCATAGTGGGACGTCTGATCAAATCACGTTCATCGTTATGTAGTTCATTTAGGGAACAACCATTAATGAAATACACGCCTTGATCATGAATTGATCAGGCGTCCTGAAACGAGCATTTTGAAGTCGCTTGGGTATATATTTCTGATGACTAGGTAGTGTTATGAATGTTTCATTTGAACGGCTCAAAAGTATGGTCGTTTTTGCGCAAGTTATCGAACAAGGCAGTTTAAGCGCTGCGGCAAAACATTTAGGGCTCTCTCGAGCGGTTGTGAGTTATCACCTGAAAAAACTTGAAGCACAACTTGAGGTAAAATTGCTTAACCGCTCTACCCGCTCTATTAGCCTAACAGAAGCTGGTAAAGCCTATTATGAGCGCTGTCGCGTTATTGCCGAGCAAGCCAGTGCCGCCAATCAACAAATAGAGAATTTTAAAAGTGAACCTGTAGGATTACTTAAAATTACCTGCCCGGTAAATGTTGGTTTGCAGACGGTGGTGCCAGCTCTCAATGAGTTTAAGAAAATTTATCCTAAAATTGAGCTTGATGTCATGCTCACTGACGAAGTCGTCAATATCATGAAAGAAGGCATCGATTTAGCAATCCGCGGAGCACCATTGCCTGACTCTGGTTTACAAGCAAGTAAACTTGCCACACTAACCACTTGTCTTTGTGGGGCACCTGAATATTTTACTCAATATGGTCGGCCAACTAAACCAGCCGATTTAGCTGATCACCAATGGGTGATCTATAAACTGACATCAGGGGTATTAACCTTAAAGAAAGGTAGTCGCTCATTTAGTATTGCCACCAAAGGAAGCATTAGTACTAATAATGCCGCGGCACGCACCGCATTTGTTGAAGCTGGGCATGGTTTAGCACGCATCCCTACTTACGATGCCTGGCCAAAAATTCAGGATGGTAGCTTAGAAACAGTACTTGATGATTACACCTTTAACGATATCAATGTTTATGGGGTTTTCCCGCCAGGTACTGCCAATTCTAAAAAGCTCAGATTACTGCTTAACTTTTTGAAAGAATACTTCACCAGCCAAATAAGTGTAAAGATCTCCTAGGTCACTAAGATAGCTTTCATATTTTTGGCTATTAAAATAAAGTT
>Ga0209396_1002173_pt1 | contig 20810 bp, 20 predicted proteins | sample GOMGulsemesocosm_6_FD_184638 | JGI IMG/M metagenome (GOLD analysis project Ga0209396, IMG submission 184638) | Methane-oxidizing microbial communities from mesocosms in the Gulf of Mexico - GOM8C Gulf of Mexico (SPAdes) (version 2) | ecosystem: Environmental > Aquatic > Marine > Cold seeps...
TTGAATCAACTCTGGCTACGACACCAACCTGCTGCAAAGATTATTGGTATTTTGAGTAATTCACTGCAAGAAGCATCAACATTAAGCCGTGAGCAGATCAAAGCAGAATTATCGTTACAAAAAGCGCCACAGCCTCAGATCACTGTTCCTAATGCTACACCAAAGACATCCGCTGATAATCTTGCGGCCGATCCGCTGACTCCTAAAGTTAAAGGGGGTATTACTCCTTCTGTTGAAGCCAAAACTGCTATTTTAGAAAACAGCGCTAATGCCAAGATGCCTATTATCGATAAACACAACCCTATCCCGCTGCCCCTAAAAGAACTTGGGCAGGTATTATCAAAGCAGCAACTTAATGACCTTATTAAGGCGCAGCCAAAAGCATTAAGCGCAGAGAAAGAGGCAACACAAAACAAAGCGCTTTCTAACGGACAAACAACAGAAACCTCAAGTGCCAAGCAACCAGTAACCTCCTCGCCACTTAACGCATCCGATAGCAAGCCGATTACACCATCTACCAGTGCTGCTTCAGCCATAAAAAATGATGCAAATAATGATAAAACCGCAGCGCTGTTAGGAAGTAAAGCTCAAGACTTTTCAGCAGTTATCAAAGAGAGTGTCGCTGTGCAATCTACCGGACCAGCCACCGCTAAAATCGTTGAAAAGCCATTAGCACCAATTCAAAACAATAAAAAATCGCAACTAGAAAATGATCAATCATTGAAGAAAAATCCAGTTCAAGAGGCGGTTAAGCACCTACTCAAAAACAGTCAAACATTACCGTCATCAGATTCGACGTTCAAAACAGCATTTAATGTATCAAAAACAATAGCAGCTCAAATCACTACACCTCAAACGATTAATTCGCACATTATAGCTTCATCAAAAGCTGACACTCTGCCTGTTTCTAGTGCTGGCCCAATAAACACAGTCACTTCTGATGTAGTCGCTTCTCAATCGATAAAGTTAAACCCATTGGCTTCCAGCTCACTACTTTCGGCAATAGCCGATCCCAAAGCCATCGATTCGAAGACTTTACCTCAATCTCAAAAGACTGTACCTCAAAAAACAGGGCCTCAAAAAACAGGGCCTCAAAATACAGAACTTCCGGATAAAGTGGTTTCGGGTCCAATTCCAGCAGACAAATCGCCGTCAATTTCATTGCAAAAACTTAATGCGTTAATTGGCGCTTTACATACATCGACAGGTGAAACAAAAAACGCTAATCAACACACTTCCTCAGGAGTGCCAAGTGCAGTGTCACCTACATTAACAAACGCAGTATCAAACACTGCCGCAACAACAGCACCAATGCTGTCGAGTGAGCCAGCTGAAACATCAAATGATGAACTTGTTGCTATCGAGCAGCTTAAAAGCTTAAGTCAGCGCCTCAACAAGCAACTACCTGCGATGTCACAGCTCACCAATCCAGCGCAGCTATCGCAATTAGTTGAGCAGTTTACTCGATTTGAACCATTAAGCAGTGCAAGCATCAACTTATCAAGCCTCGGTCCATTAGCCAGTGCCCTGCAGCTAATATTAGGAGGTCGACACGCTGCTCAAAACCAAGCGATGTCGCCACAACTTATCAAGCACCTTAATCAACTTATGAAAAAAACGCGCGGAGGCAGTGCCAGTAATTTAACATCAGCACTTCAAATGTTAGGCAATTTAAAAAGCTTTAAACCGTTAGAGGAAGCACTAACTAACATTTCCTCCAATATTCAGTTTTATCAATATCAAAATGCTGAGCAACAGCAAAATAATCAATCATTATTTTATTTTAACTTACCTACTAAAGAGCCCCACGTGCCGCAAGTAGAAGGCGAAGTTGAGCAACAAGCGTCTAATGATAAAAAGGGTGAGAAAACTTGGCGATTAACATTATTATTACCCTGTGGTGATACAGATAAAATTAAAGTTAATGCCATTTTAAGCGGCAATGGCGTCGAACTGGATCTCACTTGCAATAATCAATCATTGCTTGAGCGTGCCAATTTTTATAAAAACTTTCTCGCCAGCCGCCTTGAGTCGTTAGGGTTTGAAACTCCAAAAGTTAGCTGCCAACAAGGGGACATCCCTGCCACCTTATTAAAGCGTCCAAATCAGTTAGTGGAATTAATGGTATGAGTGAAATGAAAGACAATAGTGATCCCAACAAACAGCTAATCGCCTTAAAATATGATCAAAAATCTGCCCCTAAGGTTACTGTTAAAGCTTATGGCTCCCTTGCAGAAGAATTGCTAGATATCGCTAAAGAAAATGATGTGATGATTCATCAAGACAAAGAACTTAGTCAATTTTTGCAACACCTAGAAATGGGCCAAGAAATCCCCAAAGAGCTGTATTTAATCATTGCCGAACTCATTGCTTTTGCCTTTGTATTGCAAGGAAAGTTTCCTGATAAATGGAAGAACACACACAACAAAGTCGATATTAAAAGTTAACCCTTGCTCTCATCAGAAAAAATCATTATTCTACGCCGCCTTTTCTATGAGAGATATCACACATGATAGGTTTTGATTACGGCACATCAAACTGTGCAGCAGCAGCCATGATAGACGGCCAACCTCAGTTAATTACGCTGGGTGAACACGGTCGTTATATGCCATCGACGCTGTATGCACCAAGCCGTGATATTGTCAGCTATGATCTCGCTCAAAAATTACCTAGTTATGCCCAAGACACCTTTAAAACTCAGCGTCACTTACAGCTGATTAAAGGCGCTAAAGCGATGTCAGAGCTAAAATATGATGAGATCCCTACTCACTTAAGCTTCGGACAATCAGCACTATCTCGATATCTTGAAGATCCTGAAGAAGGGTATTATCTCAAATCGCCAAAATCGTTTTTAGGCGCCAGCGGATTACTACCACCACAAATAGCACTATTTGAAGATATAGTGGCGTCAATGATGCTTGAAGTAAAAACACAATCTGAGAAAAGTTTAGGTCACGAAATAACCCAAACAGTCATTGGCCGTCCCATTAACTTTCAAGGACTCAATGCACAAAAAAGCAATACACAAGCCATTGATATATTAACACGCGCCGCTAAACGTATCGGTTTTAAAGATGTTGAATTTCAATATGAACCTGTTGCCGCGGGTTTCGAATTTGAAGCCACCTTAAGTGAAGAAACACGTGTTTTAGTCGTTGATATTGGCGGCGGCACCTCAGATATTTCGATGCTACTTATGGGGCCACAATATACCAACCTTCAAGATCGTAGTGAGCAATTACTAGCGCATAGTGGCCAACGAATTGGCGGTAATGATTTAGACATTCAATTATGTATGCGCGGACTCATGCCTTCCCTTGGAATCGACAGCTTGGCCGTGAATGGCAAAGCAATGCCCACCAGCTTTCATTGGCAGGCGGCATCTATTAACAACATAAATGATCAAACAGATTTTTACAGTGATGCCAACGAGCGAGCGCTCAAGCAACTTATTAAAGATGCTGCCCAGCCTCACCTCATCGAACGTTTATTAAAGGTTCAACAGGAAAAACTAAGCTATCAACTGGTTAATAGTGCAGAGCGCGCTAAGATTGCCCTAACAAATAGTGATAATGCCAACATTTCACTGTCTTATTTAGACGATGATTTATCAACAGCTGTAAATCGCGATACGCTATATAAGGCCAACGCCCGCCATTTAGACAATATCGGAAAACTGATAGAAGATACCCTACAACAAGCCCATTGCCAGCCTGATGTGGTTTTTGTAACGGGGGGCAGTGCGCAATCTCCTGTGTTACAAGATTATTTAAATAATTACTTTAAAGATCATAAAACACATCTAGTCACCGGGGATCATTTTGGCAGCGTAACGGCGGGGTTGTCTCGCTGGGCGAGTAATATTTTTAGATAGAAGTTCACTCACCATCAAAGATGAGTGAGTGAAAGTAAGTCAGCTATTGTCGGCATGGATGCCGACTTAAGCCTCCAAGGATGGATTTACGGCGGGCTGTACGTCTTTTACTGACTCATCGTAGCGCTGCCCTAAACCATCCTCTTCAGTCCATAACTTAATATATAAACTAAAAATTATAACTCACCGACATTCTCACCGTGCGCGGTTCGATAACGTGATAATGAATATCTTCTTGTGCGCTCGATTCACCTGCGAGTTGTGATTCATACAGGTAATCAATGTCGTGAGCATCACTATCAAACAGATTTAAAATATCGACCTTAACTGTCCAATCATGATTTTGGTAACCCACTCTAAAGTTTGTCACCGTGCTCGACTCAGAATTAACGCTACCATCTTCAACTAACGGGCGCTTTCCAAAATAACGTACACGCATGCTGCCAAACCAACCGGATTCAGAATCAAAACTCATGCCTGTTTGCAGCACATGTTTTAATGCGCCAGGTATGAAGTTTCCTTCAGGGGCTTCATCGCTAAATTTAGACTGTGTCCACGCATATTCAAAATCGAGGGTCCATTGTGGATTTAATCGATAATACCCTGTTAATTCAGCGCCATAACGTTCAGATTCACGACTAGATTCCGTATTGCCAGCATCACCAACAAACAGTAACTCATCGTCTAATGATAATGACCATAACGCGATAGATGTATTAAAACGCTCACTCCAAAAGCCGCGTAAGCCAACTTCATAACCAAAAGAAGCCACCAGCGGGTCAACACCTTGAGCGGCTTCTCCTGAAATTGGATCAATTGAAATAGTAGTTCCGCGCGCATCATTAGAATGGAACCCTTGACCCATTGATACATAGGTTTCCCATTCATCATTGAGAGTATAAATGACGCTGCCTTTTAGTGATATTTTATCGTCATCGGCGCGGCCGCTGTTAGCACCTAATGCCACACCGTGTTTATTAACATCAACTAATGAATGGACATCAAAATCATAATAGTCATAACGCACGCCAAAAACGGTTCTTAACTCATCAGAAATCGCGAGTTGGTTTTCCCAATAAACACCGATACTTGACTGACTTACATCATCAGATTTAACAACGCCGGTTCGAACGCGCGCGGTTGAAGAGTGTAGCCCTACTTCATCTATATTGTCGATGCGTGTTTGCACACCAAACAAATTAGTCATTGGCATTTCTAACAACTCACCAAATTGCTGATAACTCACTTGCCCGCCATAAATTTTACGATCATCGACTTGTTCAAATTGATCGCCATTAATAGGATCATCTAAAAAGTAAGTGAAATTAGACCATAATTTCATGTCATAACTAATAGCATATGCCGAAGCCGTCCATGCTTCGTTTTGCCATTGAACGTTTGCGCTATAGCGACTAGATTCTCCGCCAACAGTTTTATCAATAGACCCTAACTCGTCAATAAGGCCTGATTTTACGGCGCGTAAAGGAATTTGATCGGCGCTGTTCCAGCTATTATCGTAACCCATTAAAGATAATGTTAACTGACCATCCCCAAGCTCTTGGCTGTATTTAACAATGATATTAGTTTTATCCAAGTCTTCGTTAATGTCACTCCAAGGACCATCGTATTTATTACCTTCGAACGCTAAAAACCATTCACCATCATCGGTTTTTATACTATTTAGAGCGACTAAGCGTTGATAATTATCTTGGCCTAAACTTAGTGAAACTAAACCATGCTCAACTTTATTACTGGTCATCATGTGCGCACTGCCAGCGCCACTAAAATCACCCACTTGCGCATAATAGGCGCCTTTCTTATAACTAATTCCAGCAATGGCCTCGGGTATTATGAAATTAAGATCCGTATAACCTTGGCCGTGACCATGGGTACGATTATTAACGGGCATGCCATCTACCATCGTTGAAAAGTCAGAGCCATGATCAAGGTTAAAACCACGTAAGAAATACTGATTAGCCTTACCCGTTCCGCTGTGTTGACTAACCACCATGCCCGGTACTAACTCTAAAATTTCACCGGTTCGAAGCATTGGGCGAATAGAAATTTCAGCTTGGCCAATATATCCCTGAGAAGCAGAGATAGCTTGGCCTAGTAAATTAACTTCACGGCCAACAATCGAAATACGCTCAATTTTGTTGTTGCCATGGGCATAAATTTCGCCACTAAGCGCCAATAATACGCCCGCTGTTACTAGACTATAAGATAGTTTTTTCATGATCATTAGTTCTACGTCTTAACTCATTATGTAATGATATATTATAACATTATAAAATAGTCAAATAACCAATTTTCACCCTTTGTTACAATTGAATAAATAATTCAACAAGTTCATAACCAACGAATAAAGTAACACTCCAACTCTTATTTAAACTCCCCCTTCGTTGTTACGCAGTTTTAACCTTTAATAATTGACGTTCAATAACGCGATCCAAAGTAAACCTACCGCCACTAAAGATAACCACTTGGAGCAATAATGTGCCCCACAAAACATGCTCCATATATGCAGCAGCCGCAATATCTTCTAAACTAATCACCGCTACAATATTTACAAAAAATAGTCCAAGTGCCGCGAAACGACTCGCAAGTCCTGCCATTAATAATATTGGCAGCAACAATTCAGCGGCGGTGCCTAAATAAGCCGCCAACTCATAAGGCAATAATGGCACTGCATATTCTTCTTCAAACAGAAACAGCGTGCTGTCCCAGTTATTGAGTTTCGTTAAGCCTGATGAGAAAAACGCCCAACCGACATAAAACCGTGCCAGTAATAATGCGACAGGTTCTAACAAGCTTACTTTACAGGCCACGTTGCGATAAACATGACTCAACGACAATAAAAACGGTATAACTCTATTCATGACTTTTCTCTTTAAAACAAATAATTAAATTATCTTCAATGGCTTGTATTAACCACTGCTCAAATACAAACTCATCGTCAGCACTCACACTATCAAGAGCACTTGATAACGACTTTTTTACCAATAATTGTTCAATAAATATCGCCTGCGTATTCGATAAACTCTTTACCATCGGCTGAAACTCTCGACGATATACTAAATACACTTGCTGATTAGGCGGTGCCAACAACATCTGCTGAGCTTGCTGCAAGGCAATTTCACGCTGCTTTTCATCAACACTATGATGCGCATTAAAAATGTCAGCAATGGGATAATCGCTGCTAATTAACGTCACATTGCTATTGAAATGACAGATAATATTTTCAGGTTCGGTATCTGCTAAACGTTGCAACGATGCTTGCTCAAGTACCTGCTCATAACCATGCAATGCTTGATGTATTGTCCAGTCGAGCAAGGCACAATCGGCCAAATAGGGATATTGATTACCAAGTTCAGTATTTGCTATAAACGATGGCAAGCCCTCTCCCCATTGTGCCCAGTCACCTTGCGTAGGAAGGGATGTTTTTAGAAAGTCCTTCACTAATAAGGCACTAATATCTGAATCGAGTAATTCAAAAATGGTCGTAAAACTAATACTTAAGCTGCGACCAGCATTAGCCATCAAGTTTCGACGATAAATAGCTAAGCCTTGCTGAGAAAATTCACTGACACTCTCGTCATTTGTTTCGAGTTGCCAAATCGCATCTAACAGTCGTTTTTGTTCACTCATAATTCCCCCCCAAGTGAAGCGCGCGCAATGTCGCGTGCTTTATTTGCTTCACCAACGAGAATCGACCAATCGGGTAAATTACTATCCCATTCAATCAATGTAGGTATCGCGCCAAAGCGCTTGATAGCCTGCGCATAACCACTCCAAACTTCATCTGAAACAGGGCAAGCATGATCATCAATAACCATTTCATTGTTCGCTGGCATAGAACATCCCGCTAAATGGATTTGTGCCACACTCGACAGCGGCAACACATCAATATATTGAGCGATAGATTGCTCGATATTGCCATCTTCAAAGTTCAGACTATTAACGGCAATATTATTAATATCTAACAGTATCTTCGCACCACTGTGTAAACAAACCTGTGCTAAAAACTCAGCTTCGCTAAGATAACTTTCGTCAAACTGCACATAAGCCGATACATTTTCTATAATCAGCGCCCTGCCTAGGTAATTTTGTACTCTGTCAATTTGTTCACAAATCAGCTTCAAGTTTTTCCGCGTATGCGCTATAGGCAACAAATCACCACTGTGAATTAACTGCCCGTGCTGTTGACCCCACGTAAAACAGGCATGTTCAGACATTAAAAATGGGTCAATAGAATTTGTTAACCGCTTGAGCCGGTCAAGATAATCAACAGGAATATCTTGATGAGAGCCCAGACCCATCGATGTCGAATGTAAACTGGTGGCATACTTTTCGCGAACTTGTTGCAACACAGATAATGCGGCGCCGCCGTGTCCAAAAAAGTTTTCAGAGTGCACCTCAACAAAATCAACCTGTTTAGGCGCCGATAATATGTCGGGAAAATGCGGATGGCGCAGGCCAACACCGACTAACAAATCTTTAGTATATTTTTCCGACATACCATTCTCCTTATGAACTCTTAGATGCTTTATATAACTTCTTAGCTTCTTTTTTAGACAAACCGCCAAGCGTAGAACAGGTACCTTTTTTAACAAGCTTCCATTCACCTTTGTCATTGTCTACATTAGATTGCCCTGCGCAAGAATGTGTTCCTGCTAGGTTTGCACAATCATTTTGACCTGCAGCGGCAATGCCATAACACTTCTCTTTCTTGCTGCCAGCTTCTGCTGGTGCAGCAACGCCAGCGGCGATAACAGCGACTAACGCGGCGCTTGCTAATAATTTATTACTCATGATAAATCCTCATTTAAAATTTAATTGATACCAATCTACGTGAGTTGTTCTAACCAATGCATCAATTGTTGTGGCGGCACTGCCCCCACCTTCTGACCAATAATTTGATTGTTTTTAATTAACATCAGCGTTGGCACGCTACGAATACCATAATCAGCGGCATGATTTCGTGATTCATCTACATCCAATTTAATGGTATTAAAGCGGCCACTCATCATACTAGAGACACCTTCGACAATAGGGGCCATCGATTTACAAGGACCGCACCATGAGGCGCTAAAAAACAATAATGTATAATCGTGTTGCGCTAATAAATCATCTAAAGCGTCTGCTGATGTTAATTTTTTCATTGTTTCAATCTCTGTTAATGGGTTAAATAATGCAGTCGACTAACTATTATTCGTAAACTTTATCAATTTGCTCTTCTGTTAAGCCTTTAATATCAGTCCAGTTAACTTGTGCCGTTTCTATGTAACCTGGAATGTCTGTTGACCATTTCTTTTGTACCGCTTTATTTAGGTTTAAATACAATTTGTCACCACGGATATGCCAAGCAGTCGGATCTGTATCTAACTTCTTATTAAGCGCTACACCCATCGCACAAAAACCGCCGTACTGTGGTGCATATTTACTTGGGTTTGCTTGGAACAAGTTACGGTTATTAGCCGATGAGAATTGATAAACAGCACCGTTAAACGCAGCGGTAAATTTGTCAGAGCCTTTTGTTGGTGCACCTTTAGTAAAGTAAGAAACAGTGTCATAACCTTTAATCGCCAAATCATTTGAGTTAGCGTTAACTTGAATGTTCGCTGCAAATGTTAAGCTGCTTACGAGTAATGCGGATGTAGCCAGTGTTGATTTTAAAATGGTTGATAATTTCATGGTAAAGCTCCAGTTCAACGTAAAGTTATAATGTGGTAATCAATTAAGGATGTTTCCTTGGTTGATAATATAGGCCTTTCAATTAACCAAAAGGGATGACATAGTCCTAATATTGAACCCAATCGTCCCAATTAGACGTAAATGAGAAAATAATGGATCAGTTATCAGTCATTCTTCAACGCTTCTCCATGAATACCGACGTATTCTTTACCGGCAACTTGTGTGGAATAACTAGCTTTCACAGAGAGCCTAATCAGGGACACTTACATTTATTGCGCCATGGCGAGTTAACAGTCATCAACGAATCAGGGCAATCACAACTTATTAATGAACCCACCGTTTTGTTTTTCCCAACGCCTCATGCTCACCGCATCATTGCAAGTGAAGACAATCCTCCCGAACTCGTGTGCGCTAACATTATTTATAACGAAACTACATCGAACCCTATTGCCGATGCGCTGCCTGCTTTATTGTGTTTCAAATTGAGTGACTGCCAAAAGATGAATCAAACAGCCAATTGGTTATTTGACGAAGCTTTTGACGATAAATGTGGCAAACAACCCATGATAAATTCACTGACTGACATTTTTATCATTCAGGTGCTGCGTCACGTGCTTAATAACAACATCATGCAACATGGTTTATTGGCCGGACTGGCCCATCCTCAAGTATCTAAAATATTGTTAGCTATTCATGACGCACCGCAGCATCAGTGGGGACTGGAAGAAATGGCTGAAATAGCCTTAATGTCACGTTCTAAATTTGCCGAACTGTTCAAACGCGTTGTGGGTCAAAGTCCGGGAGATTATTTAATCGATTGGCGTATTGTGGTTGCTAAGAGTTTATTACAACAAGACAAGCCCGTCGCTTTGGTCGCCAATGCCGTCGGTTATGAAAATGGCTCAGCATTAGCGCGGATTTTTAGAAAGAAATTGGGGATATCACCGAAACAGTGGTTGGAGAATATTTTGTGAGTTGTAATAATTTAGTTTAATCATTAAAGAATGGAATTTTCTTAATAATCGTAGCTGTTGTATTTTTAATTTTTAACGCTTTCTCACCTACTTTTTTTACGGCATTTTGAACGGCTTGTGACGGACCAAACTTACCACTATGGTCTCCACGACAAGGAGAGCCATCAAAGTATAAATGTATTGAACGGCCGTAAATATACTGTTCACCGGAATATTCATTTCCCTTTAATCCAGTCACTAATGTCTCATTCATCGCCTTGTCACATCCACAATCAAAATAACCTTTCTTCTGATAACAAAAATCATGCACCTTACAAGCTCGATCAACCGCATTTATAGGTTCATCGGCATTATTAATATCTTTAGGATGATTTGCACCACACCAATTTCCGTAACTAGGCATCAGGCTATTGACGATATCATTTTGAGATTTTTTTATCTCATCAACCACTACTTCTGTAGCTAGAGCGTTTGATATTGATACGCAAAAGATTGATAGCATTAATAGATATTTTTTCAGTGTTGTCATTTTATCTTCTTAAAAAGAATCATTTAAGTACTAGGGACTATAGTAGTAATTGGTCAAATATTACATCTAAATTTATGTAAATCGTTATCAAACTTGAAAGTTGGTCAAAATGAAACACAACCAAACAACGATTAGTATGTTTTTACGCCCAACTTGAATATATGTAATATCACATATATAATACTTCGGATATTCAAGAGTGGTGATTTATGACAACTAAAAATCGTAAAAGCGTATTATTTTTGTGTACCGGAAACTCAGCGCGATCGCAATTAGCCCAAGCGTTATTGACTCATCGTGCTGGTGAATATTTTGATGTCAGTAGTGCGGGAACGCACCCTGAAACCGTTGATGTTCGCGTACTCAAAGTATTGTCGGATTTAGACATTGATACACAATTACTACGATCAAAGTCCTTGTCTGAGTTTTCGGGGCAACATTTCGATACGGTCATTACCTTATGTGAAGAAGCACAAGCACAGTGCCGTGAATATGAAGGTGCCAATCAACAACTTGCTTGGCATTTACCTGATCCTAAAGCACGCCAAGAAAAACATGCCTTTGTAAAAACTCTGCAAGAAATTGATGACCTTATTTCTTTATTTCTGGCGGCAGAACTTCCAACACAAAACCGACTCACTGCGCTGTCATCAGAAATTGAACCAACCAGTTTTTATAAATGTTTAACGGATGAACTGCGTTTAAAAACATTAATGCTCACGCATTATCATGGTGAGTTGTGTGTGTGTGAATTAATGGCCGCACTCGATGAAGAGAGCCAGCCCAAATTATCTCGCAACCTCGCAGTATTAAAAAAAGCCCACATTATTACAGGCCGAAAACATGGTCAGTGGGTTTTCTATCGCATAAACCCTGATTTACCCCAATGGGTTAAAACGGTGATAGCGCAAACAACTCGCCACAATCTTCACCTAATTAGTGACAGCATCGACACCTTGAAATCGATGAATGACAGACCCAGTAAAGACAAGTTTTGCGGCTAAGCCCACTTTAACTTAGCCCATTTAGAACTAATGCCCAACGACAACAAATAGAGAAACATTATGACGATAAAAATTGGTATCAATGGCTTTGGCCGCATGGGACGTTTAACAATGCGCGCCGCATTTGATTGGCCTGAAATAGAGATTGTGCACATTAACGATCCCGCAGGCGATGCAAAAACCTTGGCGCATTTACTAACATTTGATTCCATCCATGGCCGCTGGCATCATGAAGCAACCCATCAAGACAACAACATGATTGTTGATGGTAAAACTATCCCTTGTACACGAAATACAGCCGTTAATGACACCGATTGGTCACAGTGTGATGTCGTTGTAGAAGCAAGCGGCAAGATAAAAACCAAAGCGTTGCTGCAAGATTATATAAGCCAAGGCGTTAAACGCGTCGTTGTTACTGCCCCAGTTAAAGAAGATGGCGTGCTTAATATAGTGATGGGCGTCAATGAAGATTTATATGATAAATCGATGCATCCAATCGTTACAGCGGCGTCTTGTACCACGAACTGCCTTGCTCCCGTCGTTAAGGTATTACATGAAGCCATTGGTATTAAACATGGCAGCATGACAACCATTCATGACATTACCAATACTCAAACAATTTTAGACGCGCCCCATAAAGATCTACGCCGCGCCCGTGCTTGTGGCATGAGTTTAATTCCAACCACCACGGGATCGGCTACGGCAATTACTCATATATTCCCTGAGCTTGTAGGTAAGTTAAATGGTCATGCTATTCGTGTTCCACTGGCAAATGCCTCGTTAACCGATTGCGTTTTTGAAATGAATAGAGCCACCAGCATAGATGAACTTAACGCGTTACTAAAAACAGCGTCAGAGGGACCCCTTAAAGATATTTTAGGCTATGAAGAGCGCCCGTTAGTGTCGATTGATTATCGCACCGATCCCCGTTCAAGCATTATTGACGCACTATCAACCATGGTCGTCAACGACACTCAAGTAAAACTTTATGTGTGGTATGACAATGAATGGGGTTATGCAAATCGTACAGCCGAGCTCGTTAAACTTGTTGGTTTGAGCGACAAAGAATAATCATTATGCCATTTATTTCACGCGCTAAATTACCAACGAGCTTAAAACAGTACTTCGTCATTACGGGTAACTATTGGGGTTTCACCTTAACCGATGGTGCACTGCGTATGTTAGTGGTGCTGCATTTTCATGCCCTTGGTTATGATGCGTTAAGCATTGCGATGCTATTTTTGTTTTATGAAATATTTGGCGTAGTCACCAATTTAGTAGGCGGTTGGCTAGGCGCGAAATGGGGGCTTAATCGCACCATGAATATTGGTTTGGGATTGCAAGTATTAGCCTTGCTAATGCTCGCTGTGCCTAATGAATTTCTTACCATTTTTTATGTTATGGCGGCGCAAGCACTCTCAGGTATTGCTAAAGATCTCAATAAAATGAGCGCTAAAAGTTCTATTAAGTTCTTAGTCACTGGCAACGAAAACAACAAACTCTATCAATGGATAGCCCTGCTTACTGGCTCTAAAAATGCGTTAAAAGGCGTCGGTTTCTTCCTTGGCGGCATGTTGCTAGCGACATTAGGCTTTAGCACGTCCATGATAGCGATGGCCGCGTTCTTGTTTTGCCTGTGGTGCTTTAGCTTGATTGCCCTTAAAGGTGATATTGGCAAGGCAAAAAACAAACCTAAATTTAAGGAAATGTTTTCAAAAAGCCATTCCATCAATGTGTTGTCGGCAGCAAGACTATTTTTATTTGGCGCCCGTGATGTATGGTTTGTGGTAGCGCTGCCAGTATTTTTAGCCCAAACATTTAACTGGGATCACTGGTGGGTGGGCGGGTTTATGGCTAGTTGGGTTATCGGTTATGGCATAGTGCAATCTATTGCACCGCGCATCACAGGCAATGGTAATGGTCATCAGGCACCCGCAGGAAAAACGGCGGTAACATGGGCGGCATTATTAACCCTTATTCCTGCTCTAATCGCCCTAGCACTGCACACAGATTTTTATATACAAGCCAGCCTTATTGGCGGTTTGTTGATTTTTGGCGCGGTGTTTGCGGTTAATTCATCGTTGCATAGCTATTTAATTGTACGCTTTGCAGGCAATGATGGCGTATCACTTGATGTTGGCTTTTATTATATGGCCAATGCTATGGGGAGATTAATAGGCACCGTATTATCAGGCTGGGTATATCAAATGCATGGACTCATCGCCTGTTTATGGATATCTACGTTGTTTCTGTTTTTGGCAACCTTGTTATCACTTAAGTTACCAGATAATCAGCAGATAAAAGACGGTTAGAAACTTACTGACTGAAAGTGTGGGTTTTCAATATCAACGGTCATCGTTTTAAGACTTGATAGCACAACTAGCGTGGCAACATTATCAACGTTTAACTCTATACCCGTGCCACTTGGAAATGCAGTTTCAGAGCTTGGGTAGGATGCGAGTACAAGGCATGATTTGTAATTAATGGCCATTCCCTAATTATGAATCATAACGCCGTAATCGTTTTCTACCCAAACTCCCATAGGGCAAGGCGATAAGCGACCAACTGCGTTGTTATAAGATATTTGTTGAGAATGACTTAACGACACATCTTATGCCTAGCATTTGGCACGCTTTTCGACTTGCTGAAATCTAGCATTTCCAAGTAGCACGGGTATATACACTCGAGTCTCTCGTCATTTCGTTTTGTATCAAGGGCAATCCCTGATATTTTTGTTTTATCATGAAGCGTTAATGTAATGGGATAATGGAACATGCATACGATTTCGATGGTGTCATATAAGTTGCAAGAAATTGGCATTTGGTGTCCTATTATGTCTTAACGCTATTAAAGGGTTATGTTAACTCGTCATACGTTACAAGGAGACGTATAATAGCGCTACTTATTTTAAGATTATTAGTCAACTATGCACGCCGTTCAACGTTTATTTCAATACCGCAGAAGCATTAGCACCAAACCATTTCGAGCCCGCGGTTATAACGTGATACGGTGTGAGAATTGCAGAATCGCCGAAAAACATTGTATTTGCCAATATAAACCACAATGTCATAGCCAGGCCGCATTTTTATTGCTGATGTGGGATGATGAAGTCTTAAAACCCAGTAACACCGGACGCCTCATTGCAGACCTAATAACAGATACTCACGCCTTCATCTGGAAGCGCACCGAAGTTGACGAAGCTCTATTAAGCCTCATTAATGATCCAAAATATCAACCTTTTGTTGTATTTCCTGCCGACTATGCCAATGAAAATCAACAGGTAGTTCACCAAGTCACTGACATCAAACCACCAGCAAAGCAGCCGTTGTTTATTCTATTAGATGGCAGCTGGCGTGAAGCAAAAAAGATGTTTCGTAAAAGCCCCTATTTAGAAAAATTCCCAGTATTATCCATCAACCTTGATGCTCAAAACGAACGTTATCGCTTAAGAAAAGCCAATGGCGATGACCGCCTAGCGACAGCAGAAGTAGCCGCTCACGTGTTACGCAGTTATGGCGAAGAAGACAACGGCAACCTACTCGACTTATGGTTTGATACATTTAGCCAGCAATATCAACTGGGCGCCAGCGCCCGTCATACTATTACAGTGGATTACCTAGAAAACCTCAAAGCACAAACCGTGATTAAATAATCGTTAAAAACCTAATGATTTATTACTGACAAATGAGAAATTGTTACTAATAAACTCCTTCAAAGGGCCCATTAACTCTCTATTGTTGTGAAGGTTAATTGTTGATTTAAAATCAATATTTTTATCTGCTCTTTTCATCGCGGCAAGCATTTCATGCTTGTAAGAAAAGTAGGTCACTTTTAAGTCCTGACAACTTTGATTATGATGTGGTAACTTCATTTTTTTTAATAGCTCTTCGGCATGCTTTTTAGCAACGCTATAATGCATGAGTTCATGCTCTTTTAAGTAAGTTGTGTATCCTAACCACCACTGCTGTATTTTTTCACCTTGAGCCTGAATATCTCCCCATTGAGGCAACACAACTTCAGCTAGAACGTCTACTTCGACTTCACCAAACTGACAACCATGTTCCGTTGTCCTAAAATCATATTTTGCTGTTATATCCGTATATAATATCGCCCAGGTATCCAGCCCTCGATTTGACTTAGGCCCTTTATCTCTGACTTCTTCTGTCATTTTCATTACGCCATCTGCGTTGAATTGATAACTCACTTCTCTTAATGATGCATTAACAGTTGCTTGTGCGATCGAGGTCATGCAACATAAAACAATAAAAATTAACATTTTCATAACGTTATAAAATCCCTTTAAAAAATCAATATATCAATTAAATAAAATAAATACACCGTTAAAATTAAATTAACACCTAATTTTAAGACTCAACCTCACATACTCAGCATTAATGCTTTGCTGTATTGCTGCTATTTTCATCCTGTCCTTATAGTGCTATTACGCAATGAATCTCCTCCAACAGTGCAATATTTTTTACTTGCATAAATTTGTAACCATTTAACATTAACTTAATAGTGCCTTAATAAAAGGTAAAAAAACAAATATATATATTGATGTAATCGTTTAATTTTTATAGTAAAAATATATTTACCATGCAAGAATACTTGCTCTATAAAACAGATAAACGGACGTTCATTATGAATAAAAATCTTGTAGTAATTGTATCTCTAATCGCTTTATTAGGCGGTTGTGCAACTCAAACCCACAGAACAGTTGCCGTAGAGCCAACTATTTCAAATGCGACACCTTATACAGGTGAAAAAACGACACTGGTTGTTGGCGACTTTTCAAATAAATCTGATTATATGCAAGGACTGTTCTCTTCAAATACCGATAAATTAGGTAGCCAAGCCAAAGTCATTCTAAAAACGTTGTTGCAACAATCTAATCGCTTTAAAGTGCTTGATCGCCAAAATATGGCTCAAAATGCCGCAGAAGCTAAGCTTAGAGGCATAAAACAAAACCTTAAAGGTGCGCGTTATACCATTACGGGTGCAGTAACTGAATTTGGTCGTAAAACTGTTGGTGATAAACAATTGTTTGGTATTTTAGGCGCAGGAAAAAGCCAAATCGCTTATTCAAAAATATCGTTAAATATTGTTGATGTTTTAACCTCTGAAGTTATCTATTCAACGCAAGGTGCAGGCGAGTTTGAGCTCAGCTCTCGTCAAGTTGTTGGTTTTGGATCAAGTGCAGGTTACGATTCTACATTAAACGGAAAAGTATTAGATTTCGCTATCAAACAAACCGTTAACAACATGATCAGAGATTTAGAAAACGGCATCTTGAAAGTAGAATTATAATAACTTAGGAACGAGCATGAATAATTCTATCGTAAAGTATCTATTAGTTATGACTGTTTTATGTGTCACAGGATGTGCCACTAATGACCAGCAGCTATATGCTTGGGGACAGTATGAGGATTTGATTTATGAATTTCATCATGGTGAAGGTTCAATCGAACCTCAAAAACAAATCCAATTGCTCCAAGCAACAATTGAAAGTGCAAGCAAGAGAAATAAAAAAGTCGCGCCCGGTATCTACGCTCACTTAGGCATGCTTTACTCATCTGTTGGCGAAGCAGACAAAGCACGTGCAGCCCTAACAGAAGAACGTAACCAGTTTCCTGAAGCAAAAATATTTATCGATGGAATGTTAAAGCGTTCTCAAGCCACTAAATAAGGATTATTGTTGTGTTTAAAAATACATTATTGGCGCTTTTAACGACCTTGCTTTTACTGCTTTCAGGTTGCGCAACTGTGCAGCCTTACGATTATAGTGCATTGCGTGAGGCGGCTCCACGCTCGATCCTAGTAATACCACCAATCAATAACAGCATAGAAGTAAATGCTTCATATACCTATCTATCTACAATTTCAGTGCCGTTGGCAGAAAAAGGATATTATGTATTTCCAGTTTCTGTAGTCGATACATTTTTAAAGCAAAATGGATTACCAACGCCAGCAGAAATGAATGCCATCCCCTTAGATAAAATCAAGGAGCATATTGGAGCCGATGCAGTTTTATATGTCACCATTGATGATTGGGGACAAAAATTTGAAGTTTTCTCCTCGAATACAGTGGTTAGGGGATCCGTAAAGCTTGTCTCTACGCACACTGGCAAGACTTTGTGGGGAGCGCCCATTAACGGTGTACTCAATTCCGATAGTGACGACTCAAGTATACTGGGTGCCTTAGTTAACGCTGTCGCAACACAGATTATGGGTTCAATAAATGACAAGACGCCAAAAGCGGCACGCATCGCGAATCGGCAGGCATTCAACTCCAAGAAGCGTGGTCTGTTACCAGGCCCCTATTACTTAACTAAGAAACAGTAATTTCATAATGCCAAACACAATAAAATGCCGCCCTTAAAGGAGCGGCATTTTTTATGGTTTATTTAAAACTGTTAAAAGATTTGGCCTTTACGCTATGCACACAATCGATTATCAACAAACTAAATATATAGCTTTTCAAAACAATCATTTCTTCCTTTAAAGCAAATATTGGTGTTTACTTGCGATGGATTTAACAGATGAATGATTTTTATGTGATCTTGAGTTGTTTCACATGATGTCATTTAAATATCAATTACTTAACTATAAAAAGGTTTTCAATGCGCTGGCTGTTTAATGAATTTACGTTCGATTCCAATACTCGTTTACTAACCATCGATGATGAAGCCCTGTTGCTTGAGCCTAAGGTTGCACAATTACTAACCTATTTATTAGATAACCAACAACAAAATATCAGTCGCGATCAATTACTTAATCATGTTTGGAACAACCAAATAGTGACCGAGAATGCGATAAACCGCGTGGTAGGATTGTTAAGAAAAGCGGTGAGAGATGAGAATAAAATTAAGCACACCATAGTCACTGTGCCTAAAATTGGCTATCGGTTTATCGCCCATACGACCCGCCTGCAAGAAAGCTCACCTGTTGAGCAGGAAACCACAAGTAGCTTAGTGTCCAAACCACCTAAAATCTCACTAATGTTTAAACGGCATTTCAACAAAATATTAATTATTGTTATTGCCACAATAGTAACGCTCAGCGCTTGGAAAAAACAAAACTCGCCCATTATCACCAATCCACACATTGAGCCAGTTACCCGCTTATCAGCAAACCAATATGATGCTCAATATGCTCATGAGCAAGACAGATTGTTGTATTCTAGTAGCCATAATAAGTTTCAAACGTTGTTTTTAACCCCGTTGCCACAAATAGAACCACAAATTATTAGTAAAAAAGACGGTCATGCAACTCATGGACGGTGGTCACATGACGACTCTACGCTCATTTATCTCTATAAAAATAATAAAAGCTGTGAATTCCATCAAGTTGATTTCATCAATAAAAAACCGCAACAACCCCGTATCATTTATCAATGCCCGCTCAATACTGTCACTGACTTTGCGATAAGTCATGATAATCAAACGCTTTATTTTGTACAGAAGGAAACACCATTTGCGCCATACCAATTATTCTCATTACATATTAGTGATGGAATAGTGACAAAGCTCCCACAACCAAAGGCGCTTGGTAAAGGTAATCATCAATTAGATTTATCAGCAAATGGGCAAGATTTATTATTACTTAGCGATCAACTCACCGGGAAAACATCTTTTTTTCAGTTAGATCTCAAAGCGATGAGTTATCGAAAAATACTCAGCCTTGATTATTTTGTTAACAACGCAATATGGGGACATCAGCCTAATAGTATTATTCATCTTGGTCCTCATCCATCCTCACAATTAATGATAAATTTGTTAGATGATAGTGACTCAAAAATGCTCGTTTCCGATACGCGTAGAATCAATAGTGTTACCCGTATTGAAAACGAAAAAGACTATGCCTTTAGCTCTTACATTGATAACAATGACATTATATTGAGTGATTATGCTTCAACAGCTCTCAATTCCTCCGTTACTGACTTCTTACCCGCATTATCGCCCAGTGGGGATCAGCTTGCCTTTATTTCTAAGCGCTCAGGCATGAGCAAAGTGTGGCTTTATCATTTAACGAGTCAGACATTAGTGCCTTTTGATTCACCAGCTAAAGGCAGACGATACCTCAGCTTGCAATGGTCCCAAGACAATACACAATTATTGGCTAATACCAGTAACGAATTAATCATATTTGATGCAAAGCAGGGCTTAATTAGCAAAATAATACCTTTAGAGCTTCCAGCTTTTAATGCAATATGGATGAATAATAGCCAGGTTGCCTTCAGTCATTATGAAGCTAAAAAGTGGCAACTTTATTACCATGATTTGGATACTAATAAGACAACGAAAGAAGAAGAAAAATGGGCCTTTGCATTAAGCAGTGCTGAGCAGAAACTCTTTTTCACTCAGGACATGCAAGCGCATAAAAATAAGCAGACTAAGCTCACTACTTTGCCTTGTCGATTTTCAATGGTACGCCGTAAATTAACGGCTCAATTGGATGCTAAGGATTTGTATTGCCAATCAAATACAAAAAGCAACGAACTGGTGAAGGTTGAAAACTTAACGACTATACATAGAAATATGCACAAAATTGGGTCAATGGGCTTTATCGACTTTTCGGTATCCAATGGTCAACAAGCATTGACCAAACCAAAATCTACATCAAGCGATATTATGAGAACTCGATATAAAACCCGCCAATAATGAATATGCAGGTTTTATGATGGTCACGGATATTAGCACCCTAAAGGTTCTAATATCCAATTGTGCAGTGGACTC
>Ga0209396_1002176_pt1 | contig 20796 bp, 20 predicted proteins | sample GOMGulsemesocosm_6_FD_184638 | JGI IMG/M metagenome (GOLD analysis project Ga0209396, IMG submission 184638) | Methane-oxidizing microbial communities from mesocosms in the Gulf of Mexico - GOM8C Gulf of Mexico (SPAdes) (version 2) | ecosystem: Environmental > Aquatic > Marine > Cold seeps...
GCGGATAACTGCGCGCATTTGATTCACGCTGTTCTTGGCGTTGTAAATAGCTATTAGTCGCTAGTACACGTTCAGGCTGACTAAGAAACGAATTAAGGTTTAGCGCAACAGGCGTTGGTGAACGCATTGCTGGTTTATCGTTATTCATTTCTGTCACATAATTTAAAACTTCGCTCACGTCGTTTCCAACCTTATCTGATCTTTTATTCATCATTGCCACCTTGTGAAAGGTATCAGTCATAATGTTACTTACATTCGGCAAGATTAATCTTGTCCTAATGTCGCTTTGAAATCCTGATAATCAAATTGATTCAGGGTTTCAATTTTACCTTCAACACGCTTCCCATCAACGCCATCGCTAGCAATACGCTGATAGTAGATACTTGGCATTTTAAGGCCGTTAAACCAGTTCAGTTTTACCATGGTATAACCTGCTGAATCCTTAATGGTTAAACGATCACCAACTTTTAATGCTTGTGGGAAGTTGGCTTCACCAAATATATCCCCCGCCAAACATGAACAGCTACCAATGATGTAAGGATGCTCGCCATCTTCAGTTGCTTCAGCAAAACTCGCCGGTTCGTTATAGATAAGGGTATCTAAACGATGTGCTTCCGTTGCGCTATCTACAATCGCGGTTTTTTTATCGTTTTCAACAACGTCCAATACCGACACAACTAAATCTGTGGTATCAGTAATAACCGCTTCACCCGGTTCAAGATAAAGTTGAACTTGGTGCTTCTCAGCAAACGTTTTAAGCGCTAATGCAAGTTCAGCCACAGGATAACCAGGGTAAGTAAAGAACAAACCACCGCCTAAGCTAACCCAAGACACTTGATCTAAGTGCGCTGAAAACTGTTCTGAAATTGTGTTTAAGATAGTGTTGTAAGCAACAAAATCCTTGTTTTCACAATTCATGTGGAACATTAAACCATCAAGTTTAGCCACTGTTTCAACAGTTAGACCTGCTTGTTTAACACCTAAGCGAGAATAAGCACGTGCAGGATCTGCAAGATCTTGTCCCGCATAACTTACTTCAGGGTTAATACGTAAGCCAACACTACTTGAAGCTGGCAGCAAAGGCTGCATGCGTTCCAGTTGTGATACCGAGTTAAAAATGATTTTATCGGCGATATTACGTACAGCAATCACGTCATCTTCGCTGTAACCCACACTATAAGCATGAGTTTCACCAGGAAATGTTTCGTGACCAAGCTGTACTTCGTACGGACCACTGCTGGTTGTGCCGTCTAAATATTTACTGATGGTGTCGAATGTTCCCCAGGTAGAGAAACACTTCAACGCCAACACCAATTTCACACCTGAGAGATCTTTTAATTGTTTGCAGATCTCAAGATTGCGCAGCAGCTTATCTTCATGGATCATAAAATACGGCGTTTTCAGAGGCGTATTGAACGCCCCCGCTACAGTTGTATTAACTGCCGACATTACTCGCAATCCAACTCTTGAACTTCCCATGTTAGACCAATGCGTGGCATCAATTCTAAGAAGTCATCAGGGTTAAGCTGTTCTACGTTGAACAAACCAGCATCGCTCCACTTACCTTGGAAGTAAAGTAGTGCTGCAGTGATTGCCGGTACACCAGTAGTGTAAGAAATCGCTTGATGCTCAACTTCTTGGTATGCTTCTTCGTGATCACAGATGTTGTATACAAATACGCTACGTGGCTTGCCACCCTTCGTACCACGAACCCAAGTACCGATACACGTTTTACCTGTGTAACCAGCTGCAAGTGATGTTGGATCCGGTAAGATCGCTTTCAATACTTTAAGCGGTTCAACAGTAATACCGTCAGTTGTCGTAACAGGTACTTGGCTTAATAAACCAATATCGCGCATTACGTTGAAGTATTTAAGGTAGTTATCAGAGAAACCCATCCAGAATTCAATACGTTTTGCAGGAATGAATTCTGCTAATGAACGTACTTCATCGTGCGCCATTGAATAAACTTTTTGCTGACCAACAACCGGGAAATCAAATTCCATCACACGACTGTGGCAAGGAACTTGATGCCATTCTTTATTCTCGTAATAGAATGAATCGCCTAAGATCTCTAACATATTTGTTTCTGGATCGAAGTTAGTTGCAAAGCGTTGACCGTGATCACCCGCATTTACATCCATTACGTCGATGCTATCAATTTCATCAAACAAATGCTTGTATGCATACGTTGCGAATACGCTTACTACACCAGGATCAAAACCAGCACCAAGAATACCTGTGATACCTGCCTTTTCGAAATCGTCACGGAATGCCCATTGTGGATCATAAGCTTCAGGTACTTGCTGACCTTCACTGCATAAATCAGTTGCAACAGATGTGTCTAGGTAAGCAGTTTTAGTTGCTACACACGCAGCCATGATTGCTACGTTAACCCACGGAGGACCGGCATTGATTACAAGATCTGGGTTTACTTCTTCAATAAGTGCGATCAGTTCATCTTTGTTATCAACGTTGATTTCACGTGATACTAAGCTGCGAGTCTTGTCTTTTAAGTTGTCGCGGTGATGAACACTTGTGATGATCTTGTCACATTTAGCGATTGTGCGTGAAGCGATTGTGATATCACCAAACACATCATTGTTCTGTGCACATTTATGCGCAATAACCCAACCAACACCACCAGCACCAATTTGTAATACAGACATATCTATTCCTTAAACTTATTCTTTTTGTTTATTATTAATTAGCTTTTAGATTTAATATCTAAACAGCTTATCTTGCTACTAATTGGCGTATCCAAGAAACGCCAACCAGAGTTCTATTTGCTTTTTACTTGATATATTCTTGCTCTGCAGCAAAATCAGCGATCTTGCTAAGCAGGCCTTCAAAATCATTCAACTGTAAACATGGATTCAAGATCGTCAGCTTCAGGCAGGTATAACCATTGATTTTGGTTTCGCCTAATACTGCTTGCCCTGCTGTTAACAGATCTAAACGTAAACGTTGATTGATCATGCTGATTTCTTCTTCATGCTCAATGCTTACATCGCTGTCTGTAGATAAATGATTGTATCTAAATAACACAGTGCTTAATTGCGGTTGTGCCAACAGTTCAAACTTATCTGTCGCAGTCACTAACGCTGCCACATCTTGCGTTAAACTAATTAGGTGATCGTACATCGCACCAAACTTATCCGTACCTAACGCCTGCATAGACATCAACAGTTTTAACGCATCAAAACGCTTCGTAGTGGCAATTGACTTGTCCACCAAATTTGGTAGTTCATCGGTTTCACGATTTAAGTAGTCAGCATGATGTAACAAGTATTTGAAATTGTGATTATCACGAATCAACAATGCGCCACAGCTAATCGGTTGGAAGAACAACTTGTGGAAGTCAGTACTGATCGAATCCGCTAGCTCAATACCAGCCAGACGTTCTTTGTGTGAACTTAAGATCAATGCCCCGCCATAAGCGCCATCAACATGGAACCACATATTATGCTGTTCGCTGATGGCCGCAATAGCTTGCAGATCATCAATCGCGCCAAGGTCTGTCGTACCCGCCGTACCAACCACACAAAATGGCATCAAATCTTGTGACTGTAGGTCAGCAATTGTTGCATTCAGTGCGTTAATATCTAAACAACCAAATTCGTCAGTCGCGACAGTAACTACGGCACGCTCGCCCAGACCCATTAACGATGCCGATTTTTGCACGGTAAAATGACTTGTGTGTGAACATAGAATACGCAGCTTTTTCGCGTAACTTGGTAAACCGTCTTTCTGAACGCTTTCACCCGAGGTTTGTTCTACAACGCGATCACGTGCTAATAACAGACCCATTAAGTTACTTTGTGTACCACCACTGGTAAACACACCATCAGCGCCATTATTTGTTGCAGACTGCTCAAGGTTATAACCGAATAACTCACACAACCAATCTGTCATTTTCTGTTCTACATAAGTAGCAGAAGACGCTTGGTCCCATGAATCCATTGATTGATTTAATGCCGAAATAATCGTTTCAGCAGCAAGCGCTGGAATTAATGGTGGCGTGTGTAAATGTGCAATACAATGCGGGTGTTGCACGATAATTGAGTTTTTACCAATGAGGTTAACATTGTTGGAAATGATGTCAGCCAGCGGTGCAATCGGCGCGTTACCAATCGGCATCGCCATGATTTGCTCATTCAACTGCGCAGGTTCAAGCCCTGAATACGGTGCGTCTACAGCGGTAAACATTGCTGATAACTCGCGTGCAGAATGCTCGATAGCGTTAAGGTAATGCGGCTGTGCACTAGGATCTAGATGTATAAATACATCAGACCAATCGTTGTTTTGGTTTTGGTTTGAGTTTTTCATCATTCTTCAAATTTTAAATAAAAAAATGCATATTCGAGTGCTTAATCGCGTCATAAATGACAAGTAAAACAAGCGAACAGGTAAGCTGCGTTGAGCAACAGATAGAAAATGCTAAATTTTAGGCAAAGCGGTAAATCGCTCGCGCTAATCAGAGATCAGAAGTACGGTAGGGAAATACGAAATGTGTGATTAATGGTTTGTATCACTGTATTTTAAAGTCCATATAAAAGCAAAATAATCGAGCGGGTCGATTTAATGACGGCAATGTAATTTAAATGTAATCGAGATGCAAGTATTTTATGCCACCAGCATTATAAATTAATCTGTAAATACAAGCATGTTTGGTTATATCAACTATATTGATAACAACATATAGGTAGTTTGGTCTTCAACAGCTATAGCGAAGACCATAAACAAGGTAAATATATCTGTTTGCTCAGACAGCTGTATTGACTAAGCAGGTCGTTACACAAGAAAGGGCCATAACAAGCCTAGTGCATGTTCGCATATGGTATCATCCAACCATCACCCCCTGTACTTGATGCCCAAGGGAACGTAGGTGACTTAATAACTGTCAGTTTAATGCTATGAAGCTAACGCATAGAAACTAAGTGATTTTTAATCCTGACTATCTATCTGCTAATTAAATGCTATCAATCTGTTAATTCAAAACTAACCAGCGCCTCTTTTTCGGTGCTGATCCTGCTTTCTTGGCCATTAATAATAATGGCCAGTTTATGTATGCCTAAATGAAATACGCGGGTGCTGATCACTTTAAAGCTTTGGTGACGCGTTATTTGTTCTTGCGCATTCGCGGCTATCACACGTTCACTGATTTTAAAGACCTTTCTCGCCAAGTTACCATTCTTTTTCAGATAATATAGACCGTATTCCAGACGCAGTTTCTGGGCTTGGTGGCTGGTATTTTCAATCGAGAAGTTAAACGTGAGCTTATCCCCCACTTCCACGATTGGCGTTGCTATCGCCATTGCGGTTAGCTTTATTTGGTCTTGTTGAAAGCCAAACAGCGCCATAATCTCTGGCTGAGCTTGTTTGAGTAATGTTCGGCATGCATGTTTGACTAATTTGTCTGTCAGTTCGTTGTGACCTAACCACTGCGTGGCGATCTGCACTACAACATCACTGTTATCTTTAGCAATATCATTTAAGTTATTGGCTACACTGCGTCTAACCACTTCACAATCATCGTGTTTCAATGCTATTAAAATGGGTAACAAAGGCGTCGGATCATTCTTTAATTCCGGCAGTGCCATCGCCCAAGGTAATCGCGGTCTTGAACCTTCACTCGCTAAACGGCGTACATGCCGACTTTCGTGTTTAGTCCATGCCAACATCTGCGCGAGCATTTGTGCTGAATAACGTAAGATAAACGGTCGAACCGCAAATTCACAGCTAGTATATTGGGTCACAAATTCAAAGCCATCTACAGCACTGTTGTAATCATCAAGGCCATACATTTCGATGTAAGCTGGCAGGAACATAAATTCAATGCTTTGCTCTTTAATTCCCTGCTCTCGCAGCTCATCAACAATACTTTTCAGTACGACAATTGCAGCACCAAAATCAGCTGGCATAAAGTGATGCAAAACTTCAGCGCTATGATGCATGCGCTGCTTGAGTTCATATCCCGCGAAGTGATCATTAAAGATCATCTGGTTAAATTTAACCGAATCAAACTTAGGTAATACCTTGGTTAATACACCCGATAATTGGTCATAAAATGCAGGGCAATAAACGTCTTTAAATAACTCAGCCATAAGTAAATCTCATCCTAATTCTGCTCAACCCAGTGTTTTATAAAATATACAGATAAACTATATAGTAAGCGCTGTGAAATTAAAATGATGTGAGGGTATTCACATGCCAAGGCAGCATGCTTTTATATTCATAAACCAATAATTAATTGAATCGTATGGTTATCCTGTGTATCTTGTTTTCATTATAAAAATAAGACGATTTTTATCGTAAATTACGGCGATAAGCCGTTATCGGTCTTGGAGTATTTTAAAATGAATAGTATTGATACATTTGTAAAAAACTGGGGCAGTAAAAACGCCATGGTGCCAATCAAGCGTGATGATATTGCGGAGCTTGAATCAAAGTTAAATGCTTTTTTACCCGACTCATATAAATATTTAATCTCGACATATGGCTTGGTACACACGCCAAATGTGTTAACTAAAATTTGTGATTTGAATTCCGACGTGTCTGAAGTACAAGATTTCTTAAGCCTAGACGATGTATCTTCACTATCTCAACTCTATGAACTGAGTGGTATGCCAAAGGGGCATATTTTGTTTGCATCAGATTGCAAGGGCAACATGTTTTGTTTCAAACTTAACGAATGTGCAAGTCAGCAAGCAGATGCACCCGTATGGTTTTTTGACCATGGTGCTTGTACCGTTACCCAAGTATCACATTCTTTCACTGAATGGCTAGAACAGTTCAACGAACTTTAAGGCAGTTAACAGCAATTAAAGGTAAGAACAAAAAAGAGAACATCACAACCGAGTAGTGGCTAAACTCACGCCAAAACTAACAAAGAGTCCACCGCTGACGTAATTTAACCACTTAGCTATTTTAGGTGTTGTCAGCAAAGTTTTAAGCTTAGTTGCAAAAACAATGACCACCAAAAACCAGCTAGCCACAACCAACGCCTGAACAAACCCTAATATCATGCTTTGTTCTAAAATATGCTGTGGTGAAACAAATTGAGGAAAGATAGACAAATAGAACAACACTATCTTAGGATTAAGTAAATTTGTCATTAGTCCTTTTGTAAAGCTACTGAGCAAAGACGGGTTAATGCTGGGTTTATTCGGCACCAACGTTAACTGAGAAAGCTTTAAGCCATTTTTGATATTACTCACACCCAGCCAAAGTAAATAACCTACCCCTAGCCATTTAAAAATATTAAAAGCTACAGCAGACTGTGACAGTAAAAGGCTTAGCCCTTGTGCAGATACAAAAGCATGGATCAGAAAACCGAAGCCGACTCCTAATATGTTAACGAACGCTAATCGCTTGCCTTGAGCCAATGAGGTATACAAAATGAGCAGTGCATTCGGGCCTGGGATAATTGCCAATAAGAAAACAATGCCAGCGAAGGCCATCAAGGTATGAATCGTCATATTTAAATCCCAGTAAAAGTCTCAGCGATATGCTAAATAGGTTTTTAGAAGTCGTATTATAGCGTAAAACGGTAGATTATAACTGAAATATCAAATAACCTTATTTTGTCGGATAAAGTGTTGCAACTGGTATGACCTTACGTACAATGTTATTAAAATGTAACATTGACAAATGGACTTGAAATGGATAATTTTTTAACCGATGAAGTAGACGTTTACTGCCAAGATGGCTGCCCACTTGCGGCCACACTTTTTAAACCCACCAGCAAGGTAAAAGCGGCAGTATTGATCGGTCCTGCGACCGGAATAACACAACAGTTTTACAAAGGGTTCGCCGGTTTTTTAGCCGAGCATGGATATGCTGTTATCACCTTTGATAACCGAGGCATAGGAAAGTCACTGTCGGGGAAAATCACTGCTAGTACCGCATCATTACAGTGCTGGGGCGAGCAAGATATGCCCGCAGTCCTGGAGTATCTCAAAACAGCCTATCCAGACAGTGCTTATCACCTTATTGGCCACAGCGCCGGTGGGCAACTGGTCGGCTTAATGCATAATGCAAAAGATCTCAGTTCCATCTTCACTTTTGCCAGCTCTTCTGGCCGCTTAAAAAATATGAAAATGCCTTATTTTTTAAAAGCACATTTCTTTATGAATCTATTCATCCCGATGAGTAATCTACTTTTTGGCCATACTAAATCCCAGTTGCTTGGTATGGGTGAGCCTTTGCCCAAAGCCGTTGCTCAACAATGGCGTCATTGGTGTAATGGACAAGGTTATGTGAAAACAGCCTTTGGAAAATCGATACATAATCACCAATACAATACTCTTTCGACGCCTTCCCTATGGGTAAATGCCACCGATGATGACATCGCCATTGATGCTAATGTGGCAGATATGTTGACCGTTTTTGAAAATATAAACGCAGAAACAATGACCTTATCACCTGAAGCATGTAATTTAACAGAGATCGGCCACATGAAGTTTTTTAGTCGCAAGGCAAGCCATTTATGGCAGCACCCTTTAACCTGGCTAGAAAACAATGTCCCCACAGATCAGAGTTCGAATGTCAGTCCTTCCTGAGACATCATCTGTTGAATAGAGTCACGTTGGAGCATGGCTTGCAGGTGTCGGCGTAGGTTTGGCCAGTCCTGCGCACGACTGCCATAACGGCGGCTCCAGTAAGCCACCATAAATAGATGGAAGTCAGCGCCGCTTAGTTTGTCACCTAAAAGCCATGGACCTTTGTTGCCCAGTTCATCGTCGATGATACTCCAGCAGCGGCTCAGCTCTTGGGTTGCCTTATCCACAACTAGGGTCAAATCAGTATCGCCACCGACGTAGTGTTCCGGGTGGGCCCAGCGGTTGGCGGCTTCCTGCAACGTGTTCGACATCCAAGTGAGGTACTGGTAATAGTGGCCTCGTTGCGGCGAATGCAGTTCGGGGGCTAAACCAGCATCAGTGTGCTGATCAAGTAGGTACATCAGTATTGCTGCCGATTCATAAATGATCTCACCCCGATGCTGTAATGTTGGCACCTTACCGTTCGGGTTAATCGCCAGGTACTCCGGCGTGCGTTGCATTCCTTTAGCCAAGTCGATCTCGATCAACTCATAGGCCACGCCCAACTCTTCTAGTACAGCGTGAGTAGCCATGTTGGCCCCGCCGCGATCCCAATACAATGTGTAAATAATATTTATCCTTTTGTGCAATATAAGATTAACCTGAATCCATATTGCCATTACTCATGTGAGGAATTCAAATTATTTGTCACATCGCAACAACTCACACGAACAGGATATTCACCAAAACAGTGCAAAATCAACTTGGTGATATGTGAGCTATTTCAAGGGTTAAAGTGTAAGAGATAAGGTACTAATAGAACATTTTAATCGAGTTGGGTTTGAAATTGTGCGTGTTATCACATTTATGTTCAATAGGCAGTAAATCGACGATTTTATCTCGAGATAAAGAAAATCTCCGATTAGGAGACCAAACCACTACGAACCACTGCATGATATTGCGTGCCACTACATACAACTTCAATAAGTATCCTTCACGAGAAAAATAAATCCTCCTGCCAATCTTGTCCGATTTCTTAAATAAATCAAATATGTATTATTAACTCAAATCATCAATTTATGAGGTAATGTCATGATAGAACAAATAATTAATGATGAAGAGATGATTGCATTACATGAAGCATGTTGGGATACCGACAATGAGTGCATTTATATACTAGAAATAATCGAATACGATATTCAGCAGACGAACCAAAACATAAACGAAAATATAGAATCTATCATTAAACAATTTTCATTATTAAATGATGCAGATAAATGTCGAGTAGCTCACCTTATAAGTACGCTAAATATTAAAGATAACGGATACAAAACCGCGGCTAACATTAGTGACCACTACAATTATTAAATATGAGAGTGAGGCGATATGAACAAAGAGCAAGCACAACACATTATTCAATTATTACGTGAAGGCAACTCACTAACTGATATTGCAGAGTTAACAAAAGTTAACGTTATGTATGTGAGTGTTATTCGTAAACTAATGGTAATGAATTTACTACACACTGAAGCCTAGCTCAGAATGAAATTATGGTTCGCTACATTAAATATAGCGAACTAATTACCTCCAAAATTTACTTCAGACTCGTGCAGGCCACTACAATATAGAATTTAATTGTCCACCATTTTGGTGAGCAACAAGGCACAGAAAACATGCATGGTCACTCTAAATGGGATCTGATATTTATAGGCTGGTGAATGTCTACGCTAAACGCCCTCTAAAATACACTTAAGAAACTAAAATGCCTCCCCTTACAGTGCACAATTATCTAACTAACGTATGGAATTTGTAGTAAATTCAAAAAAGTCTCCGTTGTTATTACATTTTTTTCACTCAAACAGTTTATAATGCTGTGAAATTTCCCCTTAAATCAAGAATCAGACGGAGAATCATGAGTAAAGTTTCTATCTTTCTAAAAGGCATGGCCATGGGCGCAGCAGACGTTGTTCCTGGCGTATCCGGCGGTACAATTGCCTTCATTACCGGCATTTACGATACTCTATTAGGCAGTATTAGTCGCATTACCCCTAGCCTTATCAGTATGATCAGAAAAGATGGTCTAAAAGCAGCGTTTGATTACATCAATGGTACATTTTTGATCGTGTTACTAGCGGGTATCTTAACAAGTATCTTTACGTTAGCGCGCGTTATCACTTGGATGCTAAACACACACCCTATTCCACTTTGGTCTTTCTTCTTCGGTTTGATTATCATCTCGGTAAACCACATGTTTAAACAGGTCGAATTCTGGAAGGCTAGCCGCTTTGTTGCTGTACTTGCCGGTATTGGTTTTGCTTATAGTATTACCGTACTGCAACCGCTTAATCTGGAACCAACCTCGATCAACATATTACTTGCTGGTTCAATTGCGATCTGTGCCATGATCTTACCGGGTATTTCAGGTAGCTTCATTTTACTTATGCTAGGTATGTATGCACCGATTCTTGCTGCGGCTAAGTCTATCGACATTGTCACGCTAGGTACGTTTGCTGCAGGTTGTGCCATCGGTATTCTGACTTTCTCACACGTACTTACGTGGGTGCTAAAACACTACCGCGATATCGCACTGACATTTTTAACCGGATTGATGATAGGGACACTTGGTAAAGTATGGCCTTGGAAAGAAACGTTAACCTGGCGTACTAACTCAAGTGGCATTGAAGTGCCATTGCTAGAGCGCAACCTTTCGCCATTTAGTTTCGAGAAAGTAACAGGCCAGCCAGCATTATTAGCTTATGCTATCGTTGCTATGCTAGCTGCTGTTATGCTTATCTTGGCATTAGAAAAGACAGCTACAAAAGCATCTTAGGAGTGCCTGAACTGTATCTACTACGAAGAATGAATACAGCTTGACTCATGTTTCAACAACGCCGACTTGGATAGTGAAAGACAGCTAAAAATCCCCAAGTCGGTAATCGTGTGGGAATTTTTATGTTGACATTCTGACGAGCCTCGAATGATGAGTCGGTCTTGTTATTCGAAGCTTTCTTTGTTGCACCTTGAGCTCGATGCTATTGGATCCTAGGCTCCAGGAACTTTCGAAAAAACCAGCGATTGCCCTTTCTCGATTGCATTTTCAAGGTAGTTCTTTAGTAACGAGAAACAAAATTCCCTAAACCATTTGTGTGCTGGATCATTTTGGTACTTTGCATGCCACAGCAAATAATATGGGTGAGTATCTAACTCAAAGGGCAGTGGTTTCACTTCTAAGTCAAAGATATTGCAATACTCAGTAATGATATGCAGGGGTACTGTGATGATGGCTTCTGTTGTATCAATGACTTTAAAGGCATCGAAAAATGAGGGGACATTTGCTAATATTTTCCTTTCATATCCAGTAGGATGCATGACTTCATCAACTTGTTTGCTGATATTGGTAATACTGCGTACTAACACATGTTTAGCCCTCACATAGCTTTCAATTGTCAGAGGCTCACTTGCCAGCTTACTGCCCTTTGACATAACAGCCACATATGAGTCATCAATCAATTTTCTGCCGTAGATATTTTCAGGAATTTTATCTGCGATTGAAGCAACTAAGTCTACCTTTTTCATCTCATCATCGGAGAGACTCTGTCCTTGCCATAATTGGCAGTCAATACTAAGGTCTGGTGACACTGTTTCTAATTCTGAGCAAATTATAGCGCTCGTTACTGATGATAAAAAAGAGGTATAAGCTAAATGAAAGCGTCGTTTACAACTTGCAGGGATAAATTTTTCAGTGAAATAAAGGGAGTCAAGCGTATTGAGTATACCTGGAAGCTCGATGAGTAGTTCTTCCCCCCTTTGTGTCAATATAAAATGCTGACCCTCACGAATTAACATGGGGTCATTGAATGCCTCTCTAATTTGTAACAGGCTCCGACTCATTGCAGACTGTGTAACGTTCAGCTGGTGCGCAGATAAAGTTAAGTTTCGTGTCTGTAACAATGATAAAAGCGGTCGAAGTAACTTGTAGTTATTCATTATATTTTCTCAGAGCCATATTTAGAAATTGGCTTTATAGTGTTTTTAGCATCCATACATCACACGAATTATGCAAAGACCCAGCCAATGGTTCGTTTAAGTGCTCAAAGCCTTGCTTTTCATAAAGACGAATCGCAGAATCCATATTAGACAGAGTGTCTAAATAACATTGTTGATAACCTTGCTGCTTGGCGTACTCTAAGCATTGTGTCGTTAGACTTTTCCCTAACCCATATCCACGGCTTTCTTGTAATAAAAATAGTTTTTTTAGTTCACAAACGTTACTGCTCTCGTTAAAAGGGGCAATACCACAACCTCCTACTACTTTTCCATCTAACTTAGCAACTAAATAGAGGCTATTAATATCGCTATAATGCTGACTCATATTTTCCACTTCAGCATCTGAAGGGCCATAGCCTTCACCTACAGCTCCGAACTCTTCACCAACGCTCTTGATTATTTCACATACCAGACTATCAACTTCAGGTGTCACTTCTACTATTTTTAAAGACATCATATACCTCTCTTTGTGTCGTTATATCTAACTGAACTAGCAGCCAAGCTACATATGTCCTTCGCGCCATTTTTTAATCATCTCTTCCGAGAGCAGCACTCTTTCTATCCGCGATCTGAGTTTTTCGTTCTCACGGTTTAAGCATTGCGGTTTAGTCTTCACTTCTTGTATATTAACGGCTTGATGGGTGACATTTTTGACTCTGATCGTTGCTAAAAAAGCCAAGGTTCCGGTTATTAATAATGTCAGTGTCAATTTTTTCATCTGTCTCACCTTATTAGTTTGCTCTGATTTGAGTCCATTATAAGGCGTAACTAACCATGATATATAATCAATATATATCATGGTTAGTATAATCTTAGGTCATACTTAAATAATTGTTGATAATAAAAATAGAGGTTCTTTTATAGGAAACGTTCCGGTCTGAAATGTGCCCAACTGTAGTGCCATAATCAATTAGACCTACATATGATATGTCTAAAACTAAGCTCTTTATTTCAGAAATAAAAAGGCCATAAATAATCACGCCACTATCGACGCCTTTACTTTGCGATAACCCAGCCAACCGAATACCATAATCAGAAGCAAAGGCCCGAGCCACAATACATACGTTCTTGGCTCAAATTTAGGTTTATACAACACCATATCGCCAAAACGACTGGTCATAAAATCGATCACTTGTGGGTCTGTCTTACCCTCATTTACCATCACATATACTTTTAATCGTAAATCTTTGGCTATCGGCGAATTTGATTCCATCAGGTTTTGATTTTGGCATTGTGGGCAGCGTAATTGACGCGCTAAATGAATAGCCCTGTTTTGTTTATCCAAGGTATTAAATTCAAATATTTCTACTGACTGCGTTGGCTCTCCACGAGACTCACCACTAGACAAACTAGACTGCTGCGCAGAAAGAGGCTGTATAATTAATATCGCCATCATGCAAAAATACGCTGATAATCGCTTCATTTATATTACCCTACTTGCTCAATTGATTGATTCATTTGTTAACTCACTTGTAAATAGACCGTATTCATTTATCTGTTAACAGTTGCATAAATGGCTTGAAGTAATGTTGCCAAACCGTTTCATCCAGCGCCCCTGAATAACGGAAGAGTACGATGCCCTTATTATCTAACAAGTAGGTTTCTGGCGTCGCAATAACCCCTATATTCAGAGCTATTTTTCCGTCAGGATCAAAGATTGTTGTCACATAAGGATTGCCTAGCGAACTTAATACTCGATTTGCATCGGCGCGGTCGTCACGGTAGTTTAAGCCCACGATGCGCATGTTATCTTTAGCCGCAAGCTTCATTAAAAAACCATGCTCACTTTGACAAACAGCGCACCAAGAAGCCCATACATTTAACAAGGTATAGTTTTTATCCGTCTGAAATATACTGTTATCTAATAACGCACTATTACCTAATAATTCATTATTACTGATTAACTCATTGTCACCAACGAGCTCAGTAGCACTTAAGCTACTTGCGGTAAACGCGGGGATCGGTTTACCAACCAAGGCAGAAGGCGTCACTTGTCCCTCTTGAGACGTTAATGCAAACATCATCACAGCGACAAACAACAACCCCAACAGGCTCGGTAGTATTAACTTAAACTTATTATTTAACATAACGCTGCCCTATCGCCAAAATTCCACCAAACATCATCATTATGCTGCCTGCCCATAACCAGTTAATAAACGCTCTATTCTGTATTCTGATTGCATAAGAATTACTATCAATCTTCTCACCCATAGTGATATAGATATCGCGCAGCCAAGTTGAATGAATAGCGGGCTCACTCATATTCATCACTCTCACTGGATAATGCCGTTTTTGTGGTTTCAATTGCACCAGTTCTCCACTAGCGTTAACAACCTCAATGACTGCTTGCTCTGCAGTAAAATTAGCTGCAACCACCCATTCAGTTTCGACATAAGTAACGCTTAAATCACCTAACACGACTGAAATGCCGGGGCTCATTTTAGCACTTACCTCGGTGGAATTATAACTGACGAGTAAGATACCAACCGCAGTGATCGCAACACCAATATGTGCAACAGTCATGGCTAAATGGCGAATACTCACCCCAGCAAATAAAGCCGACATGACGATACCTGCGCACAATATAAGCACCATTAATACGAACACAGACAAGGTTTGATTAAACAAGTAACTCGTTACTGAGCCAATTATAACAGCAGCTATCCACACTAATATCAACTTAACATTGAGGCCATCAAAGTTGGTTTTTCGCCAATGTATAAAAGGGGCAATACACATTAATACAAAACACAATAACGCCAAAGGTACAAATATCGCATTAAAGAAAGGGGCACCAACAGAGATACTACCAAGGTTGAATACTTGAAAGATCATCGGATAAAAAGTACCTAACAGCACCGATAATGTCGTCACCACCAGCAAACTATTTAGCATCAAAAACAATACTTCCCGACTGGCAATACTCCGTAACTGCAAAGGTTTAATCTTACCGCTTTGTAACATAAACAAGGTTAACGGTACTACCACACAAATCGCTAAGATCACGAGCAGCACCAATCCGCGCGTTGGATCCACCGCAAACGCATGCACAGAAGTTAAGATCCCAGAACGAACCACAAAGGTACCGAGCAAACTCAAGCTAAAAGTGAATATAGAGAGCAGCAAACTCCAGTTAATCAAAGCCTGGCGCTTTTCACTTGCTATCAAAGAGTGCAGCAATGCGGTACCTGTTAACCAGGGTAACAAGGATGCATTTTCAACGGGATCCCAAAACCACCAGCCACCCCAACCAAGTTCGTAATAAGCCCACCAAGAACCCAGTGCGATGCCCCCGGTTAGCATAACCCAAGCGGCAAGAGTCCAAGCTCGGCTCCATTGTGGCCATGGAATATTGATATCAGGCATAGTTAACGCTGCCACGGCAAAGGCAAAGGCCCCCGAAAATCCAACATAACCTAAATACAATAATGGCGGATGAAAAATGAGCCCGACATCTTGTAACATCGGGTGTAAATCTCGCCCTTGCATCGGTACCGGAAATAAACGCGCAAAAGGATTCGAGCCCAGCAGCGTAAACAAACCAAACGCAGCAGTTAATAAACTTAATACGATTAATACGCGGCTAATAAAAGCTTGATTGTGATGTCGATTAATGAACGCAATTGCCGCCGACCATAGCGACAACGAAAACACCCAGAATAATAGCGAGCCTTCATGCCCGCCCCACACTGCTGCTATCTTAAACAATACAGGTAACTGAGAATTAGAGTGTTGGGCAATATAGGTGACAGAGAAGTCATCGAGGGTGAAACTATAAGCAAGTAAACAGATTGAGGTGGTCACCGCGGCAAACGCGCCATAACTCAATGGCCATGAATAACGGCTTAGGTGTGGTTGTTTAGTCGCTATGCCAAACAAGGGAATAGCGGCACCAAGAATTACGCACAGCGTACCAAGAATAAGTGAAAATAATGCAATTTCTGGGATCATAAATGGATCCATTGATAATAGGAAAAGAAAGAGAGCCCTAATGAGCCCTCTTCACATATACTTAAGACATTAATTCATGCTTAAGTCATTAGTTACATTAACTTATGTTCAAGACATTAACTTTGACTCAACGCATTAACTTATGCTCAAGAAAACAGTTAAACGACTGTCATCTGTCCCGCATACAGAATAAATGTACGTAGCATTAACACACCAGCCAAACTCAGGGATGTAACTAACAATACAAACGCTTTGTTATGACGTGACTGCGTTGGTACAAAGAAGTTTAACGCTAATGGCATTAACATACCTGCACCGACGACACCGTACCAGAACCAAGATGCCCAAAATCCGCCGCCAATCGCAGCCACCGCAGCCATTTCTTTCTGACCGCCACCAAAGATAAGGCCAGTAAAAAAGGTGAGCAATACGAACAATTCGAATACGACAACAGGACGTTCAATACCATGGATCCATTGCACACTTTTACTGTGGAATGATTCTTTAAATCCAACAATGCCTAGCAACAAACAGGCCGCAGCACCTGATGACACACTAGAGAAAATAAATAGCACAGGTAATACTGGATTATTTAACATCGGATAGCTTTTCAACGCCGATAATAAGAAGCCAGTATAAGCCGCTAACATAACCGCAAGCAGTGCTAAAAATAGCTCTAGGACATTTTCAAATTTAGCAATTTTTTCTACAATCGGATTTACAAAGTCAAAACGACCTTTGAATAATTTCTGTAGTAATAACGCTAATTCATCTTTAAACATGATCGCAATCCAAGTAAATAAAATAATCATATAAACTTGGAATAGGATCACGCCCATCGACATCACGGAGGTTGGATTAAAGTAAACTAAGATCTTCCAGAATGCTAAGGGTTTAGTTAAGTGGAAAATCAAAATGGTTAAACCGGATATGATCCCCAACGGCGCTAAAATTGCCGTCGCTTTGATAATACCATTAGCGGATGCTTTACCTTCAATAACCTTGCGTTTCAAATGAATCGCGATTAACACCATACCCGCCGACATCCCGGTTAAAAATAGATATACCGCAATGATCCAGTCCCACACCAATGAATCAAACGTAAACGCACTTACAAATGTATTCATCGTTTTATCTCCCCTTTTGTATCCGCCACTTTATACAGTTTCGGCTCCGTACCTAATTCTACTTTCGAGCGATAAACGGCATTACTGGCAATGACTTTATTTATCTCACTAGCAGGATCGTTCAGATCACCAAAGGTCAATGCTTTCGTCGGGCATGATTCAACACAAGCAGGTAATTTACCGGCTTTTAAGTTTGTATCACGACAGAAGTTACACTTATCAGCCGATTTTGTTTCTGGATTAAAGAATCGTACTTGATACGGACAAGCTGCCAAGCAATAACCACAGCCCACACACTTATCGCCATGTACATCAACTATGCCGGTTTTCAAATCAACATAAGAAGCACCCGTCGGACACACTGTTACACAAGGCGCATTATCACAGTGCTGACAAGAAACACGGTGAAATGTGTAATCAACATTAGGATGCTCACCCATAGGTGCGCTACGTTCAATTTTTAAACGTGATACGCCTTCAGGGACGTTATTTGTTTCGCGGCAGGCATCTGTACATGCTGTACAACCAATACAAGCTGTTTCATCAAAAACCATACCATAGCGTTTATCGCCGTCTTCTTGCGTAGCAACTAATGATTTTTTGGCTATCGCGACTTTAGCGACGCCAGTCGTAAAAATTACCGCACCAGCACCAATTAATAAATTTCGTCTAGAACAGGCCATGTCACTCTCCCTTATCTTCTTTTTTCAAGTTAAAGTCTTTATGACAATCGACACATTGCGCAATCTGAGCCTTACGTTCTAGCGCTTGCATACCCTCTTTTTCACCGTCGGCATGGATCACATGGCAAGACGAACAAGTCGCTTTTTTCGCATGTACATCATGAACCCAGGTTTTTTCTTGTAGTTTTTCTGAGGTGTGGCATTCAGTACAATTACCCGTCGCGTTTAAGATAGCGTCAAAATCAAGCAAGTTTTTATGCGTACCAATTTCAGATTGAGCGGGTGAAAACTTAGTGACTTTTGAGGCAGATTCGCGATGATTTGGACCAATAGTGTTATGGCATTCAACGCATTTAAGGTCTCTACCAATCTTCTCTACTGCTTTTTTACCATGTGTACCCAGGCGTGTTTCTTTCGAATCCTTATGACATTGCGTACAAGCATAATCACTGTCGCGATTAAACATCACTTCGTGTCGACTATCAGTGTTCGCATTCGTGACCGAGCGTTCTGGCGACTCCGCTGCAGCACTGAAATTAAAACCATAGATACATATGAAAAGCAGAAAGCTAATCGTTGTACGTATGGCTAATTTTACATTACCCATTTTGCATCCTTCTATGAGAATTATAAAAATGTATATTAATTAAAAATACATTTTAATTTTCGTTAGTTTAAATCATTCAGATAATAATGATTTTTAAATTAAAACAATTTAAACTTATAAATCATTTGTTTTACCGAATAACACTAATTCTTATTAAGAATAATTCTTATTTATAATGCCAGCCACAACGCTCAACAGGTTCACTATATTTTAAAACACAAAAATATAAAACAAAAACCACATACCTATAATGGGTTAATTCAATATTTGAGATGTGTATCAACAAAGACATAAGCTGATGTTTTAAAAAGATTAAAATTTGTTATTGAAATGTAAACAAATGTCAACGTGTGTCATTTAGTGTACAACTGTATATTTTACACACAAAATTTATAATATATTTTAAATAACAAGAAACAGGTATTTCTAATAGATTCATATATTGATCAAAGACAACAAAACTAAGACCAATAACCAAATAGGATATATACAACAGACTTTTTAAGTTACCCTTAATTGGGTATCTATATTTATTTAATATAATTAACATTTTATTTTTAATAGATGGATACTCTTCAATTTTTATTTATTGCCACTCTCACAACGCTTGGTCAATCTAAATAATTAATAATTGGAGACAACATGGTTAGTGTATTTAAAACTCTAAAACCAACGTCAGGCGTAGCCGCTGTATTTGCATCACTATTACTTAGTATGAGTACAACTGCATTTGCTGCGGATCAAGTAACAGAAAAATTAGAACCACGTAATGAAAAGTTCCAACAAGCTCATCCGGATCAATACAAAACGTGGAAAGCGACAAGTGAAAGTAAAGAAATAGAAGATGCATTAAAAGATGATCCGAATATGGTCATCATGTGGGCCGGTTATGGTTTTTCTAAAGACTATAATAAAGCCCGAGGTCATTTCTATGCCATTGATGATATTCGCAATACCCTACGTACAGGCGGACCAACGAATGCTAAAAATGGCCCTATGGTCATGTCTTGCTGGAGTTGTAAAAGTCCTGACGTAGCACGCTTCATTGAAGAAAATGGTGAAGATGCTTACTTCACAGGTAAATGGGCCAAAGGGGGTGCAGAGGTTGTTAATGCCATTGGTTGTGCCGATTGTCATGATACCCGTAGCGATGCATTCAAGAATGGTGAGCCAGCACTTAAACTTACCCGTCCACACGTAGAGCGTGCGATGGCAGCGATTGATAAGCCATTTGCTGAACAAGGTCGTCTTGACCAACAATCTCAAGTTTGCGCGCAATGCCATGTTGAGTATTATTTCACTGGTCCAACTAAAGCTGTTAAATTCCCATGGGATAAAGGCACATCAGTTGACCAAATGGAAGAGTACTATGACGACATTGGTTTCAAAGATTGGACGCATGCAGTTTCTAAAACGCCAATGTTAAAAGCTCAGCATCCAGGTTATGAAACATGGCGTGAAGGTATCCATGGTAAAAACAACGTAACGTGTGTTGATTGCCATATGCCGAAAGTAAAAAATGCCGATGGCACTGTATTTACCGACCACAAAGTTGGCAACCCATTTGATCGTTTCCAAGATACTTGTGCAAACTGTCATACGCAGAGTAAAGAAATGCTACAAGACGTTGTTAAAACACGTAAGCAACAAGTGACTGAGATGAAACTTCTTGCTGAAAAGCAAATCATTGCAGCGCATTTCGAAGCAAAAGCAGCATGGGAAGCCGGTGCAGTACAAGCAGAAATGGATGAGATCCAACTAAACATCCGTCATGCGCAATGGCGTTGGGATTATGCGATTGCATCTCATGGTGTACATATGCATGCCCCAGAAGTAGC
>Ga0209396_1002180_pt1 | contig 20781 bp, 22 predicted proteins | sample GOMGulsemesocosm_6_FD_184638 | JGI IMG/M metagenome (GOLD analysis project Ga0209396, IMG submission 184638) | Methane-oxidizing microbial communities from mesocosms in the Gulf of Mexico - GOM8C Gulf of Mexico (SPAdes) (version 2) | ecosystem: Environmental > Aquatic > Marine > Cold seeps...
CGCCGATTGACAATACCCTGCCAAGCATCAATGTTTTTTAAAACATTCTCAGAGGCTATATTTAGCGCCGAAACTCTTAGATCATGTGGCTGATCAGCATTAAATTCTTGCACAAGCTGCGGCTCAATCACTGCAATTTGCAGCTGAGTATCCGCTAAAGCGCAGGCCAGCGTTGCCCCGACCATACCTCCACCTACAATAATTAGATCAAATTTATTTACCATCTGCGCCTCCATTGTGATGCCAGCATTATCCTAGATTCTACAATGTTAGGCAAAATATCATCGAGTAAAAAATGATATATAACAAAACAGTAGCAACATCTCTGATTTACTAATATGCCTTAGCAACAAATTCTTATACCTTATTCATTAGCAACCAGCCAACGCTGCAAAAGTGAGGCCAACTGCTCCTGTTCATCGGTATTTAGCGGCTCGAGCATACGCTGCTCATTTTCGATATGGGAAGCATATGCCTGCTCCATCAGCAAAAAGCCTTTTTTGGTTAACGCAATCTGACAGCTGCGTCTATCTTCTGCACTAAAGGTACGTTCAACCAGCTCTCGTTTGACCAATTTATCAATATTGGTGGTCATAGCACCCGATGACAACATGGCCGCCTGATACAATGCAGTAGGGGTTAATGGGCAATTGTTACGCCTTAAAGTCGCCAATATATCAAATTCAATCGCACTCAACGAGAAAGGACTAATGCCCTCAAGAATTTGTGGGCGCATAATTTTTTCCATGCGCGAAATGCGCCCTACAATTGCTACCGCAGAGCAATCTAAATCAGGTCGCTGAGTACGCCACTGCTCTAAAATATCTGCTACGTGATCATTTTCCACAAGTTCTACTACCTATTTAGTTCTCATCCAGAAACAGCCGCCTACTGCGAATGTCTCACTCATCAAGAACGCGTTGCCGTTTTCATTTGGATTCATTCAAACATAAATTTAGTTTTTTGAAAAGACAGTTGCTTAATTCAAGGCAAAAGCTTATATTGCTTTCGCAAAAGTATCTTTTTAAAAAACTAACTGTGAATATTATGAATTATCTCATTGCTTTATCCGTACCCTTTTTATGGGGCACAAGTTACGCCGTTATCGGCTTATACCTTACCGACATACCTGCACCATGGTTAGCCTTACTGAGAGCATTACCCGCCGGTTTAATTTTACTTGCATTAAAACCTAAGCGTTGCACTTTACCTAAGTCACAAATGCTCTTGATTAGTTTAGGCAATATCGCGTTATTTTTTCCTCTTTTAATGTGTGCCATCTATTTACTACCCGGCTCTGTCGCAGGCACTTTAGGCGCGACCTTCCCATTAGTAATGATGCTATTTAACTGGCTTATTTATAAAGTAAAACCTAATGCTAAAAGCCTGATTTGCGCGATTATCGGTTTGGCTGGAGTCACTATGCTATTAAACCCTAGCGTCGATGTTAATCCACTGGGTGTCATTGCAGCTTTTAGCGCTATCAGCATTATGTCTATCACCTCGATTTGGATGAAACGTTTAGTGATTAATGATGTTTTAAACGTCTCTGCTTGGCAGCTGATTACGGGTGGCATATTGATGCTGCCTTTCGCTTATCTCTATAGCGGTCCACTTGAGCTACCAACAATTGACATGCTGCCAGGTCTAGTCTGGTTAATAGGATTAAATACCGCGTACGGCTATTGGGCGTGGGTACGTTCTTTAAAGCTACTAGGCACTGAAACGATGGGAGTATTTTCGCTACTAAACCCGCTAGTCGCTGTTTTATTAGGCGTGTATTTGATGGGCGAACATTTAGATGCTCTGCAAAATATTGCAATTGTATTAATATTCTCGGCGCTGCTATTTTCAACGCCTGCTTCGACAAAAATGTTGAGATATCTAGTAGGAACTTGCACGCAAAGAAGAAGCAAACACAGTTGTTAAGGGACTGGGGTATGCGTTCTCTGACATTACCTCATGGGTGAAGCTACTCAGGATTTGTCGCGAACACAACCCTGCCATGCCACGACGCTTACCATACATTCTGTATATTAAAGCGGCACTTTGGATAGTTAAGGAAGCGAGGCAGGGATCATTTTAAACGGCTCATACCAGCTGCAAACTTCATACAACTGAGGCGCATATCCAGAAAATCTGTTAATCGATTTTTTTCGTCTTTTTCCTTTCTACTTCCAGCATACGTTTTTTCTCGGCCTTTATTCGTTCAAGGTCGGGAGTATGCTTCTTAATCACATTCTTACGGCATGAATTATAACTAGCCTTTGATTTTGACCAGCAGTTATTATCATCTTCTTTCAAACAATGATTCAGCCTAGCAACTGCCAATTTTTTGCAAGGCACAAACTCATTAGCGGTGGGTGATGCCTGGATAGATGGGCCATAAAGCAGACCTACGATAACCAATAAAACGACTCTAATATTTGGCACAATGATCCTTCATGAACGGGTGCTAGTAAGGGCGAATTAAAAAAGGCAACAGAGTCATAACATTACCAATACGGGCGGACATATTCTAGTCGTGCTAACCGCGCATTGCACTGGCTTAAATACTTGGCTTGGTTATCTGTTGATAGTGAAACTTGATACTCATTTTCTTTCGAGTCTTTTAGTACAAGCTTAACTTCGAACCATCGTCACTTGCTAGCCTGGATTAGGCAACGCATATATGTTTCTACTCAAGCCATCATTAAACTTTTTCCGGCTAGTCTTTATACCGCCCAGCTTTTCAACTAAAGCACGTGCGGCACTATTATCATCGTTCATATAGGTTTCGACTGATTCCCATTTAAACTCTCTATACGCATGTTGCAAAGCGGCTTTGGAAGCTTCTGTAGCAATACCTTTTCCACGGCCTTCAGGCATTACCCACCAAGTCAGCTCTCTGGGCCAGCCTTTTCCCTGCCAAAACCCACAGGTTCCTACAAAGCTATTATCGGATTTCAATTGGATAACCCAAACGCCAAAACCCATCAAATACCACGAACCAAGATCAGCTTTCAATCTAGCCCACACTTGTTCTGGGCTTATGGGGCCACCATACATTTTTGATGCCGCTTCGTCTGTGTAGAACCTCTGATACACATCGAAGCAATCAGCGCTAGGCGGCAGTAATCTGAGTCGTTCTGTTTCTATTGTTGGTATCATTTTTTATAAGAATCCCTATGCCTACCATTATTGATGGAGCAAATTGGCGCACCTTTGCACGAAGCAGAAAACATGACAGGTTGCGAAGTCCTGTGCATGGTGATGTTATGCATCTTTAGTTGAGATATTGCCATGTATCAGCGCCATCAAATAACCGAACTTTTATTTTCTGCAAGCTTGATACTGGAAACATACGATAGTTCACCGCTAACCTTGCATCCGGAGCCGACTTAACTGATGTGTAGTGGGTTATGCAACCACACTTTGTACAGTGATTGAAATTAATCATTTTGTCACCGTGACAGTACGAAGTAATACCGTGTTCACCCACTTCAACTTGTACTTCTGACTCAGTAAAGTATCCCCAAACTGAAGCGTATCTAGAACAGGTAGAACAAGTACAGCTTGTACCAGTCTCCGTCAGTTTTTGGATGGTAAGTCGAACATTGCCACAATGGCATTTTCCTTGAAACACAGCCGACTCCTTAAATACACAGTATCTTAATGCGCATGGGCGTTTGCAGAAATGACGAGTTTATCGTTATATATTATTGTTTATATCTATATTATTGATATTGCTATTGTTTCTATATTTTTACAAGTGTAAACGTACGCATTCATAGAAAACAAAACTGCTTTTCAAACAGTGTCCCAAAAAAAAGACACTTATCAGAAACACACATCTTTTGAGATTTTAAAGCCTTTGGAGATACCACTGCTGTTTATCCTAGATTTGGCAATTGAGCGCGAAAAAGGAGTGCTAGTCATTGCTGTGCATAGGAAACTAGAAAATTCAGTGCTCTGCAGGGGTGAAAGCTTGTTTCAGCTTGTTGGTGATAAAAAATGTAAGTAATCGTAGGGCAAATTTTTAATATTCAGGGTCTACAGTCAACAACTACCCCCCCTATTACCTGCCTGCGCCCGTAAACAACCCATAATAATTTTCCGTAGTCACCCTTGCCACCTCTTGCAAAGTTACGCCTTTTATATCGGCCACACACTGTGCAACTTCAAGCACGTACTTTGGTAAATTCTGCTTACCACGATAAGGTATCGGCGCCAAATAAGGAGAGTCCGTTTCAACCAACAGCTTTTCAAGCGGCAGTGCTCTCACTACATCCTGCAAAGCTTTAGAATTTTTAAAAGTCACAATGCCTGAAATTGAAATCAGATAACCTAAGTCGATTGCCTGGTGCGCCATGTCTAATGATTCAGTAAAGCAATGCAATACACCTGCTGCTTTACCCCCATGTGCATCAATGAGCTCTATTGTTTCTTCACGTGCATCGCGGGTATGCACAATAATAGGCATATTCAAGGCATTACCTGCCTGTAAATGATGGATAAAGCTCTGGCGCTGCACTGCTTTGGACTGTGCATCATAAAAATAGTCTAATCCTGTCTCGCCAACAGCAACTACTTTATTGTGCTTTTTAACACGCTCAACCAGCTGCTCTACACTGGCGATATCTGCCGGTGTTTTCACATGCAAAGGATGCACACCTAAAGAAGCATCTACTTGGGAAAAAGGCGCTATTTGTTGATACATCTGAGTGAAGTCTTGTAAATCAACACTCACGCACAACATACGTGAAATATTGCGTTCGTCGCATTGAGCCAGTAAATTGGCGAGCGAGCCTTGATGCTCAACTAAATCGAGCTTGTCTAAGTGACAGTGAGAATCTATTAACATTTGAATATCTTAAGAATTGATAATTTAAAGTAGAGCTTACAGCGTCAAGGTAGGGGTGCCTGCATCAAAGCCGGCCAAATAGGTCTCTATTTTCTTGGTCAAGTCTTGATCTTCCCCTGGTATTTGAATGCCCACCCCTTGTTTTTTGCCATTTTGCGGCGATTTAGGCGTCATCCAAATAACTTTACCAGTAATCGGTGTCTTATCGACTTCATCCATCAACTGCAACAGCGCAAAAACTTCTTCACCCAGATGGAAATCACGGTTTGTTTCAATAAACAAACCACCGCCTTTAATGAAGGGCATAAATGCATTATAGAGATGCTGTTTCTCAGGCAGAACCAACGTCAATATCCCGTGACTCATACGCGGCCTTGTCGGCATTGAAGCACCGGTGCTTTCTACATTGATATCGTTATTAGATAAAATTATGGCCAAAATAAAAAATCCTTAGTCTAAAAACTGCACTATCCTTAAGAAACACTTACCCAATTAATATATTTAAACATTTATATTAACTTTTTCCAATCTATTAACAACTCTTCTAGCAACAATTGTTTGTTGGGATTTTGGTGCGCTAACAAGGCATTACGCTGGCTCTGGACTTTATCTGACAATGCGTAAACGCGCTTTACATCGGAGCGTTTAGCCAAGGCTGCTAACATTTTTGTCATGTCGTTATTAATCAGCTCACAGGATTCACCCACCACTTGAATTTTAGTGACATCCACCAATAAGCTATACAACCAAGATAACAGCAGCTTAATATCTTTTTTTGCATACAATGGCGCCTGGGCTATCGCCGTTGTTTTTCCCTGCAAAATCGCTTTTAAAGCGACAAAAAATTCAGCCCGTAACGACTGCTCTCCTCTCTCTTTAAAACTTAACCCAAGCAAAGGAGCACCGTGAACAACACTTAATAACTGAGTCGCTGCCGCGTGTTCTAATGACAGCTGTTGCATCAACCACTGCACACCCACTGATCGCTCTGGCAATGGGCAATCTATACGCTGACAGCGGCTTTTAATGGTCGGCATTACTTGGCCAAGCTGATTAGATAAAAGTAGTAGTAGAGAGTTTTTACCCGGCTCTTCCAGCGTTTTAAGCAAGGCATTAGCCGCAGATATATTCATCGCCTCTGCAGGGTCCAAAATAACCACTCTATACCCCCCTTGCTGGGCGGTGCTTTGCATAAACTCACTGAGATTTCTAACCTGATCAACTTTGATCTGCTCGACACCGTCTTCAGGTGCTAGGTGATACAAATCGGGATGACCGCTTGATGAAAACAACTGACAACTGCGGCACTTTAAACAAGCACCTGACTCTTGCTGGTCGTGACAGAGTACTAATTGAGCAACACTGCTGGCAAAGTGCAACTTGCCTATTCCTTTCACCCCATTAACAATCAGCGCATGCGGTAGCTTACCGTTATTAAATAACTGCCTTACCCTCGCCCACTGCGGCTCAAACCAAGGATAAATAGCCGTCTCTAACGCGTGATACCTAGAAGAAATATCCATATCAGACTCCTAGCCTATTGCTGATGAGATCATCTACTTGGGCGCGCACGCCCGCTAGGTCTTTAGCGGCATCTATCAGTGCAAAGCGCTCGGGTTCTCGCCCCATTTGGTAGTGATAACCATCACGCACTTTTTCAAAGAAGCACTGTTTTTCTTGCTCTATACGATCAAGCTCTCCGCGTGCAGAGGCTCTAGCTAGACCTATATGCACTGGCGCATCCAAAAGAATGGTTAAATCCGGACGCAATGCACCTTGCACAAACTCTTCTAACTGCGAGATTCTTTTAAGATCGATGCCGCGCCCAAAGCCTTGGTAGGCATAAGTAGCATCGGTAAATCTATCTGACAGCACCCAAGCACCACGCGCGAGCGCCGGCTTAATCACGGTATTAATATGCTGTGCTCTGGCGGCAAACACTAACAGCAGCTCAGTATCAACTGACATTTTTTCATCGTTTGGCGTCAGCAATAAATTCCTAATATCTTCCGCTAGCGGTGTACCACCAGGCTCACGCGTGAGCACCAGCTCAATGCCCGCAGCTTCAATGCGCTCTTTTAGAAAGGCAACATTGGTACTTTTACCTACACCTTCTGTCCCTTCAACGGTGATAAAGCGACCTTTTTGTAACTGCTGTGTGCTCATTTTTGTTTCCCAATAAATAACAACATACACGCCGGTGATGATTAAGCTGTACTTATAACTCTTTTAACTTGAAAACTTAGCATGAAAACTGCATTTGATAATACAGCGTCAAAAATAGGCTCAATAAAATGAAGGAAGTAATGCACAAATCATCTAGAAATGCTCATTCACTCCAGTAATACCCACAAGAAGGGACACACTGACTCCACCATTTCGCCTAATTTTTCCTTGTCTTATCTGCATTCGCCAACCAATGCAGAGTTCTCAATTTGAAGGCGCTGAACGATAATTCTTTTTACGACTTAACTGGTATTTTCTTACCGCATTATTATGTTCGCGTAAATTCTTTGAAAAATAATGACTGCCATTACCTTTAGCCACAAAATAGAAGTATTTTGTCTTCTCGGGGTTAAGCGCAGCATTGATCGCCTCAGGGCCCACTGTCGCGATAGGTGTCGGCGGAAGCGCTTTGATGACATAGGTATTGTAAGCACTAGGGCGGCGCAAATCAGCCCGGGTTATATTCCCTTTGTACTTTTCCCCCATACCATAAATAACCGTAGGGTCGGTCTGCAACCTCATACGCTTGTTTAAACGATTGATAAACACGCCGGCGATGACTGGGCGCTCTTTAGCAGCGCCGGTCTCTTTTTCTACAATCGATGCCATAATAAGCGCTTCATAAGCATTTTTATAGGGTAGCTTTTTATCGCGCTTTTGCCACTGTTTATCCAATACCTTATGCATCGCTTGGTAAGCGCGCTTGAGTAACGCCAGATCCGTTGTACCACGCTCTACCCTATAAGTTTCAGCCAAGAATAAACCTTCCAGCTTAGGCTCACTTGCACCAATGGCTTTTAGTAACTGCAGTTCATTCATGTCACTCGTTTTAAGCGCGATAACGTCTTTGTGCTTGAGCAAAGATGCGCGTAGCTCTTTGATATTCGAGCCTTCGATAAGCGTCACATTATGGCGGACTATTTTTCCCGATGAGAATAACTTTAACAAACTGACAGGTGAAGATTGTGCCGGCACTAAATACTCACCCGCTTGGATTTTTTTACCTAAACGATAGTACTTAGCATACAATTTGAAATACAAGTCATTGCTAATCAGGCCTTCATCTTTAAGCGCCGCTGTTAACCGGCTAAAACCGGTTCCGCGCTTAATGATAAACAGTTGTTCTTGATTGGCACTATTATCAGCTTGCTCCATGACTTTGTGTATATCCATCCACAGATAATAGCCCGCACCTGCAGCGATTAAACACATCAGTAATAAAGCAAAAAAGAACTTCTTCAAATCACACTTCCTTTAAATAATATTGTTGTAACAGTGAATTGAGTACTCTGGTTTTAGCACCAAACTCAAACACTTGGCCGGATAAACCGCTATTAACGCTGTTTTGATCTAGATGAATTTCTTTAACTGCCAGCACATCAAAAACACTATTAGTGACAAAGATTTCATCGGCATTAAGTAAATCCTGAATGCTGTAAAAGCCTTCACTGATGTTTAGTAGCTGCTCTTTAACGCACAGCTCAAGCAACAAGTTACGGACAACACCAATGACACCACTGTGGCTAAGCCTAGGCGTAAATAACGTCTCCCCTTTTATCCAAAAGAGATTGCTCATACAACCTTCAATCACAAAACCATCAGTATCACAGACAATACCTTCAGTTATACCGTTATGGCTCCACTCGCTACGTGCCATCACTTGTTCAAGCCGATTTAAATGCTTAATCCCAGCAAGAAGAGGCTGTCGCGCCAGTTGTGTTTGGCATAACAAAACGCTGATACCAACACTATGTAAGTCCGACATATCTGGCATGGAAGATAACGTGGTTATTCGAGTGACAGGATTATCTACGATTTTATAGCCGCGCTCAGCATTGCCACGAGTCAGTATTAACTTTAAAACGCCAGTAGCGTTAAATTGATTAGCGAGCACACTAAGGTCGCTGAGAAACAAAGCAGCGGTTGTATCATCAAAAGGGATTTTTAAACGCGCAGCGCCATGGCGCATACGCGTGAGGTGCTGCTGCCATAAAAGCGCAACACCATTGCGAATTTGAATTGTTTCAAAGACCCCATCACCATAGTTTAAACCGCGATCAGCAACCTCTATCTGCTGATCACTTTCACCATTGATGAGCGCACCGAGCATACTCAAAACGCGTTAGATTTTACGAAACAGCAAACTACCGTTAGTACCACCAAAACCGAAGGAGTTGGAGATAGCCGCTTCAATTTTACAAGATTGTGCACTATGCGCCACATAGTTAAGATCACAACCTTCTGATGGATTATCTAAATTAATGGTCGGTGGTGCCACTTGATCTCTTATCGCTAACGCGCAAAAGATAGCTTCAACGGCCCCTGCTGCGCCCAATAAATGACCAATCATCGATTTAGTTGAGCTCATGCGCATCTTGGCCGCATCGTCACCAAACAAACGCTTAAGCGCATTTGTTTCAGCGATATCTCCAGCAGGCGTCGATGTACCGTGAGCATTCACGTAATCAACAAAACCTAAAGAGGCTGTTTTATTGGCATCTTTAAGCGCATTTTCCATCGCCATTGCTGCGCCTTCCCCTGTGGCAGGTGGTGCAGTAATATGATGCGCGTCATCGCTCATGCCAAATCCTGCTAATTCACAGTAAATTTTAGCGCCACGCGCCTTGGCACTTTCATACTCTTCAAGTACCAGCATACCGGCACCATCACCGAGTACAAAACCATCGCGATCAGCATCCCAAGGGCGGCTGGCCGCCTGTGGGTCATCATTGCGTTTAGACAGAGCACGCGCCGCTGCAAAACCACCCAGACCTAATTGCGTTGTCGCCATTTCAGCCCCACCTGCTACCATCACATCCGCATCACCATATTGGATCATACGCATGGCCTGGCCAATATTGTGGGTACCTGTAGTACAAGCAGTAGTTATCGCTATATTAGGCCCTTTAAAGCCATATTTAATCGCTAAGTGACCGGCGATCATATTGATGATGCTGCCTGGCACAAAAAATGGCGATACTTTACGCGGACCATTTTCACGAATAATATCGTAGGTGGTCTCAATCATTGACAGTCCGCCAATGCCTGAACCTATCGCACAGCCAATACGCGGCGCATTCTCTGCAGTGACTTCAATACCGCTGTCAGCAACAGCTTGATTAGCGGCTGCTAACCCGTATTGAATAAACAAATCCATACGACGTGCGTCTTTAGGATTCATATACTGGCCGATATCAAAGTTTTTAATCGATGCAGAGAATTGCGTGCTGTAACTAGAGGCATCAAAATGTGTAATGGGAGCGGCACCACTTTGTCCCGCTAAAATTGACTTCCAACTATCCTCGACAGTGTTTCCTACCGGTGTCAGTGCGCCTAATCCGGTAACCACCACTCTTCTTCGAGACATTGTACTTCTCCCATTATACTCTTGATTTACTATTTAAGGGTTCTTGCCATTGCTTGGCAATAATTATTCTCATTAATAGTTATGCGTTAATTAAACGCGCTTTTCAATGAGTTAACTATTTTAGTGTGTTTTTAACGCACTAAAAAAAGAAAAGCCGTTCTACGTAAATAGTAACGGCTTTACATGATTCAAAACGACTTATAGCCTGTTTTGATTACTGGTTGGCGTTAACGTAGTCAATTGCCAACTGTACTGTAGTGATTTTTTCAGCTTCTTCATCTGGAATTTCAGTTTCGAATTCCTCTTCAAGAGCCATTACTAGCTCAACGGTGTCTAGAGAGTCCGCGCCTAGATCATCGACGAAAGAAGCAGGGTTTGTTACTTCTTCAACTTTAACACCTAACTGTTCTGCAACAATTTTCTTTACGCGATCTTCAATATTACTCATAACTTTTCCTATTATTAATCAAATAACATCACACAGAGGTATGACTTTGATGTTCTATATATTACCGGAACCAAAATTATCCCAATAATTTTTAAATATCCAGATGAGGCAATTATCAACAAATCTATGAAAATATCAATCACAAATGTCTGTTTTTGCTAATATCAGCACTAATCTGTCTTAAAATTTACGACCTATAGGTCAAGAAAGTAGCGAATAAGCCACCAGGTTATCCCTGCGGACAACTAAGCGGTTAAATCCGCGGAAGAACGCGAAGTGAATGGCGAGTCCTTCATAAGCGTTCTGACAAAGGAGTTGACCGCTTAGAGACGCACACTGCGGGGCGTACAGGATAGTTCGTGCTCTTTGTTAATGATTTTTGTCGGGCACAGACTTTTAGCGCCATGCAAAGTCTAAGTACCAACATCCATGTTGGCAACCAGCCCGCCTGCAACCATTGCCTCAATCACAAACAATCCTGTACGCCAGGGGCCTCTGAGACTTGCTCGCTGCTTCCTTAGGCCATATACATTCCGCCGTTAACCTGAATAGTCTCTCCAGTCACGTATGACGCGGCATCACTGGCTAAAAAGCCAACAACTGCAGCGATTTCTTCTGGTTGACCTAAGCGTGATAATGGAATCTTAGATTGCAGATTCTCACGGTGCTCTTGGGCTAAATCTTTCGTCATATCGGTATCGATAAAACCAGGAGCCACGCAGTTTACTGTTACGTTACGCGAACCTATTTCACTGGCTAGCGCTCTTGAAAACCCTTCCATGCCCGCTTTAGAAGCTGCATAGTTAGTCTGACCCGCATTGCCCATAGAAGCCACTACAGAGCTCACGCTAATAATTCGACCCCAACGCTTTTTACTCATACCGCGTATACAGGCTTTGCTGACGCGATAAAGAGAGGACAAGTTGGTATTAATTACGCTATCCCACTCATCTGCTTTCATACGCATCATCAAGTTATCTTTAGTGATGCCCGCATTGTTAACAACAATATCGATAACACCGAACTCTTCATTCACTTTTTTAATAATGCTTGCTACGGACTCATCAGAAGAGACATCTAAAGCCATGCCTGCACCTTTAATCCCAGAATCAGCCAAATACTCACTGATTGACTGCGCACCGCTATCCCTGGTTGCCGTACCAATAACAATCACACCTTGACGACCAAGCTCTTGTGCAATTGCTTTACCAATACCTCGGGTAGCACCAGTGACTAACGCTATTTTTCCTTCAATACTCATATTTTTATAATTCCTATTACTAAATGGTCACACCAAACTGATAGTTTACCTTGCTCTGACAAAAAAACTCAACAAAGCGACATAAACACAAATAAAGCCCCTGGCCCATCCCCTCGCTTCAACTTATGAAGCGGGGAATTAAACCTTCAATGAATTAGACTGTGCCTAATTCATCTGTATCAAGCCGTTGCTTTTTCCCAGCCTGCTAAATCAGCCAAAGAGGCAACTTGTAACGGCTTATGAATTTTCTTATTGAGCCCTGATAGCACTTTACCAGCACCACATTCAATTGCTGTATCTACACCTTGCTCCACAGCAGCTTTCATTGACGCTGTCCATAATACAGGGGAATACAATTGCGCAATTAAGTTTTCTTTTATTTGCTCTACCGTCTCAGGCATCGCTGCGCTCACATTTTGCACAACCGCTATCGTCGGCATTTTAACGTCTAATGTACTCAGCTTTTGCGCAAGGCGCTCTGCCGCTGGGCGCATTAGTTCGCAGTGAGAGGGCACACTGACGGGTAACTCAATCGCTCTTTTAGCCCCTAGCTCTTTTGCAGCAACCATACCTCTTGCTACGGCCTCTTTCTCTCCAGCGATAACCACTTGCCCTGGACAGTTATAATTAACCGCTGAGACAACACCACCTTGTGCTGCGCTAGCACAAGCAAGCTCAACTTGATCATCAGCAAGACCTAAAATAGCCGCCATCGCACCGGTACCTGCAGGCACTGCCGCTTGCATATACTCACCACGCAAACGCACTAAATCAATAGCTTGTGCAAAATCTAACGCGCCTGCACAGACTAATGCTGAATACTCTCCTAAGCTGTGACCCGCCATAATAATGGGCGTTTCGCCACCTTTTTGTAACCACAAGCGCCATAACGCAACGCTTGCACAAAGCAGCGCTGGCTGGGTTTTATCTGTCTGATTTAAATCTTCAGCAGGCCCTTCTTGCACTAGTGACCAAAGATCATAACCCAGCACTTGTGATGCCTCAGCAAACGTTTCTTGAATAATTGGGTTTTCTGACGCCAGTTCAGACAACATCCCCACTTGCTGGGAACCTTGTCCCGGAAAAACAAAAATTTTAGATTGCGACATATTAAGGCTCCACGTCCATACAACATCAGTTAATTATTATATAAAACCCACTATGTAGTGAACTTTATCATTCTTTGACACATATATTACTTATAGACGCGAACTCCAAGGAAACCTTTTGATTAGCATCTATATTACAATATTACAATTTTTTGCTTATCCCCTGCTCTATCAACTGCACCAAATTACAGCTAAGGGCGCTGACCGCTTGATCGATAGCACTTTCAAAACCTTGCCTATTAGCCCCACCATGAGACTTAACCACCACAGAGCGTAATCCCAATAGAACAGCGCCGTTTCTGCGCGCAGGGTTTAACTGCTCGCGTATCTCTAACAAAACAGGCGCAGCAAGCCAAGTCAACATACGACGAAAAACACTCGTTTTCAAATTCTTGGCGACTTTGAAATTTATAAACTTAGCCAAGCCTTCACTGGTTTTAAGCAGTATATTGCCAGCAAAGCCATCGCAGACAATCACATCTATTTTTCCAACATAAACATCATCCGCTTCAATAAACCCGCGGTAATTCACATCCTCGTGACCACTGAGCATCTCGCCCGCCTCAATCACAGGCTCTAGACCTTTATTTATTTCAGAGCCGATATTGAGCAAGCCAACTTTCGGTTTATCTATACCATACACCGCGCTTGCAAGAGCAGACCCCATTATTGCAAATTGATACAAGTGATGCGCTTTGCAATTAATATTTGCCCCTAAATCAAGCACTGTGCACGAACCTTTCAGTGTCGGCAGACTTGCCACTATAGCGGGCCGAGAAATGCCCTCAATTGTTTTCAGCAATAAACAACTCATCGCCATCAGAGCGCCAGTATTTCCTGCGCTTACACAAGCTTGGGCTTTTTTATCTCGCACTAGAGAAAGCGCAATAAACATAGAAGAGTCACGGCGATGACGCACTGCAAAAGACGGTTTAGCATCCATTTCAACGATGGACAATGCATCAATGACTTCAATACGCTGCAGGATTTTATGGGAGGTTTTTTTATGCTCAAAGTAGCTTAAAATCGCTGACTTATTACCGCATAGATATAAAAAAAGAGAGGATTTTTTTGCCAGGGCGGCAATGGAAGCTGGGAGGATAGTGTGGAGACCTAAGTCTCCACCCATCACATCGATCGCTATATATACGCGATCAGACAACGATTACTCGCTATCAGCTGCTGTCACTTGACGACCACGGTACATACCGTCAGCTGTCATGTGATGACGACGGTGAGTTTCACCTGTAGTCTCATCAACAGTTAAAGTTGGACCTGTTAGCGCATCGTGTGAACGACGCATGTCACGGCGTGAACGTGACTTCTTACTCTTCTGTACTGCCATTTGATATAACTCCTAATAACTTATTTCTTGTCGGTCTTGCCCTTCAAAGAGGCCAAGACACTAAATGGATTTGGTTTTTCAGTCGCTGCGGTAGCCACTGCATTTCCATCACCAAAACTGGTTTGTATACTGCAATCTGAATGATATGACACTATAGGTAAACTCAGTATCAACTCTTGTTCAATTAATGGCAGTAATTCTAAATCATCACCCTCTACAATTAAAGGGTCATAATATTTAGGAAGTGTTTGGGCTTTTTCTTCGTTATACGAGATCGCCAAATTTAAATTTGCCGACAGATCAACATCGACCGATTCCAAACAGCGTTGACACTGCACCGGAACCGTCACCTTCGCACTTCCTGAAATTGTTCTAATTCTCAGCTCATCTCTAGAGAAATTTAACTCAGTCATCACTTCTGCATTGGATTGAACAAGCATCTGCGATAATTCAGTCATCTCATTGACAGCTATAACCCCTGTCAATTGTATGCCCCGATCAGCAAGCTTTCGCGGGTCTACATATTTAGGTAATTTAACATTCAACATAAGCGCGCAATTCTATGTACCTTAACCCCTTCTGTCAAAGGGAAACGTATGTTTGTCGTAATAAATCGCGTATATTCTACGCCTTTCTAGCAAAAGCTAAAAGTTTTTCCGACAAGCTACTTTTTTTTGAGAGTTTTACTAATGCGAGACATCATACTTGCCTCTAGCTCAACCTATAGGCGCGACATTCTAAATAAAATCGGCATCCCTTACCACTGTATTAGCCCACATATTTGTGAAAAAGCACTAATAGATGAAAATGCCGCGCAACTGGTGCAAAGACTAGCGCTTGAAAAAGCCCAAAAAATTGCTACACAGCACCCTAATAGCCTTATTATTGGCAGCGACCAAGTCGCTTTGCTTGATGGAAAGATCCTAGGAAAACCTCATACTACCCCTAAAGCAGAGCAACAACTTGCTCTATGTTCAGGAAAAAAAGTCAGTTTTCGTACCGGTCTTTGTCTATTAGACAGCAGCGACCAAAGCTATCAACTTGAGCAAGTGATATTCGACGTCCATTTTAGAGTCTTAACCACCCAAGAGATCTGTCATTATATTGCAATTGAAAAACCCTTGAACTGTGCCGGTAGTTTTAAAGCTGAAGGTTTAGGTATTGCTTTGTTCGACAAACTCGAGGGAGATGATTTTAATAGCCTGATTGGCCTGCCGTTAATTCGCCTACTAGCGATGCTGCGAAACAAAGGAATATCACCTTTATATTAACTAGCGTCCAGAAACAGCCGCCTACTGCGAAAGTCTCACTCATCCAATCTGATCCCCACTTGATTTAGTTGTTTGAAATAAGCAAACGCCTACATTTAGTGGTTGCCTTCTTGAACGGTTGAACCGTCCTCGCTACGGTCATGTTTCTGAATGAAAACTGCCTAGTTTCCATCCAGAAACAAATGATTGTTGTGCTCCCTCTCTGCAGTGAACGCGCACGAGTCATAAAACCTCCTGTTCATAACGACTTTCCTCAAACGACTAAACACTAAATAAACCACATATTACAGCCTACTCTTTGTTTTAGTTTCGTACGGTTAAATTCATATTCTAAATAATTTACGCAGCTCCAATAAAATACCAGTTATATCCCATAATTTCATTTATCTACATATTTGCTACACTTTTGTAGGTTACAATATTTTGGTAGTTTCTTTGAGAGCCACATTTTGCGTCATAAAATTTTCTATAAATTATTGATTACTTTGATTATTACTTTCAGCAGTTTATTAATACTTATGCTGATCGTTATCAACTGGTCTTTTAGACAAGGCTTTGACCAGTATTTGCTGCAAAAGGAACTCGCTACTAGCCGTCAGGTAGCGGTAAGCTTAGCCGGTTATTACCAACAACATGGTAGCTGGACGGCCGTTCGTAACAACCCCAAAATATGGAGGGAGTTGCTACAAGAGACTGCACAGCTTTTTGCTACTGATCGATTAAGCCAGCAACGCCGTCCTCCTCCAGAACATAAAAAAAAGAGACACGGATTCGACGACACTCCCCCTCGCAACTTTAAACGCCCTCCTCCACCGCCTGAGCGCGGGTCACCTCGTCCACCGGGCAATAACGTAGAACAGCGAACGTTGGCCAATCGCTTATTATTAACGGATGCTGACAAGCAGAGGGTATTTGGTCCCCCTGAAATTGATCAGGTTAACTCCTGGCAAGTCATTGAAGTCGAAGGAGCCACTGTGGGCTGGCTTGGGTTAATTGCCTTGAAGCTTGAGACCGATAGCGTAGCGCGCAATTTTGTTAACCAACAGTATACTAATATCGCTATGTTCTCTCTGTTTGGCTGGTTTCTGACTTTTATCGTTTCCATCTGCCTAGCCCGGCTTTTTACTAGACCCGTGGGTCGAGTGGCCAAAGCGGCCACATTGCTAGCAAATGGGAATTTGACAACGAGAGTCGCCGTGGAGGGCAAAGACGAGCTTGCTCAGCTATCTACTAGTTTCAACCAAATGGCAACTAAGCTAGAGCGCAATGAGCAGCTGCGGCGACAGTGGATTTCTGATATATCCCATGAATTACGTACCCCGATATCTGTCCTCAGCGGTGAGATTGAGGCTATCAGAGATGGCATCCGCCAACCCACCAACCAACGTCTTGCCTCCCTTTATAGCGATGTCAAAACATTGACAAAACTAGTTGACGATCTACATCAATTATCTATGTCCGATCACGGCACCTTGAAACTGCAAATAGAGCCGCTAGATCTGGCAGAACTCTGTCGTCACCAGCATAGTCTATTTAAACCGAGAATGGCTGATAAACAGCTGGTATTGAATTTGCAGATCAGCGCTAACCAAGATTTCATGATCAGCGGCGATCCTAATCGACTCTGCCAGTTAATATCTAACTTACTGGAAAACAGTATGCGCTATACCCACGCAGAGGGACGAGTGACGACCAAACTAAATCGCGACACCGATTGGATAACGTTAATAATTGCAGACAGTGCGCCAAACGTACCTGAGCAAGATTTGAGTCAGATATTCCAGCGCTTGTATCGAGTCGATAAATCTCGAAGCAGCACCAATGGCGGCTCTGGACTAGGCTTAGCGATTTGCGAAGACATTGTAAGCATGCACGCAGGAGTTATAACCGCAAACAACAATAACTTGGGCGGCCTAGACATTACTATCCGGTTACCCATTATTCATGATTATTGCTAAAGGTATCTTATGTCACAAGATTTACAGCTAAGTAAACACGTGCTAATCGTTGAAGATGAAAAGAAGCTGGCAGACGTGTTACAAGACTACTTGAGACAATCCGATTATCAAACCGATTGCCTATATCGAGGCGATCAAGTTATTCACTGGCTATCAACCCATCATACTGATCTTATTGTGCTAGACCTGATGTTGCCTGGTCTTGATGGTATGCAAATCTGTCAAGAAATTCGCCGCTCTTCAACCGTACCCATTTTGATGGCCACTGCCAAAGTTGCAGAGAGTGAACGTCTTGTCGGCTGGAAAAATGGAGCAGATGACTATGTTTGTAAGCCTTATAGCATGCGAGAAATGGTTGCGAGAATAGATGCAAAACTGCGACGACTAGACTTGTTTTTAGAGCAGGCTTCGCCACTAAATAGCACCTTTAAAGTGGACCTAGCTAAAATGGAAATTCTTGTTAATGATACTTTACTTGAATTGACTCCCGTAGAGTTCCGCTTACTCAACCATTTCATTTGCCATCCAAGTATTGTGTTTAGTCGTGACGATTTACTCAATGTTATCTACAACGATTATCGCTTAGTGTCTACCCGAACTATTGATAGTCACATCAAAAATGTGCGAAAAAAACTGCAGCCTATGTTCACCGATGACGAGCCAATCAAATCGATTTACAGTGTAGGCTACAAATTCGATCCGAAATAAAATCGCCATTTAAATAAAAAAATCAACTCCACATTCGCCACACAATGTTGCTCACACTATCAGTTACACTGTGAGGACAAAGTAATGGTGCTGAACATGTCGCATTGATGCGATGCAGACGCTAAATCTGCTTAAACTAGATTCGCTACTCGAATCACGAAAGCCTGCACACGCTCTTGATGCAACTAGAAAACTAGAAAACTAGAAAACTAGAAAATATTATCATCAGGCTCTTATGCGCCCATGCATTCGCTAAATAAATGCATCCCTGCATAAAACCAATAAGGTGACCACAAAGTTTTCTAATGGCCTATGCGCACCAATTGTTTACATAGCTTTTTCGCGCCTAACCACCTAGACAGGTTAAAGGAGATTGATGATGGAGATTAATTTCAATTCATTTGCGCTACAGCAATCAACAAAAGCTCCAACCTTGCAAAAGCTCTCTGAGCAACAGCAACAATCTGTTAGCGATATATTAAGCGAATACCACCGCGAGTCGCTGACTGCTGAGCAGGCATCTGAAATAGCTGAGCTGTTCCAAGAGCAAAATATTGCACCTTCTGCTGAACTTGCAGAATTAGTTGCCGACGCTGGCTTTAACGCTCAAGAGATAGGCGCGCTAGCGGGTATAGAAACACCAGAACAAGGCAGGCCGCCATCAACAAATAGCAATCAGTCTTCAACTCAAAACAACAATCTCAACCTGCTAACTGATGACGGTCTGCTCTCACAAATAGAAGCCTTTATCGCTATTTTGGAAGATACCGAAACGACACAAGTGCAGCGTCAACAAACCTTCAATACTATTCGTGAAATATTCGAGCAGTCTAATACCGACGGGCTACTCAGCATTTACACCTGACAAAACTATCTTTATTTTTTTAACGTCAATACTTCCCCTCTGAACCCTTCTCTTCGCTGCGCGTAGACGAGAGAGTATTGTCGAAATCCCAGCAGACATTAGATCTAAATTCAGTCATTGCTCCCTATTAACCGACTGTAGGATCCCCTTGTCTTAATAAGCCCATGAGGAGAAAACCATGCAGTCAAGTAGAGCCAAATTATTCCCCCCTAAACTCACCTGCTATCTGCTAGCCAGTGCGCTAACATTTAGCAGTGCACTCAAAGCTGAGACATTCCAGCACATAGATCAATTTGACCTCAATGCGTTGAACCAACAAAACAGCTTACAGGCATTTCTTAAGGCATTTGAGGTGGGAGATGAGCTTTTTGAGCACCCCTTTTTAGCCAGTGAAGGCGCTGGTGCTAACATCGGTAATGGCCAACTCATGAGCTTAGTTCCCCGAGCCGATTTAAATTTGGCCACACAGTGGGGAAGCCATTTACCGAAACGTGTCACAGGGCCAAATGCACAGAGCTGTGATGCTTGTCATGGTGTACCTTTTGGCGATGGCGCAGGTAAAGTGATGATGAACAATATCAGGGATCCTTTACACAGTGGCGATATAGGCAAGTTTATCACCCGACAACCCCCCCATATTTTTGGCTTGGGTGCCTTGCAACTGCTCGCAGAAGAAATGAGTGATGCACTGCAGCAACAATTGGAACTTGCGACTATTCAGGCAGCGAGCAGTTCGCAAACTATTACCGCTCCCCTCAGTGCCAAAGGCGTAAATTTTGGATCTATTTCAGTTGATCCTGATGGCCATGTGGACACAAATGCAGTGAGTGGCATAGACCCTGACCTATTGGTGAAACCTATAGAGTGGAAAGGAGTGGTCAGCAATGTTCGCGACTTTGTACGCGGCGCCAGCAATAATGAATTGGGACTACAAGCTACCGAGCTTGTTGGCGATAATATTGATGCAGATTATGACAGTGTCGTCAACGAGCTAGGTGTGGGAGATATAACCTCACTCGTGATTTATCAGGCAGCACAACCTAGACCGACTACTTTGCTTGAACTGTCGAGTTTACAGTTAAGCAAACCCCTTAGCACAGAGCAACGATCTGAGATCAAAGCGGGAGAGACGCTATTTAGCAGCACGGCATGCAGCAGTTGTCACACGCCGAGGATGGCGTTAAATAACCCTGTTTTTAGCGAACCAAGTCGTAACCCAAGATTTCGAGATCAACTTTTCCCCGCCGGGCAAGATCCCATCAGTAAAGGACTATCACTGGCGAATGCGATCAGTTTTGATTTAACGAAAGACCTCCCAGACAACATAATTAAACAGCGTCATGGTAGAAACATCCATCTAGGAAATTTTAAAAAGGCCGC
>Ga0209396_1002184_pt1 | contig 20754 bp, 24 predicted proteins | sample GOMGulsemesocosm_6_FD_184638 | JGI IMG/M metagenome (GOLD analysis project Ga0209396, IMG submission 184638) | Methane-oxidizing microbial communities from mesocosms in the Gulf of Mexico - GOM8C Gulf of Mexico (SPAdes) (version 2) | ecosystem: Environmental > Aquatic > Marine > Cold seeps...
ACCTGTCGCTGCTTCGGTCGGCACAATACCCAGCGTACCAAACTTACCCGCCTGCACTTGTGGCAATAGCGTTTTAACACACTGCTGAAAGGCCTCAACATCTTCAATCACATGATCAGCCGCTAATACCAATAATACAGGGGCTTCTTTCGAGGTACTGGCATTAGACTCTTTAGTATCTGCAACCGCTTTAATAGCCGCCAGCGCAATCGCCGGAGCCGTATTACGACCCACAGGTTCAAGCAAAATAGAAGGATGAAGATTCTGCTGACGCATCTGCTCAGCCACTAAAAAACGATGCTCTTCATTACAAATAACCATCGGCGCAGCACCGGCCAAACCGTTAATGCGGGCAGCGGTTTCTTGCAACATAGTTAAACTAGAAGTTAGGGCAATAAACTGCTTTGGAAAAGCCGTACGAGATAACGGCCATAAACGAGTGCCGGAACCGCCAGCCATAATCACCGGGATAATCATAATAATCCTTTATAGTTCATCAAATAACATTGTAAATTTGGCCGCAGCTTACCACGCCCTCCGCTCTGTAGAAATATAAGCACCGCATAAAATACAAGAATTTCATCCATGACACTTAACCCAAAGGAATCAAAACCTCACAGCCAAACCTCTCTTCAAATTCCTTCTTAAGGGCCACCTTAGCCCCAACATCCCCATGCACTATCCGGATCCGCTCAGGCCGAACCCGCATCCGTTTCACAAAATTCAACAAGTCCTTCTGGTCCGCATGCGCGCTATACCCACCCAACGTATAAACCCCAGCCCTAATAGGCACTTTCTCACCACTGCGCCCGTCCTCCACAAACTGCACATAAGCCCGCTTATCCAAACCACCCGCCCCAGCACCATAACGCTGAATATCCCGCCCAGGCGTGCCCTTAGCCTGATAGCCAATAAAAATCACATCCGTCCTAACATCCGGCAACAGCTCCTTAAGATAATTCTGCATGCGCCCACCAGAGCACATGCCACTTGCCGCAATCACAATCGCCGCCCGGCCACTATCTTTCAAATGCGCCAGTAACTTCTCATGCTCCTGATGAGAATCAATCGTCAACAACGACTCAAATGACAGCGGATGACGACCACTGGCCACCTTACGCTGCGCCTCTTTATCCCATAAATACTTCAGCTGACGATAATGCTCGGTAAACCCAGAAGCCAACGGCGAATCCACAATGACATCAATATTTTTAAGCTTACCGGCATGAATCATCTCTTCGATCTCGTAGAGCAACTCCTGCGTACGGCCAATCGAAAAAGCCGGAATCAAAACCGTGCCCTTATTTTCCAAACAGCGCTCCAACGTATCTTGCAATAATTGTCGGCGGTCATGGCGGCTCTCGTGACAACGATCACCATAGGTACTTTCAATCACCAACTCATCGCAGCGATATGGCGACTTGGGTGCGGGTAATAATGGCGAATACGGCGCACCCAAATCTCCAGAGAAAACCACGCGCTTTTTATTATGCTTATCACTCAGCACATCGAATTCAATATAAGCCGAACCAATAATATGCCCCGCAACTTTGAACTTAGCTTTCAGCTTTTCCTCACAGCCCTCAACCCAAAACCACTGATCATAAGCAATCGCCACCAACTGACTTTTAAAGCGTTTCATCACAGAACGAATAATCGAACGATTACGCGTAACACCCACTTTAATTGCATCTTCAATCACCAAGGGCAGCAGTAAAGCCGTCGCCTTGGTCGCATAAATCGGCCCAGTAAAACCCGCTGCCAACAAATAAGGAATACGACCGACATGATCGATATGGCAATGCGTCACCAGCAAGGCTTTAACATCATCAATCGAAAAATCAATTTGTTTAAGATGCACCGCATCCGCATTATCAAGAGAGCTACCATCGCTCTCTCGATCAAACGACTCATCACCTTGAAACAAGCCGCAATCAATTAAAACCGAACGCCCACCCAACGAAAGCTGATGGCAAGAACCCGTCACGCCATTAACAGCGCCGTGGTGTTCTATTTTATAAAGATGTTTATCTTCAGGTTGTATAGCTTCGTACATCCGTGTACTCCAAGCAAAAACAACAGCATCCCACCAACCAGCAACAGTGAAAACCCTTAACGCTTAGAAACAACTCTTTAAGACTACTTAAATCTTTCTCTGCGAAGCCCCCAACAAGCCATCAAGCGTCATACTCAAATCCATCGGCTCACCCAACCAACGCGTACCCGCTGAACCAACCCCAACCCGCCAATAATATATCCAGGCAATCATTTATCCCCCCAAGACAACCGGATTCCACGGGTTAGCCGCAATAACCACCTCACCCTCTTCAGCCGCAAGTTTCGCCTTAATCACCCACATACCGTCATTATCTTGATAATAAAAAAGAGAACGCGCCTGCTCTTGAAAATTTTGCTCCGACTGTTCAGCAGCATACTCCTGCTCAATCCTCTCATACCGCAAATCACACTCACCAATATCATGAAGGCACACAGAGCGAAGCGTACCAATCAACTTCTCCATTTGCTGCGCAGTGCCATGATCGGCAATCATCAATAAAAAATCTTCATTCTCTTTAGTCGCTACCCGTGTCATCGCCCGCACTTTAGAATAACTTAACTCACCCTTCTCAAAGGCCTCATTAACAACATCCAGCCCCTCCAAAGCCCGAGCAACCCGCACCTTCTCGCGTGCAGCCCCCAGTGCAATACCACACTTCCAATCCAGCCAATGCGCACAAGAACGAAAACCATAACCGGCCCAAGCATCAAGCGCATCAAACTCAGCCACCAACTTTAAAAAACGATAATTAGCGGCATTAATCTGCCCGGCCAACAAAGAAATTTTATCGGCCAAACGATCGTTATAACGCAAAGAAGCATAACCAGAAAAACCAGAAGAGTTGGAGGGATCTAAAAAATCATCATTTGCAGCTGCACTCATAAAACCACCACGAATAATTAAGAATGCTGTATTTTAATACAGTACTTGCTTTAGCGTGAATTGAGTGATAAATAACCAAAAAAGGCCTATTTTCATAGACCTTATGTCACTAAAAAAATCATATTAAGATCAGAATAGAGACATACAACGGAAGAGCATCATAATGCGATCTCCGTAGCCAAAGCCTACATGAGGCACTATCCCGCCTAACCCGCTCTTCACCTTGGTTTATCACCCCAAGGCTACAAAAACCCCACACCTCATCAAAACACCATTCACTGTCACATAACTCGGACTCGTTGCAAGAAATACTCCAATGGAGTACACTCCATTAATGATAACCATCGCTGAAACACCGCCTTATTCAAGGAAGGTAGACAAATTACTATCCTCCTCTGAAAAGGAAGAACTAATCTCTTACCTCTCCGCCCACCCAAAATCAGGGGTGCTGATAACAGGTACCGGAGGAGTAAGAAAGCTAAGGTGGTCCCGAGACTCATCAGGAAAAAGCGGGGGCGTCAGGGTTATTTATTATTATCACAGTGATTCAATGCCGTTATATTTGCTAACCCTGTTTGCAAAAAACGAAAAAGATAATATTTCTAAAGAAGAGAAAGCCATGCTAGCTAAGCTAGTAAAACAACTCGTGGCTTTTTGGAGGTTTTAAAATGAGTTCAGCATTTGAAGAAATTCAAGAAGGCTTGCAAGCTGCAATAGAGCATGCAAAAGGTAACAACAGCAAAGTCATACTGCACAAACCTCACGCTGTCGATGTTAAACAAATAAGAACAAGAATGGACATGACCCAGCAGCAATTTTGCGCCATGTTCGGCATTGCCCTAGGAACCTTACGTCACTGGGAACAAGGTGATCGCTCCCCAAAGGGACCTGCATTAGTATTACTGAACGTTGTTGATAAAAATCCTCAAGCGGTTATGGCCGCACTAGCGGGATAGCGATATACCAACCGTTGTGACCTCAATGGTCACAACGCTCTTATCACAAAACCCCAAGCCCTTCTCTTTTATCTCCTCTCCGTATAGCGAAGCGCTTCCGTGCACTCTGTGGTAAAACCCTGTCTTTTATGACTCAGGGAAATACTTACGCACCAAGCCAGCAACTTCAGCATTAAAAGCAGCCAATCGTTGCTCATAAGACAAACCAGAGGTATCAACAGCCGACTCAGATTCTTCTGCAATCATACCCGCAGCAATCGTGATATTCGTGAAGCGATCAATAATCACAAAGCCACCCGTACCACGAGATTCCTTATAACGATCAAAAACAACCGGGCTATTCAGCTGAACATCGACCAAAGCCACTTCGTTTAACTTCAACTCAGTCGCGGCATGATGCGCCATCGTATTAACATCAACACTGTGCTTAATACCCACTATGCGCCCATAAGACGACTTGGTACCAACCTTAAACAAATACTCCTTACCTATTTCTAAAGGAGCCTCATCCATCCAAACAACATCAGCAGAAAAGCTATCCGAAACACAAGCCTGCTTACCTTTAACAATTACATCTCCACGAGAAATATCAATTTCATCCTCAAGAGTCAGAGTAATCGATTCACCCGCACCGGCAGATTCAATTTCGCCTTCAGCGGTAACAACCGCTTTAACCTTACTGGTCTTACCAGAAGGCAGTGCCTGAATTTCATCACCCGGTTGTATTTCACCCGCAGAAACCCCGGAAGTTCAGGTTTGGACGGTTCACATACTGCACCGGTAAACGGAAACCAGAGAACTCAGCATCATCTTCAATTTGAATAGACTCAAGCTTCTCAATAAACGTTTCGCCTTTATACCAATCAGTATGCGCACTTCTGTCGACTACGTTATCGCCTAACAAAGCCGATAGCGGTACGTAGTGAACATCTTTAATACCAAGATCAGACGCCAATTCTGCATAGTCTGCTTTAATATCTTCAAAAACTTGCTCACTAAAATCTATCAAGTCCATTTTGTTAACGGCACAATAACGTTCTTAATTCCCAGCAAACTAATAATGTAACTATGACGACGCGTTTGCGTATGAATACCCTTACGCGCATCAATTAAAATAATCGCCAAATCACACGTCGAAGCCCCCGCTGCCAATCAACAAGACGCTTACATCCCAACAAAACGCATTATATTATTATAACAAGCGGCCTTAAAGCTATCCCCCTAGCAATAGAGTGTGACGATACCTATCACCACTTTCTTTAATAGAAATCCTGAGCCTGATAGTACTCTACCCAACGAAAGTGAAATAAATTTCACCTCTCTTATCAAGCTAACCTATTTTCGCACAATTACCCCAAGGTTTTTTGTTTCTACATTACGTATTTTCTTTGCTGGGTTACCAGCAACCAGCGAATTGTCTTCTACGTTTTTAGTAACAATTGAACCTGCAGCAATAACACAGTTATTTCCAACTTTAACACCAGGCATAATCATACTTCTAGCCCCGACAAAGCATTGCTTACCAATATAAACCGGCGCATGTAGATGCCTAGACATGTCATGAGTTAAAATTACAGCGTCAAAAGCAACATAAGTACCATCTCCAATATTGACTCCCTTAGGGTTGGTTTTATCCAAGTTGGCTTTAAGCGATATTTTCACTCCCTCCCCAATATTCATCCCATAAACTTTCCTTAGAATATTTATACGTAGATCAAGCAAAAAATATCTAAACGTAACATGTAAAAACCGATAACCCCGACTACTCTTTCCAAACATAGCTACTATCCTTTAAATGAAATTTTGAAATCAAAAGAAATACTGGAAATAGAATTATCCCATTACTAAAACTTGAAACGGACAAAGCAGATAATAGCAATATCGCCATCAAGGTTATTGATAACCTCTTGCCATAAATTAAGCCAAGCAAATACCACCAGGCGCTTACAAAAGCGATAGATGTTATCAGACCAAAGTCGTAAACCAGCCTCATAATAAAAGAATGAAAGATCACCGAATTACAGTAATTTAAACCTGAAAACATTGAGTCAACCCAAAAACCCAAGATCATACAACTAGTGTTTGTCAAATTACTGGCCGGGGCATATCCAAACAGCATTGAGAATAAGCCGTCCATTGAGTACTCTTGCCAAAAAACAGTTAAAAACAAAAAACGATCCACATCTTCGATAGAGTCATCACCAAGCCGCTGGCTAAATACATAAAGGACTGTGGCTATAACAGTAAAACCACCAATCACAGCAAAGATCACAGAGGACATAGACTTAAATTTGAGTTGCCCTCCTATCAATGCAGCAGCCTCTAGAATCGCCGATTTTGAGAGTGATATGATAGCCACACACGCACCAGAAATAAGATAGAAGACATGATTACTACGAGATTCATTGTAATAAACAGTTATAGCTAACAACATCATCACCATTGCCATTTCAAAGTTATTCTCCGAAAATAACCAAGGGCGAGCAACGCCTAGAACCAGAGCTTTCACTAAGTATACAACTAGAAATAGTAATACTAAGAATTTAACAAACCCAGCTTCATTTACCTCGACAGGCCTATGCTGTGTGCATATAACATAATTAACGGCCAATATAAAACTTATTAAATAAAAGAACACTCGAAATGATCTGAGGTATTCATATAAAACAAAATGCTGTGGTAGTGAATACAAATAATATGTGTAAAGAAAAAAAACCACCAGCCAAGCTATCAATAATAACGCTAAATTTCGAACAATGCCCAAGACAAACACCTGACCCACACCAAAGGCAAAGAAAAGGCCAATATATAAATCAAATATAAATCCTGCCTCTAAGACAATGCGGCTTTTCCCGAGAGCATGCGCATATAAAACAGCAAAAGAAATAAAAAATAATGCGATATACAAACGATATTTAGAATAAACAAGATAATACAAGATCACATTACCTCTAAAACTAAACGGTCTAGCTTTCTGACGAATTCATTATTAACCAGTTCGCCATAATTTGTCTTAAGACCAGCTGAATATAATTCATCTAACAGATTCGTTAGCTGCTCAACACTATCAACCACACGAAACACAGAACCATCCAGTTTTCTTGAGGCATCATATTGATGATTATTCCGATGCTCTCTGTGCTCAACTAATCTTGGCATACATACAACCGGCTTATTAAACTCAACCGCTGAAACAAGACTTCCCGTACCACAGTGACAAATAAATAGATCGCAACCTCCCAAACGCTCAGCATACTCTGCTTGCTCCAGAGTTTCCTTCGAAGTTCCAATATGAGGCTTATAGCCACCAATACCTACTTGAAAGAAAAGCTCACAATCCCTGTTTTCGAATACACTTTCAACCAATTTAATCAGGCGATCAAACGGCAATTGAGTGCCTACACTAATAAATATTGAATACTTTGCCATTATAAATCCCACCACATTCATTTGCTACAACATCAGATTGAGTTATCCAGACTTTTGCTATCCCTTTAACCAATTTTCCGGAAAGTGATGGAGTCTTGGCATTAGCCATACTATCAACCCAAACTCCTGGAATTCCAAATAGCCGACCTATAGCGATTGCGATTGCCCCAGGAGCTGCACCAGTACTTATAATCAGATCAGGTTTCAAACTCACAAATAGCTTCAGAAAAAAAACTGTACACCGCAAAACCCCAAAGGGATCACGTATATTTGTATCTTTCAAATAACGCATCAAACAACCTGGGAGTTCAGTTGTAGACTTAGAAGGTGAAACCACAATTTTCTCAACATCGATTCCAGTATTTTTAATATACGCACTCAATTGAGCGTAATGCCCACCACTAGACGATACATATAATATTTTCTTCATACCTACACTACCTCGCCTACAAAAAAATTACGTTATTTCCAATAAACTTCATATTGCTTCACTCTTTGACTCAGCAACAGTGCTCCGCAAACATTCAATAAGACCAGCAGTTTTTCTATCAGTATTTTCCTGACTACTAACGCTTAACACAACCTCCCTATTACGCCTGACATCGTCCTGGCAAAGCCTCCCTTTAATAATTTCTGGTGATTTAGAAATCTCCTCAATTGAAAATAGAATTGCCCCTTTATTAGTATAGAAATCATAGAATGGACTTTTCCTATTAAGAAATACCTTCGCACCCATAAATAATGCTATGGCTATATTTGCTCCTGCTTGCTGTCGCACATGGTTCATAATAACTACATCACAGCCAGATATATATTCAAAGTACTGATCTTTAGGCATGAAGTCATTAAGTACATCTAGATTAAGAGTTTGGTATCTTCTCAACTTACGCAAGAAAAGTTTTTTATAAACCTTAGACCCATAATTCAAAGGCAATACAATTCTTCTATCTGACATATTAAGTTCAGACAAAGTATCTAAAACCTGAACATGATTATTGGATGAATCAGACGAATTACCCAAAAGAATCGAATTCGCTCCCTCTTTCAAGCCCATATCATCCGTTAACGATTTTGCAAGAGACCCATAATTCCATTCTATATATTCCAGATTGTTGAATATTTTTTTGACCGGAAAAAACTCATTTGGTAAGACAGGTGCAAAAAACATAACCTTAGAAATCGCCTCACTTTTTAGATTTTCACTAGGGAAATCGAAGTTCGCATTTTTAAAAATCGACCGAATTGCTCTCTTCAAGCCTACCTCTAGAAAATTAACTTTCTTAGAAAAACCAATGTGAATATCACGCTCCACATATCCATAGTAGTCATACCCCATGCCAATCCATACATACCTATGTGGATTATCTATAATAATCTTACAATGCACCTCAGATAGTGAATGTACTATTACAAAATCAAACCTAGACAGGTAGTCCTTAAACTCCTTCAACTTGGTGTTATTAAAACTTATCGTTTCGAAATCTTCAGCTTTTAAATATTCTAGCTCATTCGATGTTACTACTAACCAGGTGCAATCCGCTCCCGCCTGTTTGTTAAAGTTATCAAAAGCAGCATGCGTGAATTTATCATCGGTTGCGAGGTGTAATAATTTCATAATTCGCACTCTTCGTCCTTAGTCACTCTAAAAGCGAGCAATCGAGTTTTGATTTGTTGTGGAAATGAAACCGCAAAGGTAGCTATCAGAGTCATAATTGAAACTGTAGCGATAAAGAAAAAATCGCCCATGCGATCAACTAGAGCATCACGCCCCAGCAAGACTGCTAAAGCAACACACAGGGCGGCAATAGAAAACGGAGGGACTACATTTTTAAAGATCCACGGGAGGTGAATGCCCGGTGCAAATTTGTGATGGACATAAGGCGCCCAAAATAAAATGGAAATTACTCTAAAAATAAACCAAACCCAAGCAACCCCGACAGGGCCGTAGTTATAAGCCGCATAAAAAATCAATGGTATAGAAATGATTGCTGAGACAGTTCCATAATAAACATGATGCTTTAGTCTTCCATGAGCATACTGAAGGTAATATTGAAAAGCACTCACGGTTAAGACGCCAAAACCTAATGCGTACAATGGCAAAATAGGCTCAACCCATAATGCCGCTTCGACATTACCAGTCCACACATAAACGACTTCTTTTGGAAAGCATGCGATAACTGCCACAATAGGAGCAACAATTGAGGACATGGTCTTTGTTCCCGTCAAGTAAATTTTCAGCATATCGGCCTCCTTTCCAGCAGCAAGAAGGCTCGTCATTCGAGGTAGAACTGCTTTTCCAATCGGGGCAGATAACATCAATATACCGCCAGCCAAGCTCGCCACTAATGTGAAATAACCATATTCGGCCAGCGGCAATATCTTGGACAAAAGCAGTTTATCTAATTGTGTGATGAACACCCAAATTCCAGCGGTGTACCCAATACTTACCGCAAATGGCGCTATTCGCTTAAAGGTTCTGGAGCTGAAGCGAACTCGCTCATTAACCTCTGGCATAAGGCGGTACAATTTGATCATATATATACAAAACTCAATGATAGATAAGACCAACTGATAAGCAAAAAACATTAAGATATTGCCATAAGTTAAATATACAACCGCAAGCGCCCCTGGGTATCGAAGTGAGACAATACAAATATTAACTAAGTTAATCCACACCTGTTGCTCATAGGCATAAATTCCACTCATATAGAGGGACGTTAGCCACCTCACCCCTACAATCGCAGCCATAATGCCAACGCAAGAAGCAACTAAATCCCCATCCAGATCGTTAACACTAAGCCATTCAAGTGCAAACCATTCCCTTTCTAAAAAGATTAAACACGCGACAACGGCTGCAACAAAGAAAAAAACAACTTCTAAGGTACGAACCACAGTTCTTAATTCATGATGGCTGGAGATATCACCTTTCAACCTAGCGACTTCACGCCCCAATGTCGGCGTCATCCCTAAATCAAGTAGCTGTAGCCACGCTAGTAAAAGCGTGAAGAAACCAATTAAACCGAAGGCCTCAGCTCCTAACTCCTGCAGGTAAAAAGGCAGAATCAAAATACCAATAAAGGCCGTATAAAACTGGCCTATATAATTAAAAGTTACATTTTTTTTTAGAGAGGGCACTTAAAGCAATCCGAGGTCAACCTAAAATTCATCCATTGAACTATGTGGCAGCTATGAACTACGACAAGCTCTAAAGATACGAAAATATCTCACATAACAAACTTCATCATCGTGCTTCTTCAAATTCTTCTTTAAGAACAGCGAAACAGATAAGGTCTTTATACTGATTATCTTTAAACACCGCTTTTCGAAGAGTGCCTTCTTGCTGCATTCCTACCTTCACTGCAAGTCTCTGTGAAGGAATATTGTCTTCCAATATTCGGCAAGATACGCGATTCATTCCAAAATTTTCTATCATATATTCAATGGCTTGTGTTAATGCCCAAGTGGCCACACCTCCCCCTCTTGCCTCAGGATCAATCATATAGCCAACTCTGCAGCAGCGATTTATAAGATCGATATCTGTTACATTCACCAAGCCAACTGCTGTGCTATCAATTACAGAGCAAATTACAAGTCGCAGCGCCTTACCAGCTTCGTGATTTTCAATTGCTTTCAGAACCCACTTCTTTTCTGTTTCTAAAGAAATAAATCGTTTCATTCCAATCACAGCAGAGGATGTAGCATCATCTTGGCGCCATTTATAAGTAATCTTATAATCTTCTGGCTCCATTGCTCTCAATAGTAGATTATTCATAACTAACACCTGCTTCATGTTCATTTTCGCTCGTCAGGACAGAAGGTGGCTGGTTAGTAAAACTTTCATTGAGACTAATCTTATCGCCCTCAAATAAACAAACTCCAATCGTTTGATTCGAGCCAGTGTAAGGACTCACCGTATCACCACTATTCTTAAATAAATACTGGTAGAAAAGTGAGTTTTGCAATACCTCCGACATCTCCACCCCAGAAAATACTCCCTCCACCGCAGCATGCAGGATGTAGTACGCACCAGCCTTGTATTGATCAAAGCAAGTAGCCGTAACTTTATTACCCAGAGATATGGCAATGACGGCTTCTGTAAAATCAAACCCTGATAATCTTTGCTGGATAATCGGGACAAAGTTACCGCCATTTCTTGGGCCTACTTCAATAATGTAAGCTTCTCCAGTCGAATCAATTCGCGCTTCAATATTGATCGGGCCGTCTAAGTAACTAACATGACTTACAATTTTTTCCACTTGGGAGATTACTGAATCAATTGCTTCTAACGAAATGCTTGCTGGCCAGCGAGTCGATATCGGTATAAAACTATTAGTATCTGTATAAAAGTAATGGTCGCCAAGGTAGTGATAAACAACCTTGCCATTTGAGATGAATGCATCACCATGCACCTGAGGGCCATCAATAAAACTTTCAATAACACAACGACCAGCGCGTGAGAATGTTAACGCATATTCAATGGCTGCTAGAAGCGCCTCTTTTGTCCCTGCCGATCGTGTAATCCCCTTACTGCCAGAAGAATCTACTGGCTTGACGATATAACGTTTTTCACAATTAATTGTCTCGGGAACTACAGCAGAATCTAACACATAAACTTCGGGCGTATTCAGCTCAGCGTCTTTCATCGCCTGCCTGAATTTATCTTTTTCAGTAAGTTGCTCCACAGATTTCAGCGATGGTCCTGGCAAGCTCATTGCTTCTGCCACAAATGCGACAGCAGGAACAGCAGGATCAGAGCAAAAGGTAGTAATTGCATCGATACCACATTGTTGTGCAATTGCTAGCACAGCCTCTGGGTCGGTCGTACTTACATTGTGATATTCATCCGAAAGCACATGCCCTGGATTGCCAGGCAGGTAATCGCAAGTAATAACGTACAGCCCCATTTCTTTGGCTTTTTGTATCAGAGGTATCTGGAAAGCTGAGCCCCCCAGTACCATTAGTTTTTTAGCAGTCACGTAAACCTCCCAGCATTTCGGCAATTACTTTAGTTGTATCTACGTCATCATACAGCGGTAAACAGAGTATTCGTTTTGAAATATCATTAGAAACGGGGCAAGATTGATTACCGAACAAGTTGGTTTGTTCTAGTGATGGGTAAAAGTAGCGTCTTGGGTATATCTTTCTATCATTCAAATCAGAGAGTATTTCTTTAACTTGTTCTTCTGAAGATAAAAGCACAGGTGCATATGCAGAATTATTAGTACTTTCTTGCTGTCTCGTCTGAAACACAACATCGGTAGCTAAACCTTCTTGATAATTATCAAAGGCACTTTTGCGAGCGGCAGCTACCGCCTCCATTTCATCCAGCACACAAAGCCCCATAGCGGCCTGAAACTCGTTCATTTTGGCATTAATGCCCAACTCAGAGATTGAGTCTGATCCCGCCAGGCCAAAGCTAATCATTTTCTTTGCTTTTTCTAAATCTTCTTTTCGCTTAAAGATAATCGCACCGCCTTCCACGGTATGAAATAATTTGGTCGCGTGAAAGCTCAACGTCGAAGCATCGCCCCACTTTAACAAACTCTCATTTTTGTATTCAACACCGAAAGCATGAGCCGCATCGTAAATAACTTTAAGATTGTTTTTCTTCGCAGTTTTTTCGATTGATTCAACGTCACATGCATTACCAAATACATGCACTGGCACAATTGCTTTAGTGCGCTCAGTAATTGCAGTTTCGATATTTGCTGGGTTCAAGCACCATGTATCAGGGTCGATGTCGACAAATACAGGATCAACACCTTCCCATTTCAATGAGCTGGCCGTTGCAACGAACGTAAATGGAGTAGTAATGGCCTCAGGCGCTTCGCCAGACCTATTCCCCGGGGTTACACCTAGCACTCGATAAGCAACCTGAAGCGCTAAAGTACCATTGGAGACTAATAGAAGATTTTCTACACCAAGATATCTTTCAAGCTTACTTGTTAATTCCTGAACAAGCGGACCATTATTTGTAAGCCAGTTACGCTCATATATACCATCGATATAGCTGTTTAGCTTTTCTCTGCTAGGTAGATAAGGCTTAGTAACGGGTATCATTTGGAGCCCTTCGATATTTCCAATAGATACTGTCCATATGAGTTTTTACTCATTAATTTACCAGCGGCTTGCACTTGCTCTTTAGTTAACCAATCATTGTTATAAGCAATTTCTTCTAGGCACGCTACCTTATAGCCTTGTCTCTTTTCTATGGTTTCTACAAACTGTGCAGCTTCCAGCAAGCTTTCATGAGTACCAGTATCTAGCCAAGCAAATCCACGACCAAGCACCTCAACATTTAACTCGCCAGCTTCTAAATATGCGTTATTAACACAAGTAATTTCTAGTTCACCTCTGTGCGAAGGCTTTACCTTTTTAGCAATATCTATAACGCGATTATCATAGAAATATAAACCTGTAACGGCGAAGTGCGATTTTGGTTCAGCTGGTTTTTCTTCAATCGAAAGAGCCTTATGATTTTCATCAAAATCAACAACACCAAAACGTTCAGGATCTTTCACTTGGTAACCAAACACGGTAGCACCCTTGCCATCCTTTGCTTTGTTAACAGCCTCACGCAGTTTTGGAGTAAAACCATGGCCGTAAAAGATATTGTCACCAAGCACTAAACATACATCGTCACTACCAATAAACTCTTCGCCTATGATGAATGCTTGAGCTAGTCCATCCGGTGATGGTTGCTCAGCATAGGTGATATTTAGGCCGAATTGACTGCCATCTTTTAATAGTCGTTTATATCCAGAGATATCATCAGGCGTTGATATCAAAAGAATGTCTCGAATACCTGCAAGCATAAGCACTGATATTGGATAAAAAATCATCGGCTTGTCGTATATAGGCAACAATTGCTTTGATACACCCATAGTAATTGGGTATAAACGCGTACCTGAACCACCTGCTAAAACGATACCTTTCATTACTTCTCTTCTCCTAATCTTTCGCCCTGATAGCTGCCATCTTGCACTCTTCTTGCCCATTCACTATTAACTAAATACCATTGGACGGTTTTGCGCATTCCAGTTTCAAATGTTTCTTCTGGCACCCAGCCTAATTCTTTTTCAATTTTGCTTGCATCGATTGCGTAACGAACATCGTGACCCGGTCGATCAGTGACATAGGTTATTAAACTTTTAAAACCTGCTGGGTTAATGGATGATTTTGCAAAAGAGTTTTCAGGTACAAATTCTTCCAATAAATCACATAAAGTATTAACTACTTCGATATTTTGCTTTTCATTATGGCCACCAATATTATACGTCTCACCTACGATTCCTTCGGTGACGACTTTATAAAGTGCGCGTGCATGATCGTCTACGTAAAGCCAATCTCGTATTTGATTCCCTTCTCCGTAGACCGGTAGATTCTTACCTTCTAAGGCATTAAGAATCATTAACGGAACCAGCTTTTCTGGAAAGTGATATGGCCCATAATTGTTTGAACAATTAGTGATAAGTGTCGGTAGGCCATACGTTCTAAGCCAAGCCCTCACTAAATGGTCGGAACTGGCTTTACTGGCTGAATAAGGCGAGCTAGGTGCGTAAGGTGTTTGCTCAGTAAAGAGATCAGTCGGCCCTTCTAGGTCACCATAAACCTCATCAGTAGAGATGTGATGGAACCGAAATTTTTCTTTATGCTCAGCTGTCATCGTGAGCCAGTATTGGCGAGCAGACTCCAATAACGTGTAAGTACCGACAATATTGGTTTCAATAAATGCTGCTGGCCCATCAATCGAGCGATCGACATGACTCTCCGCCGCTAAGTGCATAACTGCATCAGGTTTATATTCAGAAAATACTCTATCCAGCTCTTGCCTATTACAAACATCCACCTGCTCAAAAGAATATCGATCACTTGAGTCAATATCCTTAAGAGATTCTAGATTTCCTGCATAAGTCAACTTATCGACATTAACAACAGTATCATTGGAATTTTGTATTATATGACGAATAACAGCGGAGCCTATGAAACCTGCTCCACCGGTAATTAATATTTTCATTCACGTTCCGAATATTTGCTTGAAAATGTAAGGCGTAGAGATATGCGCTAATTGCGATTATGTTGAAGCTAATCCTTAGCGGGTTGTACAGCGTCATCTGACGCGCCCAATAAATTTGAGCGCACTTTACGTGAATTCCGTCACAAAATAAACCCAGAACAGTGATTTACTTAAAGTTACAGCCTGACTATACACAAATATAGACATTCGCCCTCTCCAGCCTTATCCTTCGCAAATAATTTAGTATCAATACAAAGTATCCAAAGATTTCAGGGATTATCGAATGAAAATAGCTATTGCAGGGACTGGCTACGTCGGCCTATCGAATGCCGTTCTACTGGCACAGCACAATGAAGTGGTTGCGTTAGACTTGGTGGCTGAAAAAGTCGAGATGCTTAATAATCGTCAATCACCTATTCAAGATACTGAAATTGAAGATTTCCTACTGAATAAAGATCTCAACTTAAAAGCTACCCTTATTAAGGAAGAGGCTTACGATGGCGCTGATTTCGTCATCATTGCTACGCCCACCGATTACGACAGCGAAAAGAATTTCTTTAATACGTCTTCTGTAGAATCAGTCATTAAAGATGTTATTGCGATTAACCCAACTGCGGTAATGATTATTAAATCTACAGTGCCTGTTGGCTTTACTGCTGGAATCAAAGAAGAGTTGGGCTGCGATAATATTATTTTCTCACCTGAGTTTTTGCGTGAAGGTAAGGCGCTGTACGATAACTTGCACCCGTCGCGTATTATCGTGGGCGAGCAGTCTGAGCGCGCTCAGGTTTTTGCTAACTTGTTGCAACAAGGGGCTATTAAGACGGATATTGAAGTATTGTTAACGCACTCTACTGAAGCTGAAGCCGTTAAGTTGTTCTCTAATACCTATTTGGCGATGCGCGTTTCGTATTTCAACGAACTTGATTCTTATGCTGAAAGCCATAACTTAGACAGCGGCCAGATTATTAAAGGTGTTTCGCTTGATCCGCGTATTGGCGATCACTACAACAACCCTTCTTTTGGTTATGGCGGTTACTGCTTGCCAAAAGATACTAAGCAGCTGCGCGCTAACTTTGATGCTGTGCCAAATAATATTATTAGCGCTATTGTAGATGCGAATACCACCCGTAAAGACTTTATTGCTAACGCTATTCTTAAGCGTAAGCCTGCGGTTGTTGGGATTTATCGCTTAGTAATGAAGACAGGCTCCGATAATTTTAGAGCATCGGCCATTCAGGGCATTATGAAGCGCATCAAGGCCAAGGGCGTTGAGGTGGTTATTTATGAACCTACCTTTGACGGCGATGACTTTTTCAACTCTCGCGTTATTAATGATTTAGCTGAATTCAAGGCAGTGTCTGACGTTATTGTGGCGAATAGATTGTCTGATGATATTAAAGATGTGGAAGATAAAATTTATACTCGCGACCTTTTTGGTAAAGACTAATTTAAGGTCGAATTAGTGGCTAGATCTTGGGTTTTGTACTGTATAGCAGATTTTTGTGTTTTTCTTCTTGGCAAACTCATCATCTAGCCTATACAATGCCCAAATTATTTTTAAACTTACTCAAATGGAATTATATAATTATGTTACGTAACCTTCTTGCCTCCGCTATTATCCTTGCCGCTAGTGCATCTTCTTTTGCTGGTATTGCTGAAGACCTAGCCGTTGAAGGCGCTACAAGCTCTGATGTTGTTAATGCTGCATTGTCTGCTTGTGCTGACGCTGATTGTAAGGCTGCTGTTCTTGTTGAAGCTATTGAAGCTGGTATTCATCCAACTTCTGTAATGGCTATTGCTAACACTGCTGGCATGCCTGGTACTGAAATTGGCGCCGCTTTGCGTACAGCCAATGTAACTGAGGAAGAAATCCTTAATGGCGCTCTTGCAAACAACATGGATCCTACAACTATTGGCGCAGGAACGGCCGCTGGTGGTGGTGACCCTCTTAATGGCACCGGAGTTCAAAACGAAGGTCTTGACAATGCTGCTGAAGTACCTGGCATCAGCCCTGGCGCATAACATTAAGAATACAGCTAGCTAGCTGATCTTATTGCTCCAATAAAAATACCCAGTCTAAACTTTGTTTTAACTGGGTATTTTTTTGCTTATCTTATTTTCATAATCTCAGTAGTTTCAGGTTATCTATGCTCAGCTGGCGACTCTATCAAGTTTTATTATTTATCTTACCATTGCCTTTTGCTGGGGTTTACGGCTGGGGCTGGGGTTTGTACTCGCTGCTGGCTTTCACTTCTTTAAGTCTCCGTGCAATCACCCACCTTACTGAAATCACTAAAAGCAGCAGAGAGATAGGCCTTGGCATTTCTGCTAGTTTAAAATCATCACTGCCTATTTTAATCGCGTTACTTATTACTCAGCTGATTGTTTTAATACAATGGCTTTCCAGCTCTTACAGCCCCCACGACAGCTATCAAGACTTTGTCCAGGGTACGGCCTTAACGGCCTTTTTTGCTTTGACTATTTTATTACTGAATACACGTGCACGGGTTGAACGCGCTATTTGGTTGGTGATTATTGCCGCGGCCTTCCAAGCCTTGTATGGCTCTTTTATGGTTATGACCGGTCTAGAATGGGGCTTCTTTTCTGAGAAGTGGACTTACTTAGGTAAAGCCACTGGTACTTTTGTTAATCGAAATCATCTGGCGGGTTATTTAGAAATGTCTTTGGCACTGGGCATTGGCTTTTTACTCGCCTCCTCTACCCGCTATTCGGGTAACTGGCAACAAAAGCTTCGCCAACTTATTGAGGTTATGCTTAGCCCTAAAGTCATTATGCGATTGTTATTAGCGGTTATGGTGATTGGCTTGGTAATGAGTCGTTCGCGCATGGGCAATACAGCTTTCTTTGCCAGTTTAATGATTACCGGTGGCTTGGCGCTGCTGTTAATGAAGAACAAATCAGCGTCGACCACTATTTTATTATCTAGTTTGTTGATTATTGATATCGCCATTGTCGGAACATTCTTTGGGGTTGAGAAAGTTGCCGAGCGCTTGCAGGGCTCTAGCATTGAAAAAGAAAGCCGCGACGAGGTTAGTCGCGATACGTTTAATATGTGGTTAGAGAATCCTCTTCTCGGCACAGGCGCCGCCAGCTATAAATATATTTATCCGCATTTTAAAAGCGATGATGTTAGATCTCCCTTACTCTACGATTATGCGCACAATGATTATTTGCAGTTTTTAGCGGAGTTTGGTGCGATTGCCTTTTTGCTATTGGCTTTTTCTGTGGCCTTGTCTTTTTATTGGGCTGTGCAAGCTATGCGTGTGAGGCGGCGACCGATCAATCAGGGCCTTGGCTTTGCCAGTGCAATGGGAATTATGGCGATTATGTTTCACTCGACGGTGGATTTTAACCTGCAGATTCCGGCCAATGCGTTTATGTTTATATTTATGCTGGCGATTGGCTGCATTGCCCGCTGGAGTGATTTATCTTCTAACCCTAAAAGAAGTTCACGCAAGAAGAGGACTTCTCGATAATGCAATTAGAAAACTCTGTTCATAGCCAGTTGGTTCGTTTTACTAAGAATACTCGCGGCACCGACTATATAGTGGGTGATATTCATGGCCACTACAGCCGCTTAATGTCGCAGCTTGAAGTGCTGGGCTTTGATTTTGAGAAGGATCGCTTATTTTGCGTGGGTGATTTAATCGATCGCGGCCCTGATTCTGCCAAGGTGCTCGCCCTACTCGCTGAAAATTGGTTTTTTTCGCTGCTTGGCAATCACGAATATTTTATGCTGAGCGGCCTTAAACACAATAACAGCAAGCATAAGATGATGTGGCTGGAGCATGGCGGCGATTGGATTGCCAGCTCTGACCCTAGCCAGTGGGCGCAATGGTTTGAACAGATCGCTCAGTTGCCACTGGCGATTCAGCTAGAAGGCCAAGACGGTAAGCAGTATGGATTATTGCACGCCGACTTCCCTAGTGACCACTGGTCTGACTTTGCTGAGTTTGATCAAGAAGAATTGGAAAGCTGCCTTTGGTCGCGTCGGAATTTTTCAAAGCGCAACGAGCATGTGGTGCAAGGCATTGATTATTTGGTACATGGCCATAATTCTACTGGGCATACAGTTAATAATGAAAGCGCTGCCTTGCTGCTTGGCAATCGTTATTATATTGAGCCTGGCGCCTATAAGGGTGAGGCGTTTGTTCTGCTGAAAATTTAGGCTTTGCGCTTTGCCATTGGCAAGTTCATTTTATAGTCTATAATGGTTTGATTATTAACTGCACAGGTTGGGCTTTATGATACGAAATCTATTGGCTTCTGCTATTTTAATTGCCGCGAGTACGACTGTATTGGCTGATACTATTGCTGACAGCCTAAATACTGAAGGCGCTGTAAGTTCTGTTGTTATTAGTGCCGCACTGGCAGAGTGTGCCGATGCCACCTGTAAAGCAGATGTTCTTGCTGAAGCCATAGAAGCAGGTGTTGATGCCACTTCTGTGATGAGCCTTGCTCTTGCCGCTGATATGGATGCTGATACGATTGCCACTGCTCTGCGTAAGGCTAATGTGTCTGAAGCGGATATTTTTACCGCTGCTATTGCGAATAATCAAAACCCTGAGAATTTTACTGACGCCACTGCGACGGGTAATGCGACCATTAGAACCGGAAGTAGAATTAGCTCTAGAAACCGCATTCCTGCTGCTAGTGTTCCTGATGGCATTAGCCCCGTTATTGGCGAGCAGCGAGCGCCTGTGACTGACTTCGACATCCCTGGAATTTCAATTGGCAATGATAATAGTATTCAATTTGATTGATACGAATACCTAAAGATTTATAAAAATACCTGGCTTTGGCTGGGTATTTTTTTGTCTTGGATTTATTGAATGGTGCTTGGCTTTATAGTTATTTGAGTTACTAATTTAGCATGAACTTTGCATTTGTTTACAAGGCGTAGCCTTGTACTACTGGCTTATTTATCTAATAATCTATGCACTTTTTTGGTTAACCCTTTTTTGGTAGCATTGCCAGCGGGGTTGGTCTTTGCGGTGAGTGCACCGATTGCCATATGGAGAAATAGACTGCTCCGGCCTTGCCGAGTTATCGAAAGATGCTCGGTATTTTTTTGTCTTGGATTTGTGGGTGGGATGAAAAGATTAAAGCGGTTGACCACAGAGGGCACAGAGCGCTTCGCTTCACAGAGGAAGGACTAGAAGATAGAAAAAAAGAGAGGGATAAAGAGAGGGATAAAGAGAAAGCATTAAATCATAGGCATAAAAAAACCGAATCATAATTGCTTATGTTCGGTTGATTTATCTTAGTGTTTACTGCTCTTCTCAAAAGAGAGTAAATGGTATCCCCAAGGGGATTCGAACCCCTGTTACCGCCGTGAAAGGGCGGTGTCCTAGGCCTCTAGACGATGGGGACACTAAGACAATACG
>Ga0209396_1002186_pt1 | contig 20754 bp, 22 predicted proteins | sample GOMGulsemesocosm_6_FD_184638 | JGI IMG/M metagenome (GOLD analysis project Ga0209396, IMG submission 184638) | Methane-oxidizing microbial communities from mesocosms in the Gulf of Mexico - GOM8C Gulf of Mexico (SPAdes) (version 2) | ecosystem: Environmental > Aquatic > Marine > Cold seeps...
TAATTAATAGTTAATTTGTTATTATTTATAATTAAAAGTTAAGGTGCTATTTACATTATATAGAATTTCGTATGATAGTTAGATTTGTCGACGATTAATGTCTGACTTATTCAGGATTAAGATTGATCAATACTATAAGTGATAGGAAACACTATTTATTTAGGAAAATAAAATGGAAGTTATACAAAAAAAGGGTAAAAATAAATACACGTTTAGTCTGGAAGATGAGCAGTTTAATTACACTTATGAAGACTCATCTAGTAAAGGTGATGTGGATGTCGACTATGGAGATTTACCTCTAAAATTTTCCGAACAAGTAGAACAAAATGAATGGCTTAGAAATGTGGGCTTATTATGGATAGGTATCGGAGTATTCCAGAGTGCATACGGTAGTTTTATTAATGGTACTTTTTATTTTGACCCCATGTGGATATTTATAGGTGCAATCTGCTTAGCGTGGGCAACCTTTTCCAAGGTAACCTACACGGTTTATAAAACGGAAGGTGCAAACATCTTCATAATTAAAGATAAGCAGCATGATGAGTTAATTAGCGAGCTGATGAAAAGAAGAAAAGAGCAGCTCAGTACTTGGTATGCAGACATAAACATGGAAAACGATATAGTAAATGAAACTAATAAGTTTAAATGGTTGGTTAAGCAAAATGTTTTAACTGAGGACGTTGCAAGACAAAAAATAGAAGAGTTAAAATTTTATCATCAGAACAAAAGCTCGAAAGAACGAGTTTTAAATTAACTTAAAACTTAGCTGATAATAGGTGTCGCGTAACCGATACCTAACTTGGTTGTTGATCAAGCTCGAGCCCCTCTATATAGTGAATAAATATTTTTATTTTGGTGGGTCCTAGCTTAGATCCTTTTTGTGTATTTCTAACTTAATTCTAGCCAATTATTTGTACGGCGCTTAACAAAGCGTTAATCCCAATTCTTCATACTTTATTCCTTTGTAGACAGCAGCAATAGAACCGAATAACTCATGCTCTTTACCAAGAACTAGAGTTGGACCTTCATTACGAATTGTAAGCAATGACTGACACTCTTTTTCGCCAACTATAGCTGCGTACTCTGGCGTCATATCCATTGATCGCCAGCTTTTATAGCGGCCATTTTATATTCGAATTGTTGATATATAATGATATATTTCATTTACTGTCGCGGTATGACTACAAATAAAGTTAAGGATCATTAATGATAAACAAGGTCAATCTAGCGGATATCCGCTCTTTTGTGCTTATTGCTAAATTAGGTAATTTCACTAAAGCTGCTGAAGCATTATCTGTTTCTCGATCTCATGTATCTCGGCAAATAAGTTCGCTTGAGAAACAAATGCAAGTAACACTTTTTACGCGTAGCACTCGCAGTTTAAAGCTGACTCAAGCGGGAGAGCGTCTTTATCAGGAATGCGAGAAATCCATCAACGGGATAAATCAAGCCTTGATTGCTGCAGTGGATGATACTGAAGAGATTCGCGGGCTAATTAGGGTGAATTGTGTAGGCGGGTATATTGGTGAAAATATCATATCTAAGTACCTTGCTGACTTTATGGTGGAATACCAACATATTCAAGTTCATCTCGATTTTAGCAGTCATCGAATAGATTTAATCCAGGATGACTTTGATGTTGCTTTTCGTATGGGGCAGTTAGAGGACTCTGGATTTATCGCCAAAAAATTAATGAATATAGAGATTGTCACGTTAGCTAGTCCAAGTTATATCAAGCAATACGGTAGCCCTGAACATCCTAAAGAGCTGAACGAACATCGATGTTTGACTGGGTCGGTTAAGCGCTGGAGCTTCCAATCGGTTGAAGATAAGGATGAACAGTTTGATGTTAGCGTTGAAGGTCACCTAGTTACAAAGAACGGATATGCACTTATCACTAATGCTTTGACTGGCAATGGCATCATCCGAGTTCCTCGCATGTATTGCAGTGATGCGATACGTGACGGGAGACTAGTCGAAATACTTCCTCAGTGGCATACACCCTCAGTTTTATTTTCAGCTGTATATCATAGGGATAAATACCAACCGAAACGACTAAGAACCTTTATTGATTTTATCAAGCAGCGCTTTGAGGGAGACTTATATTGATCGACTTTATATAGGCTTGTTCTAAGTAACACATATCAAATACTGACACTTAAATTTATTGTTGAGTTATAGTCAACACAGATTTGCATTGTGGCCTATATATCAACAATGAAACTCTCCATATAATCGTGTTGTTTTCAAAACAGCCGAAATTTAATTGGAGAATAACATGAAAAAATTAAAATCAATTAGCCTACCTTTATTCGCAGCAGTGATGCTTAGTACAACGCCTGCAATTGCCGATAGCTTCCTAGGTGCTGAATATCAGCAAGGTAAAAACAAAGTGTCTTTTCTAAGTGAAAATATCCGTGTAGCAGGTAACGTATTCTTACCACCTCACTACGATGCAAATAAGAGCTATGCTGCGATTGTTGTTATCACACCTGCAAGTGGTGTTAAAGAGCAGACTGCCGGTATCTATGCTGAGAAGATGGCAAAAGAAGGCTATATTACGTTAGCATTTGACCACCGAACTTATGGAGAAAGTGGTGGTTACCCGAGAGGGATGGAAAGCGCACCAATGAAAGTTGAAGATATCAAAAATGCTATTACTTTCTTAAGTAACTTCCCAGGCGTAGACCCAGAGCGAGTAGGTGAACTCGGTATTTGTTCTGGTGCTGGTTACAGTATACAAGTTGCAATACAAGATTCTCGATTAGACTCAGTGGCAACAGTAAGTGGTTTTGTTGACTTTACTGATTATGGTATGGGTGGTGCAACCCAGTACATGGATCAACTGACTGGTGACTCAACCGAGCAATACCGTCAACAAATTAAAATGGCTAGCGATGCACGCCAAAAATACTATGAAACAGGTGAAGTTATTTTAGTTGATGGTATTCCGTCAGCTGAAAAGGCGAAATCAATGAACGAATTTTGGATTCGAGCAGCAGACTATTACCGCAATCCAGAACGTGGTGCTGCAGTAGGAAACTACACTCCGCTGCGAGCTGCAATGTCATTAGATACGCGCTATGCATTTAACCCATCGGAAAACATGAAGCTAATTGGCGACACACCATTTCTCGCGATTGTTGGTACAGAAGCACTTTCTGCTTATTTTAGTGAGGTTGCTGTTAAACGAGGTACTGAAGCAGGTAAAGATGCACAACTATTTAAAATTGACGGTGCGCAACACTTCGACCTTTATGACCAAGAAAAATACGTAAACCAAGCGGTGACTAAGCTTGATGATTTTTTTTCAAAAACACTACGCTAATTAATGCCTGAACGATAAAGCCATCATGACTGGAACGTAAAAAATAGCCTTTAGCACTTCAGTGTTAAAGGCTATTTTGTTGAGGTGTATTATTTTTATTATCTATTTGTAATTAATGATAAATTTGGTATTGTTTATGATAATTAAATTGGAATTCACGTTATACGGAACTCCGTGTAATAAGCTTTTTTGGATTAGAGGTATTCAGTGACTATCGTAGAAAAAATCGTTGCTCGTGAAATTGATGCTGTAATTGTCTATGAATCAGAGTTTGTCATTGCTTTTGCAGATCATGACCCGATTAATTTTGGGCATATTCTAATTTGTCCTATACAACCGTATGAGTCATTTATTGATTTACCACGTGTTATTCATAATGAAATTAACGATGTTGCAAAAGATTTGTTCCAGCGGATAAACGACAAATTTAGCCCTGATGGTATATCTTTTATTCAAAATAATGGCAGATTTAATGAATTAAGCCATTACCATTTACATATATTTCCACGCTTTGAGGATGACCAGTTTGGTTGGAAGAGTAGTGACTTAGGTATGCAAAATATTGAAAAACTGCGTGAATCTTTAGCATGTTTTTAAACACTTACTAGGACGTTATATGCTTTATTTAAATGTAACCAATTGAGACTTTTATGAAAAAAATAACGTTATTATGTTTCTTGTTATCAAATGTGAATATTGTAAATGCTGAAGAATGGTTTTCAGTGGCTCGTCACGGCGAGTGTGTACCGCTATTTGAACTTGCTGAAAATATTAAAGAGTTTAAAGGTGTCGCTACGCCCGATAAGTTAATTAAAAGCTATCTAAATTCTGGGCATCAAGCCGAAATGGGTGATTTTAGAGAGGTTGTTATAAAGGCGTTTGGTGATGATATGACAGCAGAACAAAAAAAGACTCTTCCACCTAAAGGAGCTTCGTATCAAATTATAGTCGATGGCATTGTAAAATGGACATTACTGGAAAAAGCTTATTGCAGAAAATTTCTGAAAAACAAGTGAGCATCATTAAGGGTAATCACTATAACAGAGCGTTATTTTTCTTGCTGAAACTGAAGTTTAAACTCTAAGCCATTTATTTGCGCACAGGATTAGAGCTGTTCATGTCTATTTTTTACTCATACCTTTATGCATAACTCACTTTTTTTGATTTATCGATTAAGACATTTCAGCTTTTAGCCACGCCATAAACACTTTTAAGCGTGCTAATCTGACGGAATTTGGATCATAAACCATATAACGCTTTACATGATTAGGGTGGGGTAGTTCAAAAGGGATTACGAGTTCACCAGAATCCAGTTGGCGTTGACATAAATAAGGTACGGCCAGTGTAACTCCGTGACCGTTGGCTACTGCGTTTAACGCCATATCGGTGCTGCTTACCTTAGTCCACCTTTTGTGCTGTTTATATCCAGTTGTATTTGCATGTTTAAACCAGCGTTGCCAATCATAAGCTCCTGGGCTTTCCAAAGTCACAAGCCAAGTGGAAAGGAGTTTTGTAGGGGAGTTCAATACCAATTCTCTTGCTAATCGCGCAGAACATATAGGATATACCTCTGCCTCACCAAAGTACTCACATGCGAGACTAAGCGGAGTATCTTTTTCTACTTCAGTGCCAAAACGTATAGCTAAATCTATGCATTCTTGTTTTAGGTTTTCAAAACTAGAAGAGGCAACGACGCGAATTTGTATCTCAGGATGTAGTTCGGAAAAACGCTGTAATCTTGGCATAAGCCATAGTGTGGTAAATGCTTGGGTAGAGCTAATAGTGAGTTCGCCTACAATATCTTCTCGATGAACTTGGCTTAATCCTTGGTTAATGATCTCGAGTGCCTTTTGAGTAGATTCGAACAAGGATTTCCCCTGTTGACTCAGTAGCATCTGCCTGCCTTTTCGGATAAACACCTGAGTCTCCAGTGATCGCTCTAATTGCCGCATTTGTTGGCTGACGGCGGCTTGAGAAATACAAAGTTCTACTGCCGCTAAGCTATAACTCTTGTGTCTTGCTGCGCACTCAAACGTGACCAACAAATTAATATTTCTAAACAAAATAGGTAATCCTTGGGTTCAACTAATAAGCTATTATAAGTATATCTTATATTAAGAGTCGATTTATGTCGTTGGTATATTCCTTTATTTATGAGGAGAATGGCTTAACAGAAACACGGAGTGGGCCGTAATCGTCAATCTCAATAAAGGATAAATACCATGCAAGAATTCAAACAACTGCACCAACAAACTAACCCTCTTCTGTTAGGGAATACTTGGGATGCAACCAGTGCTAAATGCGCGCAACAGGCCGGTTATCAAGCTTTAGGAACCTCAAGTGCTGCAATTGCAAGTGTACTTGGATATGAAGACGGTGAGCACATTCCTTTCAGTGAATTGACCTATATGGTTCAACGTATTAAAACCTCTAGTTTGCTTCCTCTTACTGTGGATATTGAAGCGGGGTTTAGCTTAGAACCAGAAATCATTGCCGATAACATTCAGCAATTGACTAAACTTGGTGTTGTGGGTATCAACATCGAAGATAGCCGTGTAGGAGTTAGTAGAACCTTAGTTAACATTGATGAATTTACAAGCCTGTTATCCGCTATTTGTTTTCAATTGCAGAAACGTCAAGTAGAGGTCTTTATCAATGTGCGATGCGATACATTTTTACTGGGTTTAGAAAATGCAGTTGAAGACGCTATTAAGCGTGCGCAATCTTATCAACGGGCAGGTGCCGATGGGCTATTCTTTCCTTGCATTACTCGAGTTGATGATATTAAAGCTGTGGTTGCCGCAACATCACTTCCGATTAATGTCATGTTGATGCCTGAATTACCAAAAATTGAGGTATTAGCTAGCTTAGGTGTGAAACGTATCAGTATGGGGAATTTAGCTCATGAGTCCATTTATAATGTCCTAGAACGTCAATTACTTGAGATTAAAGAAAGAGGAACTTGTACGTCTCTATTTATCTAAGGCGAGATGATTCAGGATTCATTTACCCCGTTGTGAGCACGTGATAATTCACGCGCTCACTCATTATTTATTATTCACAACAGTCAACTAACCTGTGGTAGAAAGGTGTAACCCTGAAAATAATTTAGGTTGGGTCGAGTTGCAATAAATAAGATATATCTTCATTATTTTCAGTGAAATCAGCCAAAGTATATTCATTCAATGTGGTGATATAACTTTCCACAGCTTTTATAAGAGCTATTTTCAATTTGCAACCTGGTCGTAATGGGCAATTGGAACTTAGACAGTCAACACCATCGAGTTTGTTTTCGAGTTGTTGGATAACCCTGCCTATCCTAATTTTATCAGGAGATATAGCTAAAGAAATGCCGCCTCCTTTCCCCTTGATTGTATGGATATAACCGCATTTGGCAAGTTGTGCAATAACCTTTGACATATGGTTTTGCGATATATTGTAAAATGCAGAGACTTCTTTAATGCTGCTTAACTGATCCGCAGGTAAATTTGCCAGATACATTAAAGTGCGTAAGCTATAATCTGTGAAACTGGTTATTCTCATATGGCCTTTCTATTAAAGCTGACTCTAGGTTACGTAGAATTGTTAAAATTAAATCTAAAATTAGCGGGTTTTAAAACTGCCAAGTTGCACTACAATTTGTGCTGTAGCTTCACTTAGACGATGGCCTTGTTGTTCCAATTCACTACTGTCATGAGCATTGGAACTTGAAAGATTTTTAAGTTTTTCAATCTCGCAAGCTACATCTTTCACTAAGCGATTAATATATTGAATATCAATATTATCTTTAGCTTCATTTTCGCCAATCAATGACAAAATACCATCGATATTACTACAAGCTGCCTCTAATTCTGATTGGCTCGAAGTTGTGTGTTCCGATAGTGAAGTGATGGCTAATGATTGTACTTTCATTTGTTCACCTGCATCGATCACTGCAGCAGAAATATCTGCGATAATTTGGTTAATTTGAACCAAACTTTGTTGAGTTGATATCGCTAAGTTTCTGACTTCATCTGCTACTACAGCAAAGCCTCGGCCATGTTCACCTGCTCGTGCTGCTTCAATAGCTGCATTTAATGCGAGTAAATTGGTTTGATCGGCTAGATTATGTATCACTGATACCACATTCTCGATAGACTTCGTTTGCTCTGAAAGCAGGTTAAATTTACTGTGTAACTCGTCGTTACTTTTGATGTACGATTTCAGTCCTTTCGACATCGATCCCATATTATTATTGGAAATAATTAGCCCTGCTTGGGTTCGTTCTACTTGCACGCGCGTTTCTTCTGCTTTTTCTTGTAGCGCAACAGAAGTACTGTCCAAAGTGTCGATTCTATCCGTCAGATAATTAACATGATTATCCTGTTCTTGAATACGTGAAGAGATGTTTTGTGCTTTTAGTTTAAGGAGTTCTGCAATATCATCCGAGGTATTAGCTTGATCTTGAATATCGACCAACGCATCTTTCACATTTATTCGGAAGGCATTGATTACATCTAGCACGTTACCAATCTCACTGTTGTAGCGGCTATCTAAGTCGCAAGGGATTGAAAGATCTTTTTTCTCAAAAGATTTCATGTATCCAGTGACATTTTCTAATGAGTCTACTCCCCAGTATTTTTCATCGATGTCGTGGAGGATTAAAAATACTATAACGACATATTGAATGATCTGTGCTGTTAGATTATCAGTTAAAAATAGTGCGTTAATAAACAGTGCAACAGCACCCAGCCAGTGAATAAAACGCATTCGTAAAAATAGTGAGCGCATAAACTTTTCCTATAAGTGGTATTTTAAATGCATGTTATAGATTTAATTGAAAAATACAAATATTATTAATCATTACACTTTTTTTATGGGGCTATTTTGGCGGGTTCCATAAAATTATATGGATAAAAAATGAGGTAATTAAATTTTAATGGTTTTTGTGATTTTATGCTGTGTTATATGTATTTTGGCGAAAGACGTCACTGTTTTCAAAAATAGAGTGAATTTATCTTGTTTCATAAATTAATGTCAATATACTCAGTTACATAGCTAGAATGGTATTTGACTTACAATACTAAAATAATTTATAGAAGGGCACTGACTTTCAGAGGTATGTAATCAAACCTTCTTTGAATATAATAGAATTAGCCTAAAGTATTTTCGGATTTAAGCAGCATGGATAAGCCAATGAATATCAAGTTCCAACTTGGAAATGTAATCGTTACTTTTATCGTCGTTTTTCTTTCTATCAAGGTTATAACCTTAACCGGAGAAACTCTCTGGGCTTATAGCGAAGCTTTATTTTTGCTGGTATTAATAGCAATCCCACTTGGTTTTAAACAAATTATGGGTAAAGTTTATGATCTTTGTCTATGGTTTTTTAATCCCACTAATAAAAGTTAACAACCGCCTGATAACTGGGTGCCAATATTAATTCATTCATATATTTTATTTGATAGATGTCGAATGTTTTTCTATATCTATTTGTAATATATGAACAGATTGATATTGTTCATATAACTTTAATTAAAGTTGGGTTCACGTTATACGGAATTCCGTATGACAATCTGTTAATGCTCTGGAGAAGAATCAAACTATGTACGTTGGTAAATGCCTTTGTGCCGCAGTGACGGTTAAAATAAATGGACCGATAAGCGATATTATTCATTGCCACTGCTCTTTGTGTCGGAAGAATTCTGGTACAGCATATGCCACGAATTGTTTTATCAATAGAACAGATTTTGAAATCGTAACAGGAGAGAATAGTTTAACTACTTTTGTGTTTAAACCTGGTCGAAATAGACACTTTTGCACAAAATGTGGTTCGCCAGTTTTCAGTTCTAATGATCAAGATCCTAACCGACTTAGGATACGTTTAGGTATATTAGACTCTGATATAACTGAAAGGCCAATATCACATAATTTTGTTACATCAAAAGCTAATTGGGAAGACTTTGATGCCCAGTTGCCAAAATACGAAAATTTTGAGCCTAATAGGAAGTAGCTAGAGTTAAGATTCACCAAGGCTGTCATGTCACTTTTTGCGCAATTTGTCCGGCCAGCACTTCGTTCATTTATTAGAAGGACGTTAGCTTGCTATAGGAGTTAACATGAGTACAAATGTATTATTGAGTATCGCCGCAGTTTTGAACGCAATAGTTGCTCTTTTGCATATTGGTTGTATCTACTTCGGTGCAAACTGGTATCGTTTTATGGGGGCTGGTGAGGAAATGGCAACTCTTGCAGAAAGAGGTAGTATTCAACCCACTCTAATTACGTCTTTTATAGTATTAGTTTTTTCAATATGGACGGCTTATGCACTTTCTGGCGCTGGTGTGATTTCCCAGTTGCCTTTGCTTAGCTGGGTATTATCGGCAATTACCGCAATCTATCTACTGCGGGGGGTCGCTGGATTTTTCTTTTATGCTAACCCGCTGGGTAGGACACCCGAATTTTGGTTATGGAGTTCAGCTATCTGTGTCGCTTTAGGGCTTGTTCACATGATAGGGCTTAAGCAAGTTTGGGCGCAGATATAATAGTTCTCAAAAAACGCAAGAAATTGAGCCTTAACGTCGCCAGTTAGCTTGGCGAGGAATTTTCGACGGAAACTACTTAGATCTAGCTGGTGGTCTGTAATATATTGCTGCACAAGTTAATTAGGCGCTAAATCCTTATGGTAGTAGATATCGAAACTTTAAAGTGTGATGAATGCAACTGCAGCTTTAAAAAAGACTCATCTGAAATGATCGCTCTGTGTCCTGAGTGTGCGCACCATTTATATGATTATGTAAATTGCACTCATGAATTTGAAAATGGGAAGTGTAAAATCTGTTTCGGGGACAGCTCTGAGTGGTAGGTGTAACTTTTTTTAAAAACCAAGAAGAGTTTAGCGATTGGTTAGAGGAACATACTGAAGTGAGTGAACTTTGGGTAGGTTATTTCAGGAAGAATACAGGAATTACAAGCCTTACATGGTCTGAATCGGTAGATGTCGCTCTTTGTTTTGGCTGGATTGACGGTATACGAAAAACAATTGATGAACAAAGCTATAAGATTCGCTTTACTCCGCGCAAAATGACGAGTGTATGGAGTGCTGTGAACGTAAGAAAAGTAAAAGCATTAGTAGAGCTTGGAAAGATGAAACCAGCAGGGATGCACCTTTTTAACAACAGAAGCGATGCACAAGGTTATTCCTCTGAACAAAGAAATGTGCAACTTGCCAGAGAATATGAAGAGAAAATCAAGCTAAATCAGCCAGCTTGGCTATTCTTTACTAATTTAGCACCATCATATAAAAGAGACTCTATCTGGTGGATAATGAGTGCTAAAAAAGAAGAAACACGATTAAAGAGGCTTGGTATATTGATTGCTTCATCTGAAGCTGCGCTAAAAATACCAACTTTACGAAAGAAGTAATCATTTTACCGACTAAGTAGCGTCGCCATCAGAGGATTATTATGAATTCTGCAGTTTTAGTTATTGATGTTCAGTCGATCTTATTCGACCCGGAACCTCACCATATGAATCCCAAGTGATATTAGATAAAATTTATTCAGCATGAGCAGCCTAATTCCGTGATTGAGTATAGCTGCGACGGTTGGAAGTTACAGTCGACACTCATTACACAAGCATGTGACCATTTTGTTCGAAAAACAACGCCAGATTTATTCTTGAATACGAATCTCCAAAGTCAGCTAAAAGCGTTAGGAGTCGATAGCCTAATAGTATGTGGTTATGCGTCTGAGTTTTGTGTTGATACGACAGTTCGGAGAGCTGCAGGTTTAGGCTATCCAGTGAGTTTGATATCAGATGATCATACTACTCATGATAAAGCTCATGCCACAGCGGCTCATATTCAAGCACACCATAATGCCACATTACCCAATATATCTAGCTTTGGTGTAAAGATTGAAGCAATTCTTGCAGAAAGCCTTAGGGCACAGGGCTAACAAGTGTTCAAAATACTTTATCGAATCTAAAATGAGATCGTTATAGGGCTAGTTGGCTAACGCATCTCAGTCCTATTTTTATTTAACCCACAAACTACACTTTTTACCTACTGCTAACCACAAGCACCAGTTATTCATCGCCTAATTATGATTCTGTTATCTCCCAAGGTTCATACATAGAATTATCAGGTTTAACGCGGATAATGCCGCTTGGTAACATCAGTAATAGCTCCACCAACAAGTATCTTCAAAAATTACGCCTACCTTTAATAATTTACCTGCCATTTACCTTTGGGTGGAAAGTATTCTATTTATATCCTTATGTATCCATTTGCTCGAAAATAAAACCATTTTGGGTTGTGAATCAACCAGATGTATACGTTTTTATTAGAATGTTCATCTAAACAGGTAAATATAAATACAAACACAAATACCTAGGTGATAATAATTCTCATTGTTATTTGGGTGTGGAATATGAAAGAATATATTACTTATAATTTTAAATATTTCAATGCAGTTCAAGAATCCTAGTCATATTTTAATGGATTCGGTAGCCCTTTGTGACATGTTTCACCTTCGTTTAAGTTGTTCTTGTGAAAGCATAGAAATCCATTAGCAAAATGGAGGCGAGGTAGTGAAAGAATATCATGTTCCTTTTGGTTAGAATCCAAAAGGTCATAGGCAACTTACTTATTACTTACTTACGATAAAGAGGAAAAAATTATGATACGACAAGTCAGCCTTATAATGCTTACTATGTTGGGACTCACTGCTACAACAGCTAGGGCGGCTGAAATTAATGAGCCTGTCGGTTTAGCTATTAATATGTTGAGCGGGTTGCAGGATGTAAGTTCTGTGAATTATATTAATGGGGAATATTTACTCGATGACGATGTTGTCGCACCTTCATTGAAAGAGATAAGAACACAAGTTTTGAATGGAAATAAACGCTATTTTTTAGACTTTAGTAATATTAACAATGAAGTAGATAAAAATATTGCAAAAGGAAAATTACGTCATAGTATCGGGATCGGATTAGCTGGTGATATGATTATAATTAGCGGACATAAAGGTGAGCTGATGTTCTCTGAATTAGATGGAGATGATGATCCAAAAATTATTCTGCTAGAAGCTGGGCCAAAGCAATTATCACGAAGCCGTCGTAGCTTGCCTCAAAATAAAATCACCCCTGGAAAAGCCTACTATGTCAATGTAAGTCGCTCTATTACTGATCAAGAATGTAATATGAAATGGAATACTTTCCAAGGTGAGGTGGAAGGTTATAATCGATGTAAAAACGCTAATATTTCTTTAATTTATCAGATAAATCTTCGGCGTTCACTGCAAAACGGTACAATAGCTTCTTCAATACCAGATGCAAAATTAGTGCGAATAAGTCTCGATGATGAAACTCAGGGGGCGGGTATTCATTTAAATGATAAACTGAATAGTATGTTCATCGCATCTAAGGGCGTACCGTTCTTTGAAGAGGGTCCTGAGGCGGAATGGGTTACTTCGGCTATAGCAAGAAATTACGATTTTAATTTCACTACGGATAATGATAAAGCTAAAGTTTTAAGAACAATACCAATATCAAACCTTAATGCTAACTATAACCACAGAGAATCTTCAACGTTTCAAATTGGTGTCAGTAGTGGCGCGGAGATTGACAAAAGTGGACCTAAAATAAAAGCAGATGTAAATATTGGCTGGATGGAATCGAAATGGTTAACATTTGATACTCGCGATTATCGTGTTGAATTAACTAATGATGGAGGGCGGAATGTCGGATTTAAATGGGCAAGACAAGAATATCGAAATGCTGAGTCAATTAAAAATCTAAGTATTCATGGTTCTACTGCTGATCTACGTATCCCTGCAGATCTAAGTCGTATTAATCCAATTGCTTACGCAAATTTCAAACCTAGATTGGAGGTTATTTACAAAGCGTCACCAACGGAAACAGGAACAACTAAGATAACCATCGACTCTGCTGTAGATATAACAGGCTTCAGATACCGTTCAAGTATCTCGTGGCCTAGTATTCGTACTTACTATGCCAAAGATAGCGATAATCAGACTTCACGTGTAAGTAAAAAAGAGACTATTATTGTCGATTGGGATCACCCGGTATTCACTGGTGGGCGTCCAGTAAACTTGCAATTGGCACACTTTAATAATAAGTGCATATCTGCGGATAATAAACAGAATGTTACTATTCAGACATGTGAAGAAAGTAGCCATCAACAAGCCTTTATTTATAGCCGAAGAGGGCAATATGTTAGCGCACGGAATACTGATCTATGTTTAGATGCTGAGAACTTAAGCCACTTACAAATCTGTAATTTACGCGGAAGTCAACGCTGGGAATGGAAGGAAGGAACCGAACAGCTACAAAATAAGCGTTATAAGACGTACTTAGGGCATAATAAAACGACAGGTAAGCTGAGTTTAATTTCTGATGAAGATAGTGATACCAGTATCGAACTGTATACATCTTACGTTGATGTTTTTCACTAATCCTCTGAGCATAAAAACTAACGTTTAAAGCCAGCAGGTATTTAATTTAGCCCTCAATCATGAGGGCTTTTTGTTATCTATAGAGTGTAACTGACGTCAAGGGGAACGCATTAATTCCTAGATGGAGAAATAGCGCCAATAAACTGTATCTATGAATATAGCAGTGAGCAGGTGTAAGGGGGTTTAAGCAAGTGTAAGGGAGTTTAAGCAAGCGATTTTAATTTATCCTATAGTCGCTATACTGACCAGAATTTATATATATAGATAATAACTTGAGAGATAGTATGTTTTTTACGAGAAAGTCACCTGCAATACAAAAACCTACTTATAACGATAATGTTGTCGACTCTATAAATAATTCAGTAGCAGTGATTGAATTTGATAACAAGGGAAACATAAAAACGGCTAGCCCACTTTTCCTCAAGGCGTTAGGGTATAGTCTTTATGAAATTGAAGGTGAGCATCACCGTATTTTTTGTAACCGAGAATTTAGCATGAGTTATGAGTATAAAAATTTTTGGAATAATCTTTCTCATGGAAAGGCCCAGTCTGGAACATTTAAGCGCTACAAAAAATCTGGAGATGAAGTTGTTATTGAAGCGACCTACTTTCCCATTTTGAAAGAGGGGGTTGTAGATGGGGTCATGAAAATAGCCAGTGATATCACTATTCAATATAATCAAGCACAGACTCAAAAGGATTTAATTACAGCGCTTAATTGTAGCTTTGCAGTTATTGAATTCGAGCCGAATGGAACAGTGAGCGATGCAAATACACTTTTCTTGGACACTTTTTCATATAAATTAGATCAAGTAAAAGGTTCGCATCATCGCATATTTTGTTTCGATAGCTTTTACCAAGAACAACCAGACTTTTGGGAAAGGCTTTCCAAGGGGCATACCTTTTCTGGACGTTTCTTACGAAAAGATGCTAATGGGAAACAAGTATGGATCCAAGCATCTTATAGCCCTGTTTTTGATGCGAATGGCAAAGTATATAAAGTAGTAAAACTTGCATCAGATATAACGTCAGACGTAATGAGAGAGTTAGAAATATCAGATGCTGCAAACATTGCATATAGTACTGCTGTCGAAACATCTCAAGTAGCTCTAGAAGGGAGTAAGGTACTTAATGATTCCGTAGAGCTTTCTAATAAGATGTTGGGAAGTATAAACTTATCAATACAACAGGTAGAAGAGCTGGGAATTTTATCTAAGGATGTTTCTGAAATTGTTAAAACTATTAGTGGGATTGCTGCACAAACGAACCTACTAGCGCTAAATGCTGCGATTGAAGCGGCAAGGGCGGGTGAGCAAGGGCGAGGTTTTGCTGTTGTTGCTGACGAGGTTCGCCAACTTGCCTCTCGCACATCAGCATCAACGGAAGAAATCAACTTAGTTGTAAGCAAAAATCTTGTATTGACTAATGACGTGACGGATTCTATGACTAAAATTGGCTCTGTGGCAGATGAAACTAATTCAAAAATAACAGAAGTATCTTCTATTATGAATGAAATTTATGAAGGTGCCGAAAATGTATCAACAGCAGTTAATAGCTTTAAAGAGCGACGTTAATTATTAACACTTAGGTTGCGATGGCATCGATCTTCGTTATAACAGAATTTCGCAGTTGATGGGGCCTTATATGTAATGAATAACAGTAAATAGCACTTTTCATATTTATTTCTACTCTTCCAAAGTTACACAGTGTACATGTCAGATTAATTTACACATTAAGAATAAGAAATAACGTGAGCCCTTTAAACAAAGGGCTCGGCGTCTTGGTCTGGTTATTGCAAAACATTTATAGAGAAAAGCTAAAGTATACAATTTAGGTTGTAGAAAATTATATGCATACTCAGTAATTCTCGCAAAATGACCCGATTAAGGAAAGATTATGAAAATTATAAAACTATGTAGAAAAGCTGCATTGTTATCGTGCTTTTTAATCTCTGGTATTGCAAATGCGGGACTCATTAATGGTAGCTTTGAGGTTCCTGTCATTGCTGGTTCGAATCAAATGGTAGCTCCTGCAGCAATGCCTGGATGGGAAACAACAGACAGTGCATTTGAAGTGTGGTCAAGTGGATTCTTAGGTCATCCTTCGCATACGGGAAATCAATTTGTTGAAATAAATGCTTACATTGCAGGCACTTTGTCGCAGGTAGTGTCAGGTATATCTGCCGCTCAAGAGATTGGTTGGGAGTTCGCTCATCGTAGTCGTACAGGCGGTGTAGAAACAATGCGTTTACAAATTACAGACTTGGGTATTGATAATACATTTGGGACTTCTGATGATACCGATTTGTTTAACGATACATTCGCTGCGGGTATCAATACTTGGCAAGTTAATTCAGGCTCTGGGATATTCGCTTTGGGCAACGATATTAAATTTGCATACTCTGCTGTAATTGGCGGTTCTATCGGTAACTTACTTGATTCGGCCTCTTTTGGTGTAGGTGTTGCATCGGTACCAGAACCATCAACTCTAGCTATCTTCTGCTTATGTATCTTAGGACTAGCAACTAGAGCAAGAAAGGGCGTATAGGTAGTCGAGCTAGAGTTAATGTTTTAAAGTTTGGAATACTACATTCGGTGAGTAATGGTAGAAAAAGTGCAGGTAGTTTTATAGTCTGCGCATACAAAAAAGCCTCATTAAAGAGGCTTTTTTAATTACATGTTTTGCAAAAAACTAAAATACGGTAGTGTCTTGGAACAAACCGACTTTAAGATCTTTTGCAGTATAAATGACTTTACCATCGACAAGCATTTCAGCGTCAGCAATACCCATTACCAAACGACGAAGTACAACACGCTTCATGACAATCTTGTACGTTACTTTCTTGTTTGTTGGTAATACTTGGCCTGTGAATTTAACTTCACCTACACCAAGAGCACGACCTTTACCTTTAGCGCCATTCCAACCAAGGAAGAAGCCAACTAATTGCCACATTGCATCTAGGCCTAAGCAGCCTGGCATAACAGGATCACTGTCAAAGTGACAGTCAAAAAACCATAAATCAGGAGTAATATCTAGCTCTGCAATGATTTCACCTTTACCGAACTCACCGCTTGTGCTATCAATGTTTAGAATGCGATCCATCATGAGCATATTGTCTTTTGGAAGACGAATATCAGATTCAAATAACTCACCGTTACCACATTTAACTAAATCTTCTTTACCGAAGCTGTTGCGCTCTGTTGCTGACATAGGTACCACTTGAACCTCTAATTCGTTTATCATAATAATATCCTTGTTATCTTGAAGCCATCTTAGCGTACATCTGTAAGCTAGACAAGTCCAATCAGTTGTCACGTCCCTGTTTAAAGGTTATTCTAGCGTACAATTGTTTAAGTTTTTTTACAAAGCTAGATTCATCATCTTCTAATTTATCATCAATCTCTTCGGAAAGTTTCTGAATTATGCTATAGATGCCTTCATTTTCATCAAGGTCGCCGGCTTTGATATCCATTAACAGTTCGATAGCTTGGTCTATGTGTGTAATAGGGTAGATAGCCAGTTGATTTTGGTTCACTGCAGTGATGAGTTTATCACTTAAATTTAAGTTTACGTTATTTGCTGCAGGAATTAAAACACCCATATTAGTTTGACCGTTTAATTCACAGATACGTAGGAAACCTTCTAGCTTTTCATTAATCCCACCGACAGCAAGCACATTACCAAATTGGTCTATTGCACCGGTAACGGCAAGGTTTTGCGCAATTGGTTTCTGTGCCAGTACAGAAAGTAATGCGCAGGTTCCCGCTAATGCCGCGCTATCACCATCAATTTCACCATAGGATTGTTCAAATACTAAATTGGCACTAATCGGTAGTGGCATTGGCTTTGCAAAAGTGTGCGTAAAAAATCCTTGAATAATCATCATAGATTTAGCGTGTATATTACCCGCTAATTCGGCTTTTCGTTCAACATCTGAAATATCACCGTCACCATTTAAATGCCCTGTTGCTGTAATACGAATGGGCTCACCAAAGCTTTCTGGGTGACCGTCTATTTCAAGAACAGATAAACCATTAATTTGACCTATTTTAACACCATTGGTTTCTAAGATAATTTGTTTTTCGATAATACCTTCGTTACTCAGTCGAATGTGCGTATTTAACGCTTCGTGTTGCAGTGTTAACACAGTATTTAAGGTATCACGATCAATCATTTCTAACTTTTGTTCAGAAGCCACATGATGGCAATAGCTCAACAATGTCATTAATTTTGATTCATTTAAGCTAAGGTAGTTATTATGTTCACACCAACGACTGCTTAATTGCAGTAGGCGTGTTAGTCCGTTTGAAGACAAGGGAAGCAACTGAGATTCAGTGATTAATGATTTAATATAACCGATGTATTTTTCGATATTTTGATCGGTGACGTTAAACTCAGCAGGAAAATCGATAAATGAATTCGTAATACTCGACAGTTCTCTATCACCTTCAGCTAGCTGGCTAATCGCGAGCCGATCACCGAGTAAAATGACTTTCACATCGATTGGGGCTGGATCTGGCTTTAATTCTGTTTGTACTGCTTGGTTACTTGAACGCCAATCCAGTGTTCCTTGTTTCATCACCGCTTTTAATTGATACCACAAATCGGGATTGTTAATTAACTCATCAATCTTGATAAGGATATAACCACCATGAGCTTGGTGTATCAGGCCTGGCGTTAGTTGAGCCACGTTGCTGTTGTAACTGCCGTTTTTATAAAGCGTGTCTTGATTACCAAATAAAGTGGTTTGGGTAAGATTACTTGCATCAACGAGATTCGATGTTACCGTCTCGCTATTGGTAAGGATCTTAAATGCGTGTTCAACATTAAACTCATTGAGATTTAATAGCAGTGGTAAAAGGCTTGGATAAGGTTTAATGATGCACGAATTTAACTGTTCGTCCGACCATTTACCTGTCGCAATGATGCTATCAATAAGTTGCTTGAACAAGACTGTTTTATCTCGCCAAATTTCAAAGGCATGTGCACGTCCGATTTTTGTTACATCTTCGATATAACAAATGGATTTAGCACGTTTAGCCGACATAGAGGACAACATATCTGAAAATGATTTGGTGTGTTCAAAGCCTTCAAAATCGGTTGCTATAAGTAGTTTAGCGCTTACTGTATTGTGGAATAATGCGAATAATTTATTATTTTGAGGGTATAACTGGTCTCGCTTTACTGTATCAAACTCATCGAGTTTACAGCGCGAACCAAGATCAAAGACAGGGACTAATTTATCAGCAACAATTTTCTCAATTAACAAGGCTATCACTCATTGGAAGGTAGATAGTTAAATTATATGAGATTGTCGTATAAACAGATAGGATTATTCACATGTTGTCATGAATTGATGCTTTAAAGCGGAATTAATAACCAGAACTGACGGTGTTAACAAAAATGGCCATTATTTTATAAGTGTTTATATTTACGATTGATAGTCCAAAACTAACCCCATAAAAAATGTGTATAAACTGATACACATCGGGGTTAGCTGGACGCATGATTAATGTTTTTTTATTACCACATTAGATCATCAGGGATCTGGAAATCAGCATACGGGTCGTCTTCTTCCACTTCCGTTGAGGTGTTTTCATTCAGTACCAGTACGTATGCTTCATCAACAGCTCTAATTTTGTCGATAGCAATACCTGGCATAACATAAGACTTACCTTCAAGTACACATAAACCAATTTGACCTTTAGTTAATGCGTTATAGCTTGGTTGATCGACAGATAGTGTCTTAACCTTGTTATCAAGCACGTAGTTAAACGACAACTCACCAGCGAAATCCGTGATGTGAAGTTGTTGAATCATTTGCTTCACTTTGCCATGCTCGGACTTAAGCTCAATTTTTTCTTGGATCACTTTATTTCGATCTGCATCTAACTGTGCTTGAGCTTCTTTTTGGGCTTTAATATCATCTTGTAGACTGGTGTCTGCTGTCTGCTGATTTTTACGCACAGCTTTATTTTTTTTATTTTTTTCTTTACGGATTTTCTTCGCTTTTTTTTCATCGCCTAAACCGGCTTTTAAAAGCTGTTCTTGTAATGATGCCATGGTTTTGAATTCCTGTAGTTTTCGTTTATGCGCGGATCATAGCAGTGTTAACTTTAATTCGCTAGATCCAAACACGGATAGACATTATCATTGATTTTAGTGATCAAAAAAGGCGGTGATTAGCCGCCTTTTTAATATTAAACTCGGTAATAAGCGTGATTATTGCTCGATACCTGTAATTAACCATGGTGCATTTTCTTGTGTCAGATTACGCTCTAAATGCCACACTTCGTTGATGTCTGCTTCTACATCTTCATGGCCATCACGGTAGCGACCATTAAATTTAACACTTACTTGCGAAAGTGATGCTGTAGATTCAGCACGAACTAACTCTGCGTCAAGGAACATTACTTCTGTATGTTGCTCGCCTTCAAGTTCTTTACGTTGTACACGTAATTCATTGTATAACTCGATGGATACGTATTCTTGGATTGTGTCTAAATCATTTTCATTCCAAGCTTTCTGTAGTGTTTTATAATGACTACGCGCACCCGTTAAGAAATTCGTTAAATCAAAGTCTGCTGGTAGGTTAAATGGCACATCATTGCTGACGCCAGAAAAACCGCCTTGGCTTGCGTTGGTAAGCGTTGCATCAGATGGTGCTTCTTGTCTAAATGCTGGACCAGATGCAGTTTGCGGTGAGCCTTGTTGTGATGCTGCTTTTGCGCGCATCATGCCTTTGAACAAGCGGAATAATAAGAAGGCAACACCGGCCATGATAATCATGTCCATGAATTGGAAACCTTCAAAAGCACCACCAAACATAGATGCGATTAAGCCACCAACAAGTAGGCCACCTAGCATACCGCCTAGCATGCCTTTTTTGCTCATACCTGGTTTAGCAGGTGTTGCTGCCGCAGGCGTTTGTTTTTGTGGTGCTGTCTTGTAGCTCTTACCAAAAGATTT